>Ga0153954_1001715_pt1 | contig 10807 bp, 11 predicted proteins | sample TSFL038MetaG_FD_102277 | JGI IMG/M metagenome (GOLD analysis project Ga0153954, IMG submission 102277) | Attine ant fungus gardens microbial communities from Florida, USA - TSFL038 MetaG | ecosystem: Host-associated > Fungi > Mycelium > Unclassified | place: USA: Florida, Wekiwa Springs State... | reverse complement strand
TCGTCGTGATACCAGTCGCAGTAATATTTGATGCCGGCCTCGGCCACGAGATCCGGCGTATTCACCGTGAAAGTCGCGGACGGTGAGAACCAGCCGGTCATCTCACGACCCAGCAGCCGCCGGTGCGTCGAAATGCACTCAGCGATCACCGATCGCTCCTCGTCCTCGGACAGGTCCCACAGATATTGCGTGTTGTAGATGCCGTGGCACATGACTTCCCACCGCCGCGCCTCGCACGCCTCCATGATCTCTGGAAAGTGCTCGTAATTGGCGAGGCTGAGCGAGACGGTGCAGCGGATGTCATGCTTGTCCATGACCTCGAACATTCGCCAGAGGCCCACCCGATTGCCGTAATCGCGCGTCCCGTATCCGAGAATGTCGGGGTGGGGCGTCCGCGGCCATGGATTGCGCCGCCCGACCGGGTTCGGCAGATATTCGTAATGCTCGATATTCGGGACGACCCATAGCGCGACCCGCGCATTTCCGGGCCAGCGCAGCGGACGCCGCGCGACGATGGGTGAATAGGGGACGCGGTCTGGTTCCATCGTGGAATTCTGTCCTGCCAGGCGGGAAAACGGCACAATGATGCGACGCAAGCTGACCTTACGTGGACGTCCGTTGAAGTCAACTGTTGACAGTAGACAGGAGTGCGTTAAGGTTTGACCCATGTTGGTGGACGAACCAATCATCACACGTTCGCTCAGCGATCTCGCGCTCGAGCGCCTGACCGAGGCCATGACGCTCGGTCAGCTGGCGCCGGGTGAGCGCGTCAGCGAGGCAGATCTGGCGCGGCGGTTTGGCATCAGCCGCGGTCCCCTTCGCGAAGCGATCAGTCGCCTCGAGGGCCGCAACCTGCTGGCGCGCGAGCCGCGGGTGGGGGTTCGTGTCGTCAAGCTGTCTTTAAGTGAGTTCCAGGATCTCTTCATCATGCGCGAGGCGCTGGAGGGGATGGCCAGCCGCCTTGCCGCGACAAGGATGTCCGACCTGGAGCTGCGCGAGCTGCGCGAGGTCCTGGACCGTCATGCTGCAAGCGGGCCGGTGCGCCACGGCGTGTCCTATTTCCAGGTCAGTGGGGACGAGGATTTCCACTTCCGTGTGATCCGGGGCTGCAAGAATGCGGCGATCATACGGACGCTGCTCGACGAGCTTTATCACGTCATTCGCGTCTTCCGTTACCGCTCGAGCGAGGTGAGGGGGCGAACGCCACGCGCCGTGGCCGAGCACGCCGCCATCCTGCGCGCGCTCGAGATGCGCGACCCGGACGAGGCGGAGCGAGCCATGCGGCTCCACATCGCGCACGCCCGCGAAAACCTCAGCGTCGACGACGCGGCGCGCGCCGCAGGCGCGACGGCGCCGTCATGAACGAGCGACTTTACGCAAGGACTAGGCTGGATCCATGACCGAACATCTGACGAGCACCCTCAAGAAGCTGATGGCTGAACGACGCGCGGTGTTGGTCCCGGGGGCGTTCAATGCGCTCGCCGCGCGCACCATCGCGGATCTCGGCTTCGAGGTCGTCTATGTGACGGGCGCCGGCGTGACCAACGGCTTTCTCGGCGCGCCCGATGTCGGGCTAATCACCTTGACCGAGGTTGCCGACAATGTCGCGGCCATGCGGGACGCCGTCGAAGTCCCCTTGATCGTCGACGCCGATACCGGCTTCGGCAATGCCGTCAATGTCGTGCGCACCGTCAAGGTCCTCGAGCGGGCCGGCGCGAACGCAATGCAGCTCGAAGACCAGGTTTTCCCAAAGCGCTGTGGCCATTTCGCCGGTAAGGACGTCGTTCCGATCGAGGAGATGGTCCAGAAGATCCGGGCGGCGGCCGATACCCGCGACCGCATGCTGATCGTGGCGCGGACCGACGCGCGCGCGACGCATGGCTATGAGGCGGCCGTCGAGCGCGCCGAGCGCTTCGTCGAGGCGGGAGCTGACGCCGTATTCATCGAGGCGCCCCGGACGCTCGACGAGATGCGTCAGCTTCCGCAGCGGATCTCGGCGCCGCACTTTGCCAATCTGGTCGTCGGCGGGCTCACGCCGATCTTGAGCCGGGCGGAGCTGCAGGAGATGGGTTTCTCTATAGTGCTCTATGCCAATGTCGTGCTGCAGGCGGCGTTGCTGGGGATGCAGAACGCGCTGAAGCATCTGAAGGCCGAAGGAAGGCTCGGCGAGGATCTCGGGCTGGCCGCGAGCTTCCTGGAGCGGCAGCGCATCGTCAACAAGCCTCATTTCGACCAGCTCGAACGCGAATACGTCACCGATTTCGGTCACAGGCCCGTGGCCGGCGCGTGAGCGGGATGGGGATCAGTCCAATGGCCGCCTCATCTCTTGGCGCAGGTCTGTCGGCATGTTCGAACCGGTAATCCTGGCGCAGATTCTGTGGACGGGCGTAGCAAACTCGTCCTACATCGTCCTTCTGACGGTGGCCTTTGCGCTGACGCTGAAAGTTCTGAAGCTGTTCAACTTCGCGCAGGCGGCGGTCATGGCGACGGCATTCTACGCGATGTTCTTCGCCTACGGGACGCTGCATCTGCCGCCGTGGCTCGGGATCGCGTTCGGGCTTCTCGCCGCCGGCGTCGTTACGGCCGCCGTCGAGATCTACGGTTTTCGTGTCCTTCGCCGCCGTCGCTCGAGCAGTCTGACTGTCTTCATCTTCACGCTCGTGATTTCGGAGCTGCTCGCCCATGTCTTTGCGCTCTGCTTCGGGACCGAGCCATCGACGTTGTTCCCGAGCATCGTCTCGCCGGTCAGGCTGATCGGCGGCCTCGCGATCAGCGACTGGGACCTCGGGGCGGTCGCGACGACCGCCGTCCTCCTGATCTTCCTGGTTTCATTCGTTCGTTTCACGAAGTCAGGCCAGGCCCTGATTGCGGTCGCCGACAACGCCGAGCTTGCCGAGCTCTACGGGATCGACGTCAAGCGCAGCTACATGCTGACGCTGCTCGTCGCGTGCCTCTTCGTCGTCGCCGGGATGTATCTCTATGGCACGAGGTCAGGGGTCATTCCGGAGACATCGCTCGATCTGTTGCTGTCCGCGGTGATCGCCACGATCCTCGGCGGGATTGGGAACGTCTACCGCGCCGCCGGCGCCGCTGTTTTCGTCGCGCTCGTCCAGAGCTTCAGCATCCTGTTCATCGCTTCGCGGTGGCAGGGCGTTCTGACCTTCGCCGTGCTGTTCGTGACGATCCTTCTGTTCCCTGAAGGACTGAAACTCCCGAAGATGCGGTTCTTCCGGCTCACCCCGTCCGTCCGGCCGTCGATGAATGCCATTGCGTCCCCCGCTGCTGCTCCAAGCAACGAGCCTTAGCCATGGAATACATTCTCAACATCGTCATCCTGGTCGGGCTCTACGTCATTCTCAGTTCGAGCTTTAATCTGATCATCGGTCATGGCGGGCTGATCAGCATCGCGCATCCGATATTTTATGCCATCGGTGCCTACTGTTCGGCGTTGCTATCGATCAATTTCCACGTGCCGCCCGTCCTCGGCATCCTGGCCGGCGCGGTGCTGGCCATGCTGGTCTCGGCCGCCGTGGCGCTGCCGTCGCTGCGTATCTCCGGCGACTATCTTCTGATCGCGAGCATCGGATTCCAATTGGGCTTGCTCCAACTCATCGAGCAGCTGGACTTCACGGGCGGCCCTGGCGGCATCGGCAACATCCCCGGTCTCATCGACGGGCCGCAGCGGAGCCTCGTCTTCGCCGGAATCGTGACGGTGATCGCCGTGTTCGTCGTCCTCCTGATCCGCGCCCTGATGAACGGCGATTACGGGCGAGCCGTCCGAGCGATGCGCGATGACGAACTCGCGTTCTCGATGCTGGGGCGGCGAGCGATGAAGATCAAGCTCGGCATCTTCGCGTTCGGCTCGGGGCTCGCGGGCCTCGCCGGCGGCCTCTATGCCCATTACTACCAATATGTCTCGCCCGAGCAGTTCGGCATCCTGCAGTCGTCGATGATCCTCACGATGGTCGTCGTCGGCGGCATGAGCTCGACGCTTGGCCCTGTGATCGGCGCCGGGCTCCTCGTCATCCTTCCCGAACTCATTGCCTTCCTCAATCTTCCACCGAGCGTAATGGCGCCCGTCCAGGGCATCCTGTTCACGGGCCTCGTTCTCGTGTTCATGTTCGCGCGGCCGCAAGGCATCATCGGCGCATCGACCAAGCGGCGCGGCGGGCTAGCTGAGGCCGGGCAGGAGAGCGGGCGATGACCGAACCGATCCTCCGCGTCCGCGGGCTCAACAAACACTTCGGCGGAATCGTCGTCGCCGATGACATTTCGCTCGATGTGGGCGCCGGCGACATTCTCGGGCTCATCGGCCCAAATGGCGCCGGCAAGACCAGCCTCTTCAACCTGTTGACGGGCCACTATCGTCAGGACGCGGGGCGTATCTGGCTTGGCGGAACAGCCATCGACACTTTGCCGATGTTCAAGCGCGCTCGTCTCGGACTCAGTCGGACATGGCAGCACATGCGCTTGTTCCAGAGCATGACCGTCCTCGACAATCTTCTGATCTCCGCATCCGAATACCGGGGTGACTCGATGCTCCGCTCGCTTCTGCGGCCGAAGAGCCTGCGCGAGGAGAACCGGCGCAGCCTCGACCGCGCGTCGGGGATTCTTGCGCGACTGGGTCTTGACCGCGACCGTGACAAGTGCGTTTCCGAACTGACCTTCGGCCAGCAGAAGCTGATCGGCATGGGGCGCGCCTTGATGCACGGTGGCTCCTGCCTGCTGCTGGACGAGCCGATGGCCGGGGTTGAGGGAGCGGCATATGAGACCATGAAGGAGGTCGTCCGCGAGGAGGCGAGGAGGGGCAGGGCGATCTGCGTCGTCGAGCACAACGTCTCGTTCATTCGAGACCTCTGCAACTCTGCCGTCTTCATGTTCAACGGCCGCATGATGCGGAGCGGTTCGGTCGCCGAGCTGCTTGCGAGTGAAGAGCTCTCTCAGCTCTACTTCGGGAAATAGGTGGCGTCCGATGCTTGAATATTCGGGTGTCACCGCCTCATACCAGGACTTGGTCGCGCTGCGCGAGGTGTCCTGCCAAGTGACGGCCGGCGAGAGGGTTGCCCTCCTCGGTCATAACGGCGCCGGCAAAACCACATTCCTCAAATGCGCCATGGGCGCGCTCGAATCGCAGGTCGGGCAGGTGTCCTTCAACGGCGCCGTCGTGAATCGCGGCGAAGTCTATCGCAACGCGCGGGCGGGGCTCGGCTTCGTGCCGCAAGGCCACAACGTCTTTCCCAATCTTACCGTTCTCCAGAACCTGAGATTGAGCGGCCTCGTGCATGGCCTTGCGGAGCTTGAGCGCGTTTACGAGCTGTTTCCGCTGCTGCGCGAGCGTCGGCTTCAGCGCGCCGGCCTCCTCTCCGGCGGACAGCAACAGATGCTCGCCCTCGGAATGGCGCTCATGACCAAGCCGGCCTGCCTGCTCCTCGACGAGCCGACCACGGGGCTTGCTCCGGTCATCGTCCGGGATGTCTTCCGCGCGTTGCGGCAAGTCAACGAGGCGACGGGAACGACGATGGTCGTCGTGGAGCAGAATGTACAGGCGGCGCTCGACTTCGCAGACCGCGCGATCGTGCTCAAAAGCGGCCGGAAGATTTTTGACGGACCCAGTGCCGAGCTCCGCGAGCGAGGCGATCTCTGGGAATTATTCTGATTGAGTGCTGCCTCGGCGGTCAACGTCGAATGGAATTTGCGAAACAGGAGGGAAATGACGATGAGACACCAGTTCTGGCACAGAGGGATGCGGCTTGCACTTGCGCTGGGCGCGAGCGTGCTTTTTGCCGCGCCGGGCCGCGCGGATGACACGCCGGCACGGTTCGGCCTCGCGCTGCCGATGAGCGGATCGCAGGCGCTGTATGGAACGGATCAGGTCAAGGCGGCCGCCCTCGCGGTCGAAGACATCAACAAGGCCGGCGGAGTCAACGGGCGCAAGCTGGAAATGATCACCGTCGACACCCAAGCGGACCCGCAACTCGGCATCAATGCCGCGAACCGCTTCGTGAGCGTCGATAAGGTACCGGTCTTTGCCGTCGGTTGGAGCGCTGTCGTGAAGGCCATGGCGCCAACGGCGAACCGGGCGAACGTGCTGCAACTCAGTGTCGGTGCTAACTCGCCCCAGATCGCCAAGCTCGGCGACTATGTCTACACGACGTTTCCGCTGGCGACCGTAAATCTGACGGCTCTCGCCAAGTACTCATACGAGACGCTAGGCAAGCGCCGCGCTGCGGTGCTCTACATCAACAACGAGACCGGCAGCGAGAGCGCCAAGATCTACAAGGACGCCTTCGAGAAGGCCGGCGGCGAGGTCGTCGCCTACGAGGCTTACGACCCGAAGGCCACTGACTACACCGGCATGCTGCTGCGGGTGCGCGCCGCCAATCCGGATATCATCCACCTGCATGGGCTTGTCGCTGATATGCCGCAGGTGATCGCCCAGATGCGGCAGCTTGGTTTGCAGCAGCGTGTCACGTCGTACAGCGCGGCGCAAAATCCGAAGCTCGTGCAACAGCTCGGCAAGGGCGCCGAAGGGCTCATCGTGACGAGCCTCGCGCCCGGAGCGTCGGACAACCCAAACATCGCCCCTTTCGTCGAGCGATGGACCAAGGAGCTTGGCCACGCCCAGAACGGCATGGAATCGGTGGAGTATCTCTACGACCTGCCGTATATCGTCGCCGAGCTTTACCGCTGGATCGACAAGCAGAAGCTGCCCGCCACGGGCGAAAACCTCCGGCGCGCGCTACTCGAGATCAAGAACTTCAACTTGCCGCTCACCGGACGGCTGACGGTGCTTGACGACCACACGGTGGACAAGCCCGTCTACCTGTTCACGGTCAAGGACGGCGAATTCGTTCCGCTCGCGAAGCTGAACTGACGCACGGCTGGTCGCGGCCTGACGGCATCGAGCCGTCAGGCCGCGCCGTTGCACCTGCCGGCCTGTCAACCTGGCAGCTGACATTGCGGCTCTGTGGGAGTGGTTCTGATGGCAGTCGGCTCGCTTGCAGAGCGGCAACGCTCGGCCGAGGCTTTCCGGGCGCTGTGCGACTGGACTGCCAATGCGTCGCGACCGCTGCCCGAACGAGCCCGTCGCCGCGCCGCGCTGATCCTTGCCGACGATCTCGGCGCGATGATCGCAGCATCGACGGAGCCTCAGGTCGCGGCGGCTGTCGAAGGCGTCGCGGCTTCGTCCTCGGCGGTCGCGGAGGCGACGATCTTCTCCCGTGGCGCTCGTCGACTGGACCGCTACGCCGCCGCTACCGCAAACGGCATGGCGGCCGCCTGGTGCGAGCTCGACGAGGGCTTTCGTCTCACGCCTTGCCATGCGGGCGCCTATCTGCTGCCGGCGCTGCTGGCGGAGGCCGAGGTCCGCGATGCGAGCGTCGACGAGGTGCTTTCCGGGCTTGCGCGCGCCTATGAACTGACGGCGCGGCTGGCGCTAGCCTTTCCGTTCGCGACGATGACGGTGCATCCGCACGCCGCCTTCGCCACGATCGGCGCCGCGGCCGGTGCTGGCGTGATGCGTGGCCTCGCTGGAGCGAAGCTCGCCGACTCGGTATCCGCCGCTGCCAGCATGACCTTCGCCGGCCCCTTCGGGATCGCCCCGGACGGAGCACTCGTGCGCAATGCCTGGACCGCCGCCGGCGCCTGGATCGGATTGCGCACGGCCGACTGGACCGCGCAGGGCATCGCCGGTCTTGCCAGCACGCCCTATGACGTCTTTGTCACGGTATTTGGCACGGGCAGCGTGTCGAACGCGATGACCGATGGACTTGGCGAGCGCTGGGCGGTCGAGGACGGTTACCATAAGGTCTTCGCTTGCTGCCAATATGCCCATTCTGCCCTTGAGGCGACGCTGGAGCTTGGCGCGCGCGCCGCGAAGGCTGGGCGTTCGCCCGCCGATCTCGCAGAGATCGTGGTCGAGACGCATCCGAAGGGCATGAACCTCATCACTGTCGAGCCTGTGACGGTGCTTGGCGCCAAATTCTCGATGCCGCACGCCGCCGCCGCCGGCGCGCTGCTCGGCACGGGAGGACAAGCGGCCTTTGCCACAGAGACGCTGAGAGATCCCGCGATCGCGGCCTTGCGACACAAGGTGAGGCTTATGCCCCATCCCGCGATAGGCTCCCCGCCGAACGATCGTCCGGCGCGCGTCACCTGGCTTTTCGCCGATGGCGAGAGCTGGAGCGCCGAATGCGCCAGCGCGCGCGGTGGGGCCGACCAGCCTTTCTCGGAAGAGACCATGATCGCCAAGCTCGGCCAGAGCACGCGTGCGGTGTTTCCGAGGATGGCGGTACCGCTCTCGGCGCTCCTGCGAAACGAAGACGAATGGGGCGAGCGCCGCTGGCGCGAGATGCTCGCCGCGATGCTGACGGAGACTCAATAGTGGGCGCGGACGTCAACCTTCGGGCCGTGATCGGCGCCGGCAGCTACGGCCCACTGCCGCCATTGCGCGCCACGATGCCGGCCTTTCGATGGCCGCCGTCGAAAGGCTGGGCTGGCCGGGCGGCTGCTAACCGTGCACCCCAGAACCGTGGTGGAGGTCAAAACGGCTCCGGGGCACCGAAGAGGTGCCCGGAGGCCGCCAACCTTGGGGGGGTGTCTCCCGGGTGGGCTTTGGGGGGGGACGATGCCGGGAGTAGGAAATGCTCCCACCAATCTGCGTTGGTTTCAAAGCCAAAGAAGTCGTAAACCGATCCCGCCCGCCCGACGAGCGTCAGCGAATTCGATTGTCTTTGTTTCCCTGCGCGAGACCCAAATGGAGGTAATCCAAATGGTGCCGCCCGGTTCGATGTTCGGCGCTGGAACTAGACGGCGAACCTTTTGTACGGGCGTTCGTCCGATAATTATCTTGCTGGCAGGGTTGTCCGAGCCCTATCGACCTAAGGTCTTTGTTCTACGGGCACGGCCCGTTTGAGCCCTATTTTGAGCGTCGATTTCGGCGTGAGTACGAAGTACCCCCTCCGCCGGCCTGACGTAACAATGGCAATTACAAGGCTGTCAAACACATAGGTGGATTTACACAGAATATAGTGTTGATAAGCTTTCGCTGTTGTGGGGTCCTTCCATGTATATCACGGGGATTGACCAATGGGCAGTATCGAACAACTTCGAAAGGGTACTGAAGTCAGTTTTGTTCAACTTGAAGCAGACATCACAGGAACTCGTTCTGGAGGCTCATTAGCCTCAATCGCGTTGCCGGATTACGTAGAGCACCAAGATGGTGTCTCGCGTGTTGGGGCGCTCAGCGCCGAGGCCGTAGTGCGCGACTATGAGGCCGCGGCAAGAGAGATCGAATCCATGGGCGCAGAACTGATCGATGCCGCGAAGAAATGCGAGGCGATGACCGCGGAAGTCCATAATGCAATCGCCTACATGCGTGACACGGCGGCGGCCTATCGTGAGGAAGCCAAAAAGATTTTTAAACGCATAGAAGATTGTGCCGTGTTCACCCAGGACGTCCGCAAGACCTGCGAAGAGGTCAAACGCAGGATGGCGGAAGGAAACGGCACGAACTAGCGCCGTTCAGCCGAGGGCAAGGGCTATCGAACCATGGCCTGTTCCGCAGGAGCATTTGCGGAACGATTTGTTCGCGCAAGCTAACGATACGAGCGGTGATAGGAAGCAAGCTCGCGCGAGCTTACGCTTACCTGTCACCTCAACCCGTTTGGCACGGAGGCCAGCCCATGAGCTTCCTAACAATAAAGCTGGATGAGGAGCCACCCACTTGTCAGAGGTGCGGGAGCAAGCCTCGTCTTATTGGCAAGATGCTTGATCCGAGAAAGGGCGAAACGGTCCGGATCTTCATCTGTGAATGCCATGAGCTGACCAGATCGTCCGCGATTTGCGATCAGGCGGTATTCAAAAGCGCCAGTTGAGGCAGTTTGGTCAATCTGATCAACGATTGCAGTGTCATTTGGGCCAGACAGTCCGGCGCATCACGAGGGCTTCGCCAAAGCCGGCGATAGAGCGCTGCAAAGTGCTCGTATTCCGTTGGTAGCGAGCGGTCAGTCGTCGCTGTGAGATCATCTCGCTTCCGCTGCAGAGTTCTCACATCGCTCAGGTCGTTTGCAGCGAACGTCTATCGCAAGCCGGGACACCATAGCCCCGCGCGGGAGCGCTGCTTGCGGCGCATCCCCAACGGCGTACGCAGACAGAGCTAGCTTTTCATGCCCTTCAGCTTGCGCATGTAATAGCCGCGGCTTTGAACGGCGAGCCTGATCTCGTCGCTGACATTGACCACCTTTTTCTTTCTCTTGCGCCATCCGCCCGACGCGCCGGCAGCAGGAATTGGAAATCCCTTGCGCACGACCAACAGGTCGCGCCTGTTATTCAAATAGACATCGAACATGCGGCGGCCCTCCGGTCAGAGAATGCCGAGCGTAATATTGTCGTGAGCAGGAGGGCGTTGCCCAGCCGCAACAGGTGAATAGCTTTTGAACGTCTCGCCCGTCGTCGGATGAGCTGAGTTGCTCGACTCTGACGCCGCAAGCCGACCTAAACTCTTGGCTGCGGGAACTTCCGCCGTTCCTTGCGTCCGGTGCGGCAAGCGGAAATCGAAAGCGCAGAAAGGGAACGCCTTCGCGAGCTTGTCACTTTTCTGTGGTATTCTGCGTCAATAACCGATCGTTTGTATTGACATTCTTTAAAAAGAATTTTTCGCGAAAGTCACAAAGCGAACAGACACTGAGGTTCGTGACCGACATAGTTGCGGCTGGGCTAGCCGGGAGCTTACCAAAGAAATTGATTAATTGTGTGGGGTGACCCCACCCGGTAGCAGCGCGATGCGCGAGCCTCGAGAGTTTTTTGC
>Ga0153954_1001714_pt1 | contig 10808 bp, 6 predicted proteins | sample TSFL038MetaG_FD_102277 | JGI IMG/M metagenome (GOLD analysis project Ga0153954, IMG submission 102277) | Attine ant fungus gardens microbial communities from Florida, USA - TSFL038 MetaG | ecosystem: Host-associated > Fungi > Mycelium > Unclassified | place: USA: Florida, Wekiwa Springs State... | reverse complement strand
GCGCGCTCGATGCCATGACGCGCGAACGCATGAACGTCGAGCTGCAGCGCATCCAGCGTGAGACGCGCAAGACGGTGCTGCTTATCACCCACTCGATCCCGGAGGCGGTGTTCCTGGCGGACCGGGTGCTGGTGATGAGCGAGCGTCCTGGCGCGATCGCCGCGATCTACGACGTGCCGCTCGAGCGGCCGCGCTCGCTCGACGTGATGGCCGATCCCGTCTTCGTCGCGCTCACGCAGACGATCCGCCGCCATTTCAATGCGCAGCATTTGGACTGAGCCAGCGACAGCACGCCTCCAGTGACTCCGGCCGAGCGGCCGGGGTCACGGCCGGCAGCGTACCAAGCGGCGGCGTACTTTACGGCGCGACTGAGCGTTGTTGCGTGGTCGTCGCGGTCGTGTGCATGAAGCCCATCACCAATCCGCTCAGTGCGCTTCCGGTAAGGACGACGGTTGCTCCGAGCACAATCAATGCCGCCGGCGCGAGGACTGCCGGATTGGTTCCGGTGACTGCCAGAATGCCGAGAACGATCGCGCCCAGTCCGGCCAGTATCTGGACGCCGGCAGAGCCCGAGGCCATTTCGCCGGCGAGCATTTCGCTGCCGGTACGCGGCGTGCCTCCTCTACTGGCCTGGAGCAGGTAAAGCGCCCTGACCGCGTTGCTGCTCAACAGCAACGCGCTGCCAAAAACAATCAGGGCGACTGATATCAGCGGATTGGCAGCAATCCCAACCAGGGCGAGGATGCCAAGAACGATCCCGGCCGCCCCGGCGAAAAACATCACTGAAATGCTGCTGCCGCCGAACTGCTCCGGCGAGGCCGTCGCGGTGCCGCTCCCCGGGAACATGATCTGTGCATATTCGGAGAGCATCGTGCCGCCTTGGATCAGGAGCGCCGCGCCAAACACGATGATCGTAATCGGCACCATGATGTCAGGACGGAGCCCCGAGAGTGCAATGATGGCGAGAATGATGGTTGCGATCCCGCCCACCGCATCGACCAGTCCGCCATAGGCGGCAGCCTCGGCGGATACCGGTCCGGTATATGTCATGCTCATGGGTTTCCTCCATTGTCGCGAAGTGCCGATCTTGGAGCTGCTGAATGGTTGCGGTCGCAAGGATCGGCTTCCCCGACCTAAGAAAACGGTCTCACTGGTTCAGAGGTTCCCATAGCGCAACTGTTTTTGGCACCGCACACTCAGCACGCGGCTGCAAGCAATGCCGAGAAGCGCGGGTTCAATCAGGCGGTCAATGATTTTCAGCGGGCGGGCTACGGCGGCCCATGCCCGGCACGCGGCCACCGGCCGATGACGCCGGTGGTGCTTTGTCAGTGGGTGCGCATCGGCAGGCTTTGCAGCCGCAGCTCGCCAACGGCGCCGCCGTAGACCGGCGTGAAATCCGGCTCGCTGATATGGGCGTTCGGAAAGCGCGCCAACAACCGCGTAATTGCGATGGTGATGGTGGTGCGGCCCAGGATGTTGCCGACGCAATGGTGCGGCCCGGCGCCGAACGACAGGATGCGCTTGGGCTTGCGGTGGATATCGAAGCGCAAAGGATCGGGAAAAACGTCCGGGTCGTAGTTCGGTGCCAGCGGGGAGGGCCGCACAACCATGCCCTCGAGGATCGGCGTGCCGCCCACCTCGGTGTCGCACGTGGCGATGCGCGGAAACGTGAAGTAGCCGTTGCTGCCGAGGCGCAGGCACTCCTCGATCGCGTCCGGGATGAGCGACGGATCGCGGATCAGTTGGCGGCGCTGATCGTCGTGCGTGTAAAGCAGATACAGCGCGCCGCCGGCGGCGCGGCTGGTGGCAGACAGCGACGCTCCGCAGATGCCGAAAATCTGGTCGAACAATTCGCGGTCGCTGAGCTTGTCGCCGGCATCGCGCGCATTGACGAGATCGCTGATGAAGTCCGGACGCGGGTTGATGCGCCGCTCTTCGATAATGATCCTGATCTCTTCCATGGTGCGGTCGAAGGCCTGCCGCAGGTCCGGAGACCACTGCTCGCCCGGCTTGACGTAAGTCGTGCCCGGGATCAGTTCGTGGAACGCGGTGAAGACGGCCTTGCGCCGCTCGTCCATGTTCACCATGGCCTCGAGCAATGCGTCGACGACCAGGTGCGCGCCCAGGTCTGCCATGCCGTCGAAGGCAGGCCCATTCCTGTCGATGCGATCGAGCATGCCGTCGACGATCGCCGTGATGCTCTCCTGGAGCTGTTCGATCCGGCGCGACGAGAACGCCGGCATCAACAGGCGGCGCACCCGGGCGTGCTGGGCCCCGTCCATCTGCGTCACGAACTGCGCATCCATGACCTTGTTGAACTGCTCCCAGCCCGGGCCCCGCGGCATCTCCGATGCGAACGTCTGCGTATCCGAGAAAATCTTGTGCACGTCGGCGTAACGGCCGGCCACCACCTGCGGCTGCCCTTGGCCCAGGACGTAAAAGGGCGGCCGTCGCGCCCATTCGGCCATGTGCCGGTGCGCGTTCGCCTTGAATTCGGCGCTGCCAAGATCAATGTCGACGACGTTGCTGCGGTCCAGATCTGCCAGCGACGACATTATTCCTCCGAATCCACACCCGGCTGCCGCGGGATGAACGGCGCCGGCCGGCCACACCTTATCGCTCCCGGACCCAAACGTCAGGGCGGGCACGCTCTGAATTGTGAGTCACACGGGTAGGGTGGGCAAAATCGCGCATGAGCCCTGGCACGGATTGCTCCGACACGGCATGCGATTTTGCCCACCCTACGCGTGATCGGAAGCCGTCAGCGTCCTTCGCGCATCCAGGTGACGGCGAGGCTGCCGACCAGGAGCAGGAGCCCGATCAGGCCGGCGAAGACCGGCAGCACGCCGATGCCGCGCACGACGCTCGCATCGCGGACGCGCAAGCCGATCCAGTCGTCGCCTTTGAAGGTGTCGCTCGATCGGACCGGCACGACGCGCGGCAGGTGCACGCCGCTGCCGTCCTCGATGCGCACCGCGTCACCACCGGTGGCGGTGGTGATCGGCGTCATCACGTCGGTGGTCGAGGTCACCTCGGCGAATTCGCGCGGGTTGGCAGGCCCCACATTGGCGAGCGCGTTGAGCGTGCCGTCGGTCGCATGCCAGAGCCCGAGCTCGTTCGCGGTGATGGTCGAGCGCCAGACGCCGGGCTCGGCCTGGGTGAGGGTGACGGTGCGGGTCTTGCCGGACGGCGTCGTCAGCGTCACCTCGTTGACGCCCTCGGACATGGTCTGGCGCTGCACCGTGAGGTCGTGACCGCGCACGAACAGGCGAAGCGCCTCCTCCTCGAGGTCCGGCTCCTTCATGAGCCAATGGGACAGACGCCGCAGCAGGTCGATGTGCGGGCCGCCGCCCTCGTAGCCGCGCGCCCACAGCCAGATGTGGTCGGACAAGAGCAGCGCGACGCGGCCTTCGCCTTCGCGCGACAGCAGCAGCAGCGGCTTGTTGTCGGGGCCGTGCATCACGGTCGTGCCCTTGGACGCGCGGCTGTCGACCATGCGGAACCAACGGCTCCAATGCGGCGGCTCCTCCTCGGAGCCTTCGAGCCCGCGCGTGACCGGGTGGCGCTTGCCGAGGTCGGTGAGCTCGGCGCGGAACGGCCCGTCGTTCATGCGCCCGCTCGGCTCTGCGGGCAGGATCGCGTCGAGCGGCGTGCGCCAGATGCTGGTCGAGCTGGCATAGTCCGGGCCGGCCGCCACCAGCACCGCTCCGCCCTGGCGCACGTAGCGCGCGATGTTGTCGAAATAGATGATCGGCAGCACGCCCTGGCGCGCATAGCGGTCGAAGATGATGAGCTGGAACTCGTTGATCTTCTGCTGGAACAGTTCGCGCGTCGGAAACGCGATCAGCGACAGCTCGTTGATCGGGGTGCCGTCCTGCTTCTCCGGCGGCCGCAGGATGGTGAAGTGCACGAGATCGACGCTGGCATCCGACTTGAGCAGGTTGCGCCAGGTGCGCTCGCCCGCATGCGGCTCGCCGGAGACCAGCAGCACCCGCAGCTTGTCGCGCACGCCGTCGATGGAGACGACGGCGCGGTTGTTGATCTCGGTGAGTTCGTGCTCGAGCGGCGAGGCCTCGATCTCGACGATGTTCGGCCCCGCATGGGGGATCGGCACGTTGACGCTGACGTTCGCGCCGACGCGAACGCTGCGGTTCTCGATGGTCTCGCCGTCGCGGCGCACCGTCACCTGGGCCGGCCCGCCTGGCCCGCCCTGATCCTCGACCCGGAAGGTGATGGTCTGCGTCTGCCAGACGATGCCGAAACGCGACGCGGTGGCGAGCACGACGCGGCGGTCGCGCTCGTCCTTGTGGCCGGTGATCAGTGCGTGCACGGGGGCGGAGAAGCCGAGAGCGGAGGCATCGCTCGGCACGTCGTGCACGCGTCCGTCCGTGATGAAGATCGCGCCCGCGACGCGGTCATGGGGAACGTCGGTGAGCGCCGAGGACAGCGCGGTGAACAGCCGGGTGCCGTCGTTCTCGCCGTCCGCTTCGCTGCTCTCGACGAAGCGCACCTCCATGCCGGGAATGCGCCCGAGGCGCTCGGCAAGCTGCGCGCGCGCCGCCTCGGTCTGCGCGGTGCGATCGCCGAAGTCCTGGCTCGGGCTCTTGTCGACCACCACGACCGCGACCGAGCTCAGGGGATCGCGGTCCTCCCGGGTGAACGACGGATTGGCGAGCGCCAGCACGAACATGGCGAGCGCGAGGGCGCGCAATACCGCGCCGCGCGCCCGCGTGAACACCAGGAGCAGCGAGATCGCGCAGGCGATGACAAGCGCCGCCCACACGATATAGGCGGGCACCAGCGGCGAGAATGAGATACCGAAGTTCAACGGTTGTAGTCCCTCTTAGTCTCTGTCGTCCCGCTCTCGGCTGTCATCCCCGCGAAAGCGGGGATCCAGTATTCCAGAGGCCCGAGTGCTTGGCACGATGGATCCCCGCCTTCGCGGGGATGACACCATTATTGTTGCTAGCGCACCCTCGCCGTCATTGCCCGAGCCGCTCCAGCAATGCCGGAACGTGGACCTGGTCGGCCTTGTAGTTGCCGGTCAGCGTGTACATCACGATGTTGACGCCGGCGCGGAACGCGAACTCGCGCTGACGCGGCTCGGCCGAGACCAGCGGCAGCATCGCCTGACCGTCCTGGCGCATGGCCCAGGCTCCGGCAAGGTCGTTCGAGGTGATGATGATCGAGGAGACGCCGTCGCCGGCGCGTGCCGGGCGGCTCGACGGCTCGTCGTCATTGGCGGCCGGCAGAGCCTCGACCCAGAGCTGGCCAGTGTTGAAGCGTCCGGGGAAGTCCCGCAGGAGATAGAAGGTCTTGGTCAGCACGTGGTCGCGCGGCACCGGCTCAAGCTCGGGAATGTCGAGCGAGGAAAGGATTCCGCGCAGCGCCTCCATGCCAGGACCGCGCGTCGATCCGCCGGGGCCGGGGGGCGCTTCCACCGCGTCGCGGGTATCGAACAGGACGGTGCCGCCCTGCTTCATATAGGCGTCGATATGCTCGAGCGCTTCGCGCGACGGCTTGGGCGCGCTCGGCACCACCGGCCAGTAGATCAGCGGATAGAAGGCGAGCTCATCGCGCGCCGGGTCGAGCCCGACCGGCTCGCCCGCCTCGAGCGCGGTGCGCTGCGCGAGGAACAGGGTGAGACCTTGCAGCCCGGCTTTGCTGATGCGATCGACCTCGGCATCACCGGTGATGACATAAGCGAGCCGTGTCTCGAGCGTTGCCTTGAGCGCCTGCTCATCGTTCTGCACGACCGGGGCAGACGCCGTCGGCGGTGCCTGCTTGGGCGCCTGTTTGGGCGTTTGCGCGAAGGCCTGCGGCGATGCCGCGAGGCTCAGTGCGATGCCGAGCGCGGCAAGCGCCAGCGCGGCGGCGGCCGGCCGCTTGCGGAGGAGACGGGCGACCCCGCCCGCCAGCAGGAACACCACAACGCCGTCGAGCGCCAGCAGCGCCAGCGCAGCCAGCAATATGGGGCCGCGCAAATCCTGCGGTTCGCTCATTCGATAGGCCTCCCGTCGGGCATTGAGCGGCGACACGTCGAGCGGCGCCAGACGATCCGACGGCGCCAGGGCATTGATGGCCAGGAGCCCCTCCGGCGGTCCGTAAAAACCGGGGGGATGATCGAAGGTGGCGCGACCCGAGAAGTTCGTCGGCACCGGCCGCGCCGTCGACGGCGGCGGCCCGAACATGCCGAAGCCGTCGAGCACGCGGGTCGGCGGCAGCACCTCGCGCGTAGCGCGCGCGTTCGCAGTGCCGTTGTTCTCGGCGGCGGTGTAGGAGCCCGCGAGCGCGACGATGCGCTTGAGCATCTCCACGAACGCGCCCGACAGCGGCAGGTCGGACCAGCGCGTGTCGGCAGTGACGTGGAACAAAAGGATCAGTCCCTTGCCGCGGCGCTGCGCGGTCACCAGCGGCGTCCCGTCGGCCAGCGTCGCCCAGGTGCGATCGGTGATGGTGGCGTCGGGCTCGGCGAGCACCTGGCGGCTCACCGTCACGTCGTTCGGCACCGGCATGCCGAAGAACGGGCTTTCGCGCGAAAACGCGGCAAGCTGCTGCGGCTGCTCCCAGGACATTGAGCCGCCCAGGATGCGCCCGCCGCGCCGCAGCTTCACCGGCACGAGGTCGTCGTCGCCGGCGGCAAGCCGTGGGCCCGCAAAACGCACCAGCACGCCGCCGTCCTCGACCCAATGCGTGAGCTGATCGCGCGCATCCGTGACGTTGCCCACGTCGGCGAGGATCATCATCGGCACATGCTGCTCGATGAACTGGTCCACCGCGAGCGCCGGCGAGCCGCGGTCGGCGAGCCGCACATCGGCGAAGGGATCGAGCGCGCGGGTCAGATAATAGGTCGAGGCGAGCAGCGGCTGCGCGGTATCGGCGGTCGAGCCGGTGACGATGCCGATCGAGCGTCGCCGCCAGCGCTTGTCGAGCAGCGCCACGGCGCCGGCCGAGCGCTCGCCGGCGATCTCCAGCCGGGCGATGTCGTTCCTGATCTCGACCGGCAGGCTGAGCTCGGCATCGGTTTCGCGCTCGCCCTCCTTGAAAGCGAATGTGGCGTCGCCGAGCGGCAGGCCCTTGAGGTCGAGCGCGCGCACCGTGCCGCTTTGCGCCCCGGCGCCGCTCGTACGCAGCACCTTGACGGTCAGCGCGCCGGCGGCGTTGTCGGCGCTGGCGAGCGCGCGGGCGCTTGCGAGGCCGCCCTCGACGATGGTCAGCGGCCGCCGTTCGACGAGGCGGCCGAGAGCAGCCACGAACTCGCTGCCGCCGCCCATATCGACCCCGTCGCTGAGCCACACGAGCTCCACGTCGGGGGTGGCGGCGAGGAAACGTCCCAGCATGGGCAGCGCGTCGGCGCGCTGGACCGCGTTGGGCTTGGGCTTGAGCTGCTTGAGCCGCACGCGCGCGGCGGCGGGCGCCTCGAACGAAATCTCGCGCGCCGTCTCCGAGAGCGGAACGAGCGCCACGCCGCGATTGTCCGCCTCGGCGCGCGCGACCATGTCCTCGGCGCTGCGCATGCGGGCGTCCCAGGTGGCGGCGGCGGGGAAGCCGTCGTCGATGAGGAGGGCGAGCGGCGCCCTTGCGGTGGTGGCCGCAACCGGTGGATTCCACAACGGCCCTGCGGCAACGATGATGACGAGTGCGGCGCAGGCGAGCCGCAAGAGCGTGAGCCACCACGGGGTGCGCTGCGGCGTCTCTTCCTTGGGCGAGATGTCGAACAGCAGGCGCGCGGGCGGAAAATTGATGCGTCGCGGCTGCGGCGGCATCAGCCGCAAGAGCCACCACAGCACCGGCAGGCTGAGCAGCCCGAGGAGCACCAGCGGCTGTGCGAAGCCGAGCGGCAGTCCCATCATGACTGGCCCCCGATCTGCGCGGCGGTGCGCTGCCGCCCATTCGACAAGCTGCCGGGGGGCGGGGCACCCAAGCGTGCATGCAGAGCCAGCAGCAACTCGGTTGCGCTGCGGTCGGTGCGATGGATGGTGAAGCTCCAGCCGAGCTTGTCGGTCTCGGCCCGGATCTGGGCCCGGTGAGCCGCGACCTTGCTCTCGTACTCGGCCTTCCAGGCCTCGGCCCGCCCGGCGGTGATGGAGCCGGCGCCTTCCGGCTCGATGAACTCGACCCGGCCGGAATAGGGGAAGGTCTCCTCCGCAGGGTCGACGATCTGCACGGTGTGGCCGTGAGCGCCGGTCGCCGAGAGCTGCGCGAACATCTTCTGGAGGTCCGGCATCGGGCTCCAGAAGTCCGACACCACCACGATCTCAGCCAGTGACGACGGCGCAAAGAGCGGCGGAATGCTCGGCCGCTCGGTGGGATCGTGGACGATTGCGTTAGCCATTTTGTCGAGCACGTTGCGGCTGCCGGTGGGACGCATCAGGCCGGGAACGCCCACGCGCTCGCCGGCTTCCACCAGCACTTCCGCCAGTGCGAAGGCGACCACCAGGCAGCGATCGAGCTTGGATTCCTGGGCGAGATGGGAGCGGAACGCCATCGAGGGCGAGCGGTCGGGCCACAGCCAGACCGTGTGCGCGGCCTCCCACTCCTGCTCGCGCACGTAAAGATGTTCGTCGCGCGCGGAGCGGCGCCAGTCGACCCGCCGCGCCGGCTCGCCCGAGAGGAAGCGGCGGTATTGCCAGAAATTCTCGCCCGGTCCCGCGCGCTTGCGGCCGTGCAAACCGTGGATCACGGTCGCGGCGATACGACGCGCCTCGAGGATCAGGCGCGGCATGGATTCCGCAAGCGTGCGGGCTTCGCCGCTCGCGTGCTGGGTCGCCTTGATCTCCTGCTTGTCGGCTTTGCGCGTGACCGCCATCAAATCATCCGATGCGCGACTTGAGCTTTCCGATCAGCGCTTCGACGCTTTCGCCGTCGGCGCGGGCGGCGAAGGTCAGGGCCATGCGATGCTTGAGAATGGGCTCGGCCATTTCGAGCACGTCGTCGATCGAAGGCGAGAGCCGTCCGTCGATGAGGGCGCGGGCGCGCGCCACCAGCATCAAGGCCTGGCTCGCACGCGGGCTCGGCCCCCAGGCGATGAGCTTGCCGAGATCACCGCTCTCGGCGCCGGGCCGCGCCGATCGGACCAGCCCGAGGATCGCTTCCACGACCGACTCGCCGACCGGCAGGCGCCGCACCAGGCGTTGCGCGGCCAGGAGCTCCTCGGCGTTCAATGTCGGCTTCGGTTTGTTCTCCTCGGTGCCGGTGGTGTCGAATACGATCTTCCGCTCGGCGTCGTGGTCGGGATAGTCGACGTCGATCTGCATCAGGAAGCGGTCGAGCTGCGCCTCCGGCAGCGGATAGGTGCCCTCCTGCTCGATCGGGTTCTGTGTCGCGAGCACGTGGAACGGGCGCGGCACGTCGTGGCGGTTGCCGGCGACAGTGACGTGGTGCTCCTGCATGGCCTGCAGCAGCGCCGACTGGGTGCGCGGACTGGCGCGGTTGATCTCGTCGGCCATCAAGAGCTGCCCGAAGATCGGACCGGGAATGAAGCGGAAGCTACGTTTGCCGGTGGGGGCTTCCTCGAGCACCTCGCTGCCGACGATGTCGGACGGCATCAGGTCGGGCGTGAACTGGATACGGCGGGCGTCGAGGCCGAGCACGATGCCCATGGTCTCGACCAGCTTGGTCTTGGCGAGGCCGGGAAGGCCGATCAACAGCGCATGGCCGCCGCAGAGCACGGTGATGAGCGCCTGCTCCACCACCTTGTCCTGGCCGAAGATGACGTTGCCGATCGCGGACTTCGCATCGGCGACTTGTGCGCCGGTCGCTTCCGCCTGGCGGACGATCATGTCTTCGAGCTTTTCCAGCCCTTCGGTCGCTACCGCCATAACGTCAGCTCCTTGTTATCCATATCCAGGGGTCTCTATGCTTTTTGGCCCTAACCCCAAGTTGGGATCGCCACGGGCGGCCGCCAAGCCGGCTGATGGCCGGTTTTGACCAAAAAAGGTGCAACATTCGGGCCGCGATCAAGCGCCGGCTGCACGGGCTCGGCTCAGGACGCGCACCGAATCCCTGCAACTTCGTTGAGACTACGACATTTTTCACCAGGAGCGATCCCGCCTCCCGTGCAGGTTTGCCGCGATCACCCCGACACCGGCGGGCCCGATTGACGTGCGCGCGCTTGGAGATGCGGGCTTTTCCGACAAGAGCGCCGCCATGCAGCGACGGAGGATAAGCCTGTTCGCGCTCGCATTTCGCGGAGGAAACAGCCGGTCACCCGCACAAGTTCCAGGCAAACCGTGGCGAAGGCAGGGCGGACCTATATTCTCAACTGATCGTGAGGGCCGCTCCAGGCCCGGCGCGGGATCGAAGGCGAGGCGAACGCTGCCCACTGGCGCAGATCTTGAGGACGCGCTCGCATGCCCGAGGTGCTCCGGCAGTACATTCCTCGTTGCCGTCCGCATGCGATGCTAAAGTTGCGACTATGGAGGGCCCTCCATGACTGAAGTCGGCCAGGTTGCAAGCATTCTCATTCGCGGGGGACGCATCTACGACCACGATGGCGACGTGCACCAGCCGGCCACGGGCGATCTCCTGGTGTCCGCCGGGCGCGTCGAGCAGATCGCGCCGCGCATCGACGCGCCGGCCGGCGCCGCGGTGATAGACGCCAAAGGCAAGCTCGTCGTGCCGGGCCTGGTCAACGCCCACTACCATTCGCACGATGTCTTGATGAAGGGCATGTTCGAGGAAGCGCCCTTCGACATCTGGACAAGCTATACCGGTGCGGCCGGTTACGGCACGCGCACACGTCGCGAGATCCGCATCCGCACGCTGATCGGCGCCGCCGAGATGCTGCGCAATGGCATCACGACCGT
>Ga0153954_1001713_pt1 | contig 10813 bp, 9 predicted proteins | sample TSFL038MetaG_FD_102277 | JGI IMG/M metagenome (GOLD analysis project Ga0153954, IMG submission 102277) | Attine ant fungus gardens microbial communities from Florida, USA - TSFL038 MetaG | ecosystem: Host-associated > Fungi > Mycelium > Unclassified | place: USA: Florida, Wekiwa Springs State... | reverse complement strand
CCTTCTCGAAGGATTTCGGTGTGGTGTCTCATTGCCGGGCGTTCGCATGCGGCGATGCTTCTACCGTAGAGAAAGCGGCCGGCGGTAAACGTGGCGGACGATACCGCAGATTCCATCACCGGCTGGTGTGATAAATGGGTTTCGCATCCCGCCGGCCGATACGGATTGGCCAGCGTCTCGTCTGGAGAAATTGAATGCGCGCGATCGTCACAGCCTCCGGGCAGTTTTCCTGCGCGAACGAAACCTTCAGGGCCGCCTTGGGTCGTGGGGGTGTGCGGGCCGACAAACACGAGGGAGATGGCGCCACGCCTTTGGCACCCTTGCGGCTGATCGAGGTGCTCTATCGGCCGGATCGGGAGGCGCCTCCGGTGACGCAGGCGCCGATCCGGCCGCTGTCACCAACGGACGGCTGGTGCGACGACCCTGCCCTGCCGGTCTACAACCAGATGGTACACCTGCCGATCGATGGCAGCGCCGAGAAGCTGTGGCGAGACGACAACCTGTACGACATCATGGGTGTGTTGGACTGGAATCTTTCACCGGTCGTGCGGGGCCGCGGCTCCGCCATCTTCCTGCACATCGCCCGTCCCGACTACGCGCCGACCGACGGATGCATCGCCCTCTCGCCACCAGATCTGCGGCATGTGCTGGCGATGGGCCTGCTCGAGATCATCGTCAGGGCGTGAAGCGCTCCGCCTGCTCCTGGCAACGCAAAGCGACCCGGCACGCGGCGACGATCCGACCATTATCCAGCACGCGCCCGGAACGATCCTGCAGATCGGTCACGAAGTCGCTGTAGTAGCGCACCGGCATCGCATCGCAGTGTACGTAGCGGGTGCGTTCACGGTTGGTGACGAACATGTGGTTGCCGCCTTGCCGCCCCTCCAGGTCGAGATTCTTGCGCAGTTCCAGCGTGCCTTCGGTCCCGACCAGGAACAACCGCCCATCGCCCCAGTCCGCCAGCCCGTCGGGCGTGAACCAGTCCAGCCGCATGGTGCCGGTCATGCCGCCACCACGCAGGGTGATTTCGGCGAAATCCTCGAACCCCGGCGGCGGCGTGCCGAAGCAGCCGATCGTCGCCGCCGCCAGCGTCGGTTCGGAGACATCGGCGAAGGCCATGAACTGGTCGATCGAGTGCACGCCGATATCGGTGATGATGCCGCCATAGGCCTCGCGTTCGAAGAACCACCTCGGGCGCAGCGCGCGGTTCAGCCGGTGCGGCGCCAGGCTGGTCAGCGACACCACGCGGCCGAGTTCACCTGATCGGGCGATACGCAGCGCCTCCTGCACCGAGGGCGACAGCAGGCGGCCGAGCGCAACCGACCAGATGCGGCCGGTCTCCCGCATCGTCGCCTCGACCGCATCGAGTTGCTCCGACGTGGTGATGCCCGGCTTGTCGACCACGACGTCCTTGCCCCGCCGCATCGCCTCGATCGCCAGCGCCGCTCTGTCGCGCGGCACCGCGGCGATCACGACGAAGTCGATCGAGGGATCATCCAGCAGTCGTGCGCGCTCCGCGGAAGGTACATCGGGAAAGCGCTTGCGGAACCCGGCCAGCACGCGTTGGTCGGTGGTCACCGGGTCGTGCCCGACGCAGACGGCACCCGCGGCGAGCAGCCCGGCGGTCAGGTCATAGATGTGGCGGTGGTCCAGCCCGATCGCCGCGAAACGCGCCATGCAGCTTCTCCTCCCGATAGAATTTCCCGCGTGGATTTCCTTTGCCACAGCGTCTCACCATCTTCCCGCCGTCACAACCACGGTCCAGAATGGCGACCTTTGCAATCCTGGGGAGGGAAAGCCCAATGGCCAATCGTATCGCCGTCGTGACCGGCGCCGGCAGCGGCATCGGACGCGCGACCGCGCTGAATCTGCTGAAATCCGACTGGGATGTCGTGCTGGTCGGGCGCCGCGCCGACGCGCTGGAGGAAACCGCGGGCATGGGGCCAAGTGGGCGCACGCTCTCCGTGCCGACGGATGTCAGCGACCCGGCCGCCGTGGATGCGCTTTTCGCCAAGGTGAAGTCGGCTTATGGCCGTTGCGACATGCTGTTCAACAACGCCGGCGGCAACGTGCCGACGACGAATTTCGGCGACTTCACATTCGAGATGTGGCGCAAGGTTTTGGCGGTGAACCTCGACGGCATGTTCCTGTGCGCCAATGCCGCGTTCCGGATGATGAAGGAGCAGTCGCCGATGGGCGGCCGGATCATCAACAACGGCTCCATCTCGGCGCATAATCCGCGGCCGGGTTCGGTTGCCTATACATCCAGCAAGCACGCCGTCACCGGGCTGACCAAGTCGATCGCACTCGATGGAAGGCAGTTCGACATCTGCTGCGGCCAGATCGATATCGGCAACGCAGCGACGCCGATGACTGCTCGCACGACAAACGGCCAGTTGCAGCCCAACGGCCAGATTGCCGTCGAGGCGCGCATGGACGTCGACCATGTCGGGCGTCAGGTGGCGTTCATGGCCGACCTCCCGCTGGAGTCGAACGTGCAGTTCGTCACCATCATGGCGACAAAGATGCCCTGGATCGGGCGCGGCTGAGTGCGCCTGGGCCGGCGCGGCCTGCTTGGGTTTGCCGCCGGCCTGACGCAGGGGGCGGCAATCGCTTCGCCGACACCATCCCGTGCCGCGGGGCGGCAGAAGCAGGCTGCGTCCGTCCCGCTCACCGTCGAGACCCACCGCGGCAAGGTGCGGGGCGCGGTCGACAACGGCATCCGGTCGTTCAAGGGTATTCCGTATGGCGCGCCGACCGACGGGATGGCGCGGTTCCGCGAACCCGCGGCGCCCAAACCCTGGCCAGGCGTGCGGGATGCTCTCGCCTTCGGACCGGCCTGTCCGCAGTTGCTGGTGGACCGGCCGAGCCTCGCGGCTTCGTGGACGGTCGAGAAGACAATCAGTGAGGACTGCCTGCAGCTGAATGTCTGGACCCCGGGCATCCGCGATCAACGCAAACGGCCTGTGCTGGTTTGGCTGAACGGCGGCGGCTTCGCCAACCTCTCAGCCTCCAGCAACGTGTTCGATGGCACACGTCTGTGCCAGCGCGGCGATGTCGTGGTGGTGACGGTCAACCACCGGCTGAACGTGTTCGGCTTTCTGTACCTCGCCCGCCTCGCCGGGTCGGATTACGGCACGTCCGGCAATGTCGGCATGCTCGACCTGATCGCCGCGTTGAAATGGGTGCATGACAACATCGCGGGGTTCGGCGGCAACCCGGAAAACGTCACGCTGTTCGGCCAGGGCAGCGGCGGCGCCAAGGTCAGCGCCCTCATGGCGATGCCAATGGCGCGCGGGCTGTTCCACAAGGCGATCGTGCAGAGCGGCTCCTCGCTTGATTCGTTGAGCCCGGATGAGGCAACGCGCAACGCCACTGCTTTTCTCGCCGCGCTGGACATGAAGCCGGCCGATATTCCTCGGCTGACCAAGCTTTCAACGGAGCGGCTCATCGCCGGACTGGCCAAGGTGATGACGGCGCCTGGCGCCAGGCCGGTGTATGGCCCGGTGGTGGATGGCGTTTCGCAGACGCGCAGCCCATGGCAGCCAGACGCCCCGGCGGTCTCCGCTGACGTGCCGATGATCATCGGCACCAACCGCACCGAAACGACGCTGCTGCTGGGCGCGCGCGACCCGAAACTGTTCGAGCAGGATGACGCGGCGCTGCACCGCAATCTCGCTGCTTACGTGCCGGAGAAGGAGCTTTCTCGGGTGCTCGCGGCGTACCGCAAGCTGCTGCCCAAGGCGTCGCCGAGCGAGTTGTTCTTCGCGATCACCACCGCCCGGCTGACACGGCAGCCGGCGTGGACGCAGGCCGAACTGAAATCCGCCCAGGGGCGTGCGCCGGTGTTTCTCTATGAGCTCGACTGGGTCACGCCGGTGGATGCCGGCAAATGGGGCGCACCTGCCGGTCTGGACATGCCATTCGCTTTCGACAACGTCGGTGTCTCAGGATCGATGGTCGGAACCGGGTCGTCGCCGCAGCAGATGGCCGACCTGATCAGCAGCGCCTGGTTGGCGTTCGCGCGCACGGGCAAGCCCGCGGCAAATGGCCTGCCGGAGTGGGCGCCGTTCAGTCCGCCGACACGCTCGACAATGATTTTCGACTCGACTCCCAAGTTGGTGAATGACGCTCACGCCGACGAGCGCACCCTGTTATCGGCGCTGCCGCCGCTGCGCGCACCCGCTTAGCGAGACCATCCATGCCACGCGCCGCCAGTCCCCTGCCATCGGTCGACGCACTGCTTCGCGCCACGGAAGCCGACGCCCTGCTGTCGCATTTTGGCCGCACCGCGCTGACGGCGATGCTCCGCAGCGTGCTCGCCGAGCGCCGCGCCGCTCAGAGATTCGATGCGGACGTCGGCGAAATCCTGCTTGAGGCGGCGGACCGGCTGGCACGAAGGGCGTCCCGCTCCCAGCGCCCGGTGTTCAACCTGACTGGAACAGTGCTGCACACCAATCTCGGCCGGGCGCCGCTGCCGCCGGAAGCCGCCGCGGCAGCGGCCGAGGCCCTGCGCAGCGCCACGACGTTGGAATTCGACCTGGAGACCGGGCGGCGCGGCGAGCGCGACGACCATATCGCCGGATTGCTGTGCGAGTTGACCGGCGCCGAGGCCGCCACTGTCGTCAACAACAATGCCGCCGCCGTCGTGCTGGTGCTGAACACATTGGCGCTCGGCCGGCAGGTGATCGTCTCCCGCGGCGAACTGATCGAGATCGGCGGGGCGTTCCGCGTGCCCGATATTATCGCGCGCTCCGGCGCCATGCTGCGCGAGGTCGGAACGACAAACCGCACCCACGCACGGGACTACCGCGACGCCATCGGCCCGAGCCCAGCTGCCAGCGGGACCGGTGCGGTGCTACGAGTGCATCAGGCGAATTACGCCATCTCGGGCTTTACCGCCGCGGTCGACACGACGGAGCTGGCAGAAATTGCCCACGCGGCCGGACTGCCACTGGTCGAGGATCTCGGCAGCGGCAGCCTCGTCGACCTGGAGCAATGGGATCTGCCGCATGAACCGACGGCGCGCGAGGCGCTGGCGGCGGGCGCGGATGTAGTGACCTTTTCTGGCGACAAATTACTCGGCGGTCCGCAGGCCGGGTTGATCGTCGGTGGCAAAAGCTGGATCGAAACGCTCAACCGCAATCCGCTGAAGCGGGCACTGCGTCTGGACAAAGCGCGGCTGGCGGCACTCGAAGCGGTGCTGCGGTTGTACCTGCACCCTGAGAGCCTGCCCGAACGGCTCCCGACCTTGCGATTATTGACTCGGCCTGAAGCGGCAATTCGTGCAACCGCCGAACGGATTGCTACGCAACTGACGACGATTTGGCCGGACCGCGCCGTGAGGGTCGAGCCATGCCGCAGCCAGATCGGCTCCGGCGCGCTGCCTGTCGATCTGCTGCCCTCGGCAGCGGTGACAATTGGCGGAACGGGCCTCGATGCGCTGGCGGCGCGGCTGCGCAAGCTGCCGCGTCCGGTGATCGGACGGCTTGCGCACGGGCGGTTTATCCTGGATTGTCGCTGTCTCGAACCGGAAGATGAGGCTGCGTTCGTTGCCCAATTCCGTTGAGTGTCGGAACATCCTTATGGAGGAGACGCGGTCCCGGTGGACCGGCCGGACTTCAAACCCGGTTGGGGCTGCCAAGCGGTCCCGGGCAGGTTCGACTCCTGCTCTCTTCCGCCTTAACTAACGAAAGGTTGTTCTCTCTGTGGCGTTAACGCAACAGTGTGACCTCATCGACGTACTTCGGGCGCGGCATCTCTCGCGTTCGATAAGTTTTGGCGTTATTGCTTCTGCAGCGAAAAGGCGGGGCACCTTTGCATCCGGGTTCTTTCGGCCCGTTTCGCCCGGTTGGTGAAGAGATCAAGGAGAGAGTAACATGAACTTCCGCAGGGCACTCGTTGCCGCCACGATCCTGGCGATGCCGGTTGCAGCAAGCGCTCAGCCGGTGACCGGCATCTATTTGGGCGGTGCTGTCGGGCCTGACTTCCCTCTGAACCAGAACATCAAGAACCTGACCGTCGGTAACGGCGCTCTTGGTGGCCTCTCGACGTCCGGCCAGATGAAGTTCGGCACAGGCTTCGCCGGCGAAGGATCGTTGGGTTATGGCTTCGGCAACGGCCTGCGGGCTGAAGTTGAAGGCCTCTACCTGAACACCCGCGGCAAGGGCCTGACCGGTTTTACCCGGACGGGCGCTGAGAGCGGCGGCGGCCTGCAGCAGAAGTATGGCGGACTGGTCAACGTTCTGTATGACTTCAACGGCCTCTCGCCGATGTTCGTCCCGTATATCGGCGCCGGTGTCGGTGCTCTGTGGGTGAACGATAATCTGCACGCGTACAACACCGGCTCGTTCTCCTTCGCCGGCCATAGCGTTGGACCCGGCGGACTGAACGCCCAGACGAACGACACCCAGGCCGTCTTCGCTTATCAGGCGATCGTCGGCTTTTCCGTGCCGGTCCCGAGCGTGCCCGGCCTGGCCCTGACCGCCGACTATCGCTTCGTTGGCACCAGCGGCAACCGGTCGGACTCTGCGACCTACACCGTGAAGACGGGTGGCGTTACCTCGACGGCGGGCGGCAAGGTCCAGATGGGCCCGACCTACGACAACACGGTCATGTTCGGCGTTCGCTACAACTTCGGCCAGGCTCCGGCTCCGGCTCCGGTACCGGTCGCGCCGGCTCCGTCGCCGATCTCGCGCTCCTACCTGGTGTTCTTCGATTGGGACAAGTACAACCTGACCGATCGCGCTCGCCAGATCGTGGCCGAGGCCGCAGCGAACTCGACGAAGGTTCAGTACACGAAGATCGAGGTCAACGGCTACACCGATACGTCGGGCACGCCGAAGTACAACATGGGCCTGTCGCTGCGCCGCGCGAACACGGTGGCCGCGGAACTGGTGAAGGATGGCGTGCCGAAGGCCGCGATCGCGATCCAGGGCTTCGGCGAGACGCACCTCCTGGTGCCGACCGGTCCGAACGTGCGTGAGCCTCAGAACCGCCGCGTCGAAATCATCATCCGGTAATTTCGCCGCAATGACTGAGTTGAACTGGGGCGCCTTCGGGCGCCCCTTTTCATGTACGGGCTGTCATACGAGGCGGCCGGAAGATTCGCTCTCCGGTCGACGGTCGGCCGCCTGGTATCGTATCGAATTCGCGCGCAGCCATCACATCGACGGGCGGTAAGTGATGGGCCGCCCTGCGCGCATACCGACCCGACGATCAGCCTAACGGGATCAGCGCAACGTTCGATCAGAACGATCCGCAGACCGGCGTCACCGACATGCCCACCAGCTGCTGATGAAATCGCGCCTGGTAAGCCGTGCGAATATGATTGATCGCCGCCAGGCTCTCGGGTGCATCCGGAAGTGCCACGCGCAGCACGATCGTTGCCTCCCGCGCCGTATGTTGCGTCGCCGGACTGAGCCAGGCGCCATACGCATCCTGCACCGTATAGCCGTTCGGCAGGCTGGCGCTGACCGTGTCGTCGAGAAACGATCGCCATTCGGCATCAGTCACGTCGACGCGAGACGGAATGGAACGGCCGAGAAATAACTCATACATTTGCATCGGCGCACCCATTCCGCTCGCACACCGGTCGACTGGCGCTGCCGCACAGCCGGATAGCGCGGTTACGATGAGTGCGGCGACAGATGCAGGCGCGAAACGGCCGCGCCGTTGCGGCGGAAGATTGAAAGCACAAGCCAGGGAACCACAGGCAAGGCCGACCAAACGACATCGCGCTGCATGATCGCGCGATACCGGATCGGTCATGATCTAACCGAAAACGCGCTTGCCGCGCTTCCAGGTGCCGAGCACCACACCCTCCAGCGGACGCCCGTCGAACGGCGTGTTCTGCGCCTTGCCTGGCAGCGACCCAGCGGAGACCTTCCAGATCCGGTCGGGCGCGAACAGACACAGATCCGCAACGGCGCCCTTGGTGATGCGTCCCGCGTCGATGCCGAGCAGAGCGGCCGGCCGGGCGGTCAGCAGTTCGATGGCGGTCTGCAACGGAAGCGTGCCGTTGTGGACCTGCGCCAGCGAAACACCGAGCAGCGTTGCGAGGCCGCAACCTCCGGCTGATGCCAGGGCGAATGGCAGGCGTTTGTCATCGGCGTCGCGCGGCTGGTGATCCGAGGCAATGGCGTCGATCGTCCCATCGGCCAGCGCCGCCGCAATCGCACGACGATCCGACTCCTTGCGCAACGGCGGCGACAGTTTCGAGTAGGTTCGAAAATTGCCGATTGCCGTCTCGTTCAGGTCGAAATAGGGCGGCGCGGTGTCGCAGGTCACTGCCAGGTCTCGCTCCTTGGCACGCCGGATCAGCTCGACTGCCTCCGCTGTCGAAACATGGGCGAAATGGACGGCTCCGCCGGTCAGCTCGGCCAGGCGGATATCGCGTGCCACCATGATCGCCTCGGCCGCGGCGGGAATGCCGGGCAGACCGAGCCGCGTCGACTGTTCGCTTTCGGTCGCGCAACCGCCCGCCGCAAGCGACGGATCCTCGGGGTGCTGGATGATGCGGGCACCGAACCCACGGGCGTAGGAAAGCGCGAGGCGCATCATCTGCGCGGACCTGATGGCATTCGCCCCGTCGGTGAAGCCGACCGCGCCAGCCTCGCGCAGCAGACCGATCTCAGAGAGCTCTTCGCCGCGGCACCCGCGCGTGACGGCGCCATAGGGCAGGATCGACAGGCTACCAGTCGCCTCGCCACGACTGCGCAACGTGTGCACCAGTGCCGGATCATCGATCGCCGGGCTGGTGTCCGGCAGGGCCGCCAGCGTGGTAATGCCGCCAGCCGCTGCGGCAATGGCCGCAGACTCGATGGTCTCCCGATATTCGTATCCTGGCTCACCCAGGGCAGCGCGCATATCGACCAGACCCGGGCACAGCACCATATCCCGCGCGTCGATCAGTTCCGCGCCATCCGGCCGGCCCAGCGCCGGCCCGAAATCGGCGATGACGCCGTCGCGCACCAGCAGATCGCCGACCAGATCGACGTCGGCACCGACAATGCGGGCACCGGCAAACAGCGTGTCAGGGCTCATTCCGGCCTTGCCCTCGCGATAGCGTATCCAGCACCGCCATACGCACGGCGACTCCCATCTCCACCTGCTCACGGATGACGCTGCGCTGCGGGTCATCCGCCACAGCGCTATCGATCTCCACGCCGCGGTTCATCGGCCCAGGATGCATGACGAGCGCATCCGGCTTGGCGTGGGTGAGCTTCGCGTAGTCCAGCCCGTAGAACCGGAAATACTCCCGCGCGCTCGGCACCAGACCGCGAGCCATCCGCTCGCGCTGCAGCCGCAGCATCATGACGATGTCGGCACCGGCCAGACCCTCATTCATATCGTGGCAGACGGTCACGCCGAGTTCCGTCACCTCAGCAGGCATCAGCGTCGGCGGCCCCACCACGCGGACCTGGTTGCCCATGGTGGTCAGCAGGTGAATGTTCGAGCGCGCGACGCGGGAATGGGAGATGTCGCCGCAGATCGCCACCGTCAACCCGCTGATCCGGCCCTTGTGGCGCTTGATGGTCAGCGCATCTAGCAGCGCCTGGGTCGGATGCTCGTGGGTGCCGTCGCCGGCATTGATCACCGCCGCATCGACGATCTTCGACAGGAGGTTGGGTGCGCCGGACTGGTCGTGTCGTACGACCAGCAGGTCGCAATGCATGGCATTGAGTGTCGTCGCAGTGTCGATCAGCGTCTCGCCCTTGTTCACCGACGAGGTCGAGACCGACATGTTGATCACATCCGCGCCGAGGCGCTTCCCGGCGAGTTCGAAACTCGTGCGGGTGCGGGTGCTGTCCTCGAAGAACAGGTTGATCAGCGTGCGCCCGCGCAGCAGGTCGCGCTGGGTCTTCCCGGATCTGTTCAGCAGGACATAGCTCTCGGCCAAGTCGAGCAAATAGCCAATCTCGGGCGGCTCAAGCCCTTCGATCGCGAGGAGATGTTGCTGCCGGTAGAACACGCCGTCTCGTTGCAGCAAGCGACGGGTGGCGTCAACCGGGGGGAACGCCGCGAGGGTAGACTGCTTTCACCCTGACCGTGCAGGGCGAAAGCAATCTGCGACATTATATAGTCGCGAGATTCACGGCCTATCGACGTTCCGCCGAGGCCGATCTCGCTCTACCGGAACGCCCAGCGCAACGTGGCGGCGACGCCCAGCGTGCCGGCCCGCACCAGCGGGCGGGCGAGCGCCGGTGCCGGCAGATCGTGCATGGCCCGCGCCCAATCCGGCAACAGATCGATCGCGGCCTGCATGGTCAGCGCCTGGAACGGCTCCGCCGCTCGGCGCCGCGCCGGCTGGGTCAGCACAAGCCGCGCCACCTCGCGGGTCCGCGCGTCGACATGCAGTTGCGGCCGCATCGCCTGGATCAATTGCATCGCCTCGGTCCGGCTGCGCGGGATCGGGTTCGCACCCAGACCGGCGGCGACCTGCGCCATTTCGGCGAAATAGCGATCCTGATCGGCGGCTGACATTGCCGGTTCGGCATAGCGTATCCAGGCGGTGAGGAAGCTGGTCGCCTCGGTCGCGTGCACCCAGGCCAGCAAAGCCGGGTCGGATGCGGCGTAGGTCGTGCCGTCGGGTAAAGTGCCACGAACCTGTTGGTGGATCTGGCGAACGCGGGCGATGGCAGCTTGCGCCTCGTCCGCGCCGCCGTAGGTGGTCAGCGCGATGAACCGCGCGGTGCGGCGCAGGCGACCGTGCATGTCGGCCCGAAAGTTGGAATGATCCCAGACTCCAGCCAGCACGGATGGATGCAGCATCTGCAGCAGCAGGCCGGCGATACCACCGACCATCATCGAT
>Ga0153954_1001712_pt1 | contig 10828 bp, 10 predicted proteins | sample TSFL038MetaG_FD_102277 | JGI IMG/M metagenome (GOLD analysis project Ga0153954, IMG submission 102277) | Attine ant fungus gardens microbial communities from Florida, USA - TSFL038 MetaG | ecosystem: Host-associated > Fungi > Mycelium > Unclassified | place: USA: Florida, Wekiwa Springs State... | reverse complement strand
TTTATCTCGAGCAGCTTTCTCGGTGTTCTCCCTGTCTTCTTCTCGGTGGTGAAAAAGATCGACTCATCGGCTAACATGCCTCGTTTCAAAAAACGCTAAAACCATTTAAGTTATATAGAAGAGGTGCAAATGCATGTAGCCATGAATGTGAGTTTGATAAGACATTGATGGTAGCTATTAGCCAGTAGTCGGTAAAGAGAATTTTTATAATAGGATATAAATGTATCATCGTGTTTGTAATTCCCTTTGTCTCATGCTTATGACTACATGCATTTCTACTGACTACTGGCAATCTTCTGCTTTAGCTTAACGCGTATGTGCGGTAGCAGCGATAGAATCTTATGCCATTATTATAGCAAAAAATTAGACTTAAATTTCAAAATTAATCGGAATGGTTTGGCGTTGTTTTCTTAAAAGCTGGTTTATTTCTTTTAAGGTATTCAGGAGATTATTCTCTCGTTCACGACTTCTGGCAGCAGATTGGGAGTTTCGTTCTTTTCTTGCGCGTACGATAGCTTCCTTTTCTTCTGGAGAGTTCGCTTTGTTATATGACACTGTAGTTATTTTTCTACTTTGAGCTTCCACTTTTTCTAATTCAAGTGAGTCCAGACGTTTGTAAAGATTTTTGATTTCGGAATCTAACACTACGGATTTTTCAATATAATCTTTAAGATCAAAGTTTTCTCGATATAACTTTTCAATTTTATCTTTTTTATTTTTGCGATTTTGAGCGGATCTAATTTGATTTTTTTGGTCTTCTAGTTTTTTTTTGAATTTATACTCAAGAAATGATTTTTTTGGGATCCTACTTGATATATTCGTTGCCTGTTGTTCTGATTCCTGATTTTGGGAATTTGCTCCATTCATCTCTGATGGATTCATTGTAGAAGGAAAATTTAATTGAAGTTGATTCGTCACGCAGATCATGTTTATTTTACCTAATTCATTTGATCCTTCCTGAGAGCTGTGACTAGTATTTGTTTGATTCATTGTTTCTAAATAATCGGGGTCTTTTCCCACAGCGAAGTACGGTGTAATAGAATTCATAGGAACCTTTTGTTGATTTTTGCGATTTTTATATGAAAATTACTTGGGATGATTGCTTCAAATTCTGCATTCTAGCTTCTGAATTTCGCTTTTGTTCTAAAAGATTTTGAAGTTGTTCTTTTGAAAGTTCGTTTATTATTTCTAATGTCATGAGGAGAGTTTTTTCTCTTTCACGACTTCTCACAGCGGATTCACGCTGTCGCTTTTTTTTTGCCTCTATCTCTTCTGGGGATTTCGGGGCTTTTTTAAGAGGTCCTTTTCTTTTACCTCTGGATTGTTTAACGGTTTCTGCCATTTCCTGCAGTTGATTGTAATATTTTTTAATCTCAGAATCCAGAGTTCCGATCTCATTGATCTGAATTTCTAAGAGGGCATTTTCTTTATGTAGATCTTCAATTTTATTTTTTTTAATTTCTCGATCTTCAGCACCTCTCTCTCGGTTTCTTTTATTTTTTAAGAGCCTAGATGCTTCTTTTTCTTCAGGAGTTTTTATGCTGAGACGCCTACCCTTCTTAACTGGATTGATCATTTGTTTCTGTGGTGAAGAAAATTCAATTGGTGTTTCAGTTGATTCTACATTTTTATCAGGCTCTTCTTCAGATCTCTTACGCTTATTAGTTTTGTCCTCCTCTTCAATCGTACTTTCTCCTGAAAGAGTTTGAAGTTGCTTTTTTGAAAGTTCATTTATTGCTTTTAACACATTCAGGCGTTCTTTTGCTCTTTCACGATTCTTCACAGCATATTGACGTTTTCGTTCTCTCTTTGCCTCTTCTGAGGATCCCAGTGTTGTAGTCTCTATTCCTGTTGCCTTGGTCTCTTGAGTGTTCTTTTCTATCTCCAACTTATTGTATTGTTCTTCAATCTTGGGATCCAGAGCTCCGTTCCGGGTGATCTGATTTTTTAAATCGTTATTTTCTGCTAACAGATGGGCAATTTCTGCTTTTTTATTTTTACGAGATTTAGCAGATTGAAATCGTTTTCTTTCCTTTATTACGTGCTCAGGAGTTTTGGTTTTGCCCTTTTTAACTACGTTGATAAATTCAAATGACCTCTTTTCTGGTTTTATATTTTCCTCAGATACTATAATTTTTACCCATTCAGCACATTTTAGTTTCTCATTTCGAATTTTCAGATTTTCTAAATGGGCTTGATCTGGAGCGCTTATTATCGTACTAGTCGAGTTAATTCTAGAATCGAGTGTTAAGGTGGGCTCTTCAGTTGAGATTTGCATTTGATCTGATTCTTCGTCAGAACCCTCGACTTCGCTATCTTCAATCATCTTTCTTATCCAGTTATCATGATTTTGAAGATCCCAGTAACTTTTACTTACAATGTTCATAACAAAAACCTTTTATTGTTAATTTAAAGCTTTTTTATTCGATATTGATATGAAATTAATGAATTAAATAGGTGTAATTAAAACCAAACTTGCTACCTTCATAGAAGTGGCAAAGTTGGGTTTTAAATTTCCCCCGCGACGAAAGACTTTATCAAATGAGCTTTCATGGGTTATGTTTTAAGCTGATTAGGCCTGAATTTTGAAGAATTTCAAGCTGTCTTTTTGAAGATTCGTTTATTTCTATTAACGTTGCTCGAATATCTTGTGCTTTAGAATAGCTTTTAGCAGCGGCTTGGCGGTGCTTTTCTTTCACTTCGAGAACATACGCTTGTTCCTCTTCGAGAGAGCGCGGTTTAGGTTGTGTTTTCGTTGTTTTGGATCGGCCGGTTTTTCCTTTTTGGTTCAACACGTCTAGTTTTTCGTAAAGTTCTATGATTGATGGATCCAGTTCTGCAACCAATTGGATACGATTTCGCAAGGAGAGATTATCTCGTGTTAGCCTTTCTGTTTCTTGTTTTTTCAGTTTGCGCTGTTTTTCGGCTCTAAGTCGGTTTTTCTCTTTTTCTTCTCTTTTTATCTCTTCTTCCTCACCTTCAGATCTCGTGCGTTTTTTATCAGATTTTTCGGATTTCCGTTTTTGATTAGATTTTTCAACTTCGCAGTCAAGAATACTTTTTATCCAATCGGCATGGTGTGCCATTTCAATTTTTTTAATCGCATTTTGGTCTATTTCATTTGTCTGGGTTGGTGTAAGAGAGCTGTCTTGTTCTCCTGTTGGGTTGATCTCTTTGGATTGAATATTGCCATGCTCTCTGGGTTTGTCAGTTGTTTTTTCTAAATGGAGAATTTGGCCATTGGTGTTTAAAGAAGTTGTAATAGAACTCATACAAACCTTTGTTGCTAAATTTTTTATAGAAAAGGGTGTGGAATAGTATTTATCAATGCCTTTGATTGAATGATTTGTGGGTTAAGAAATAAAAGTAAGCAGGGTAAATTAGTTAAAGAATGAATAAATTTCAAGCGAAAATAAAAGAGCCTATAGGCTGTGACACAGCCTAGCTACGTTATTCTGAATTCTTCTCCTGAATGGTTTGAAATTGCTTTTTTAAAAGTTCATTTATTTTTATTAATGTACTCAGGAGCTTATTTTCTCTTTCCCGGCTTCTAGCAGCCGATTGACAGTTTTTTTCTTTCCTTGTGAGCTTTGTAGATGCCTGCTCTTCGGGCGATTTCTCTGTTTTATATCGTATCTTTGATATGGTTTGGGTAAGGAGTTCCAGAGATTGATAATTCTCCTTGATTTCGGAATCCAATTGGCTAATCTGTTCGACTTTATTTCTTAGAGTCGTGTTTTCTTCTTGTAAGCGTTTTATGTATTCTTTTTTATTTTGGCGCGATTTGGCTGCACTAAGGCGTCTTAGTTCTTTTGTTTTTTTAATTTTTTCTTCTTCAGACAAAATACCGTTTTGAGATTTTTTTTTAACATTAGCAACCATTTGCTCTTTTTGTTTGAATGAAATTACTGGAGCTGTCACTCCTTCGCTCAATAGATTGTTTTGTATCCACTCTGCACGTTGTTTTAAGCCGTTTCCGATACTTTTACTAAATGATTCAGAAACTGTTATATTTGCTGGGGATATTGCAGAAAGGCAAGAAAGTGCATTTATTTTATGAGATATATCCATTTCCATGGGTTCTGCTGGCTTTTTAGGTGGACTATCAGCGCTCTCTTCCACCACCAAATCGCCATTAAATTTAATTCCATTATTGAATGCTAAATAAGTTACAATAGAGCTATTCATATCCAACTTTTTGTTTTAACCCAACTTGCTTCCTTCATAGGTAACAAAGTGGTTTTAATTAAAAATATTTTTTCTTGATATTGACATGGAAAGTAATCGGGAAAATTAAAAAGAAAATAAATAATGAGTTAAGATTTGATAAATTTTCGGCACTTTATTGTAATGCTCCTCAATCTTAGAATCCAGAGCTTCGATGTGAAAGAGTTTGAAGTTGTTTTTTTGAAAGATCGTTTATCATTTGCAATGTCAGGAGGAGAGTTTTTTCTCTTTCACGACTTCTCGCAGCAGATTGACGGTGTCGTTCTTTCTTTGCCTCTAACTCTTCTGGGGATTCTGGCGGTTTTTTAGATCCCTTTTTTCTACCTCTAGTTGCCATGGATTGTTGAACGATTTCACCCATTTCCAGCAGTTTATTGTAATATTCTTCAATCTCGGAATCCAGTTTTCCGGTTTGATTGATCTGATTTTTTAAGTCAGTATTTTCTTTATATAGACGGTCTATTTCTGCTTTTTTATCTTTACGAGATTGAGCAGATCTAAGTCGTTTTTTTTCATTTTTTAAACAATTAGATGCTTCTTTTTCTTCAGGAGTTTGGATCATTAGTTGCTGTTGCGAGGAAAATTCAGATGGTGTTTCAGTTGATTCTACATTTTCATCAGATAGTATAGTCTTTAGCCACTCAGTGTGTTGTTTTAGTTCCTCACCACTATTTAATGGATATATTTGCATTTGATGTGATTCTTCTTCAGATCCCTTGCGTTTATTGGTTTTGTCGTCTTCAATCGCACTTTTTCCTGAAAGAATTCGAAGCTGTTTTTTTGAAAGTTCATTTATTTTTTTTAATCTCATGAGGAAATCTTTTTCTTTAGCACGAGTTCTCGCAACGTATTGACGGTGTCGTTCTTTCTTCGCTGCTAGCTCTTCTGAGGATTCCGATGTTTTAGTCGCTTTTCTAGTTGCTTTGGCTTGTTGTTTGGCCTGTTGAGCGATGTTTTCTATCTCCCGCAGCTTAAGGTACTGTTCTTCAATCTCTGAATCCAGTTCCCCACTCTGATTGATCTGATCTTTTAAACGAGTGTTTTCTTCTAACAAATGGACAAGTTCTTCTTGTTTCTTTTCACGAAATAGAGCAGATGTAAGTCGTTTTTTTTCCTTTGTTAAGCGATTAGATGCTTCTTTTTCTTCTGGAGTTTTTTTTTGGCCATAAGGCCTGCTCTTTTTAAGTGCATTGATTATTTGTTGTGAAGAAAATTCAAGTGATGTCTCTTTTGGTTCTATATCATCAGACAATATAGTTTTAAGCCATTTGGCGCGTTGTTCTAGTTGTTCACTGCGATTCTTCTTATCTTCTGTAATGGCCTTATTAACAGCGTCTATTATCGTACTAGCCGAGTTTATTCCAGAATGAGTGTGCGAAGAGGAGTCTTCTATTGAGATTTGCACTTGCTCTGATTTTTCTTCGGAATTTTTGCTTTTATCGACTTCGGTGCTTTCAATCACCTTTCTTATCCAGTTATCATGCGTTTGCAGATCCCATTTTTCAATGTTGTTCATAACAAAAACCTTTCTGTCTGTTTTTTTTCTTTGATTCAGCTGTTGCTAAATTTTTGTATAGAAATGGATTTAAGGAATAAAATGAGTAGGATAATAGTTAGTTAAAGAATGAATAAACTTCAAGCAAAATGAAAGAGCCTATAGGCCGCTGACGTAGCCTATCAACGTTCTGAATGGTTTGAAATTGCTTTTAAAAGCTCATTTAATGTTTAATTCCATACCCCACGCTTACGCATGGGGCTAAATGCTGCCGGAGCTTCGTCCTTAGTATGCACGTGACATGAATTTAGACAATTTTGCCCTTCTCAAGGCTTTCGCGTGATTGCTGCGCAAGTAAGCGTTTTGATTCATAATCGAGAACCTGCTTTTTTAAATGATTTTGTATTTGTATGAGTGTTTCTCGAAGAGCCTGTGCATTTATCTTCTTTATATTCGCTGACAATTTTTTCCTTGCAGGTTTATATGCTCTTTCTTTTCCGGTTTCCTCTATTTTATGCTGATTTTGTCCGGTTTTTTTAGTATTCTCCATAAGTTTTAGAAATTTATAAAGTTTTTTTGTCTCGGGATAAAGCTCTCCGATTGTTTCTTTGATATGCGCTTTTAATTCGTCATTTTGCGTATATAAATTGCTTATTTCATTTTTCATATCCGTCTTAAACAAGTTTTTCGGTTGTTTCGAAAGATCTCTCGTTATTTCTCGTTGTGAAAATTCCCGGGGGTTTTCTGGCGATTTTAGAGTTTCAAGCATGGTATTAACCCATTTGGTTTGCTCTTCAACTTGTTCACGTTCATTCTCGGGTTCAATTTGTTCATATTCATTCTCGTGAGGGTCTTGAATCATATCATCGACATTGCTAGGAGTCTCAGAATATGGAGTAGGAGTAGAATATGTTATAGGAGGTAGATTCATATAAACCTTTTGTTGATAAGTAAAAAATCCAATGTCTTTTGAGTATTTGGTGATACACTCTAAGGCTGGGTTATTCCCATCGATCGGGAACAGGATCATGTCCGCAATCGCACCAAGGATTGCAGCGGACGATTCGCTTTAGAGCCAGCCAGCAGCCCCGCATAAAACCATGTTTTTGCAAAGCCTTCACAGCATAATGGGAACACGTGGGAGTGAAGCGACAGACATCTCCAAGAAGAGGCGCTATGCACCATTGATAGAGGCGTATGAAGCAGATCGCAAGGGCTTTCATATCACGCGAAAAACATCGCGAAGGAGGGAGACAAGGACTTCGATAACGATCAAGCTAATAATTGTCCATTCAAGCCGGCTAGAATGAAGGTGATTGAGCTCTGTTCCTAACATTTCGAAGAGGCCATGAACAACATCGAGACGTTGATTTAAGACTTCGACCCGGGTACGGACATCGAGATAATTTGCCATCATCATGTACAAAGGTTCTAGTTCAGGATACTCCCAGAAGAATTCTGGAGTGTCGAGAACATCCATGTGCAGGTTGATAGAGTTGCGTTCGATAAAAAGCTCGCCCATTTTTCGTCGTATTTCGCGGCGCGATAAAGGGATTTTTCCCTTTTTGGCAAGATCTTCGGGAAGCTGTTTTGTTAAATTAAATGTCTTTTGCAGAGAGGTTTCGAAGGTCCCAAGCTTCACCGATTGAGCGATGCCTTGTGAAATGGCCAATTTTGTTAAGATATCTTGGTTCGGCAACGAGATTTCATCTTCGGCTACTTTGGCGATGTCGCCATAAACATAGGTGAATTCATCCGTTTCAATGTCCTCCACAGGACTTTGCTCAAAGGCGCGTATCTTGCCTTGAATAAGATTGAGGCCAACTTCTTTTGAAATTCCCCAGAAGATAGCGACGCCGTAGGAAAAGAAAAAAGCATCTACCGGTTTATTTTCGACATCCATTTCTACATAGAGGACATCGCGATAGAGCACCGTCTTTTGTGTAGTGCGCATCGACTCGTAAAGAGGTTTAATGACATAATTCGAAGCCTTGCAAAAGGCACAACAATCCATATAGAGTACTTTGGGATGAATGAATCTCAACTACAAAATAGATGCCAGGAATGCGAAAGGGGGGACTTGAACCCCCACGAGGAAACCCTCACTACCACCTCAAAGTAGCGCGTATACCAATTCCGCCACTTTCGCATATGTTACTTTTATTGACGCCGCTAAACCGGCACTCAATTTTGATGAGAGACATAGCTTAACAGCTAAAGTGAAATCTTTGCAAGTCAAAAAATCAAAGTCGAGATTATGCCAGTAATTAAAGAAATAATCACTAAACGCGTGAGGCATTTAAACGTTTGGAGCTGGCTTTCCCTTTTACAACTATTCTTGTCGTTTACTCTCCCGAAGGGAGACTAGGGTTTGGCATTTTTAAGATCTTACGCTGCGACCGCACATATGCATTAAGCTAAGAATTAAGGAACGAAGCTCCGGTAGCCTGTGGCCCTATATGTAAGCGTAAATGTCATCAACTTAAGAGTGCTTCGAACCGCAAAGCGGTTCGAAACATGCTTAAGTTGATGACATTGAGCGCGCAATTGCTGATATTAAGCCAAAGACTCATGGAAAAACTTTTCAACTTTTGCTGAAAAATCTATGGGAAGCACAAGGGTGGCAAGAGATGAAAATTCACGGCAAAAAGCCAATGCATCAAGTAAGATCCTTTCCTCGGGTTCCAGGACTAATCCATTTGCTGGAGCATGCCTTGGGCAAAATGTTTCGTGTCCAACAACTGTGCAAACGCTCTCTAATGGCTGGCTGCAAAGACTGCAGACTGTAGGTGTTTTATAAAGGCCTTCATACAGAAGAGATTTAATCCGAAAGCAGCAGCTGATAGCTCTTGGATCTTTGGCTTGAGGCAGTCTTTTGAGAAAGATGGAAAGCAGTTGGTAAAGTTCAAGAGAGGCTTTTCCCGGCATTTGAGTCATCAAAACAGCTTGCAGCATATCGCAAGCAGCATTTAGAGTCTCTAACCTTTCACGTAAGCCAAGATAGTGGTCGATGACTTCAATTTCACGAGAGGTATAAAACTCTCCACGACCTTTGGCGCAAACACTTTCGATAAGAAGCAAGGGAGCTGTCGTACTCCCTTTCCCTTTCTTTGAAGAAAACGCCCTATTGACAAAGAGCTTCACTATCCCTTCTGTCGGTGTGAAGAGGGTGAGGATTCTGTCATAGTCCTGAAAAGCAAGAGCATTAAGGACGATTCCTTCGATACGTAATTTTGTGTTCAAAAGTTACCTAGAGATTACAATCACGGTAATGTATCATAAGGGGTTTTCTATTTTAACCCAACTTGTTACCTATGAATGGCTCAAATTCGAATTCTTCTTCTAAAAGCTCGCAAAAATAAGAGGGTCATGTTTTTATTGCCACTTGTCCCAATTCTCAGTACCCTTTTGATGAGTGGCTTGAGTCCAATGGGAAAATTTGTGGTTGTCAATTGTGCCGATAGCTATTAAATAAACTTGGTTTTTTTGACCTTCATGAGTCCGCAGATTTAGGTCATATTGAATCACAATCTTATTGTCACAGAGCAAAGGTTCTTCAAGAGGCCCTGTGATATCCACATGAGCATATTTTTTTCGGATTTGCATGACACGGTTGTGATATTCTGTAAGATTTTTGCATAGCAGCTTTTCATTGCTTGAAATTTGAAAATTTCGCGAAAGAAATTTTTCTAGATCTGCTGGCGAAGGGGAATCGGGTTGGTTGCACCAGTGTTGAAAAGCTTCAAAAAAATTATTCAGCAATGTAAGGGCTTCATTTTTGTTTAGAATGGACGTTTTTGCCATAGCCATAAAATTTCTCCTTTTAAGACTATTTTTGTCCTCAATCTTAAAATAAAATAAAAATTTTAATTATTCAATAAATAAAATTTATTAGGCAGAAAAAATAAATACAATAAAAATAACCTTTCAATATAATTTGAATGGTATAAAAGCAACAATTATTTGTACAAATTTGATTATAAATGATTTAACAAGATAGACAGGATCGGCTTCACCGACAGGATGAAGAAATCATTTGTGCTTTCGTTTATCTTGCCGGCGAAGCCGATCCAGTGAAATATTTGTTTCGGATTGCTTTTATTAAGCGCATTCAAGCGCATGATTCTCGAGAAGGAAATGTTTTTATTCATTTTCTATCATTTTTTTTAATTCTGAGGCGTCTTGGATGGCGTATCCTTTTTCATCATTATCAAAATAGCAGTAGATAGAGAGACCCTCATGGGCCCATTTTAAAAGTTTGTCTTTCCAGATAGTTAGTTTTTTTGTTCCATAGTATCCCTGATAGGCGGATTTGGGCCCATGTAGACGGATGTATATAAATTTTGCTGTGATTTCTTCTGGTGATAAGCTCCCTCCAAGATCGGTAATGCAGAGAGCAGCTTGATAGTGTTTTAGTAGGCTGTAGATTTCGTCATCAAACCAAGAGGGATGGCGAAATTCGAAAGTATAATTATGATCTTTTTTAAGATGCTTTAAAAAAGCCTCCAAGCGTTCTGCATTTTTTTCGAAAGAGGGCGGTAATTGAAATAGAATGGGACCAAGCTTTGATTGGATCGATTTTAGGCTTTCAAAAAATTTTGGGAGGCTTTTTTCATAATCTACTAACCTTTTAATGTGAGTGATATAGCGGCTTGCTTTGATGGAAAAAATAAAATTTTTAGGGACTAAGTCGTTCCAATTTTTTACTGTTTCTAGAGAAGGAAGGTGATAAAAGGTGGTGTTAACTTCAACCGTGCAAAATTGCGCTGCATAGAAATGAAGGCGGTCGGTGGATTTGACCTCTTTTGGATAAAAAACATCATCCCAATGCTTGTAGTACCATCCCGATGTGCCAATATGAATTTTTTGGGACATTTTTTTTCCTGTTTCATTCAAACTTAGCTCAATTTTCTTTTTATCAAAATTTAATTTTAAATCGAGGGAAAATGGGTAAGTTAGTCAAAAAAAATGAACCTCATATCTTTAAAACCCAACTTGCCCCCTAAATCCTAGCACAGGCTTGATTAGACAATTGAGATGGCGCAGCTAATGCCGAAGCCAAGGGTTCCTCTCTTGGCGAGGCATTAGATGTGTCAGATCGGTTGT
>Ga0153954_1001711_pt1 | contig 10831 bp, 6 predicted proteins | sample TSFL038MetaG_FD_102277 | JGI IMG/M metagenome (GOLD analysis project Ga0153954, IMG submission 102277) | Attine ant fungus gardens microbial communities from Florida, USA - TSFL038 MetaG | ecosystem: Host-associated > Fungi > Mycelium > Unclassified | place: USA: Florida, Wekiwa Springs State... | reverse complement strand
CCGCGCAGACCGGCACGGTCGGCATCTACGCGAACAGCACGTCGGTGGCGACCAAGACCAATACGCCACTGGTCAATATCCCGCAGTCGGTCAGCGTCGTGACCAGGGAGTTCATCTCGGACATGAGCTTCCAGAACCTCACCGACATCACCCGTTACGTTCCGGGCGTCGATATCCATCAGGGCGAAGGCAACCGCGACGAGCTCATCATCCGCGGCGTCGATTCGAGCGCTAACTTCTTCGTCAACGGCTTTCGCGACGACGCACAGATATTCCGCGATCTCTATAATGCGCAGAGCGTCGAGGTGCTGAAGGGGCCAAGCGCGATCACCTTCGGTCGTGGCGTTGGTGGCGGCCTCGTCAATCGTACCTTGAAGGAGGCCGACGGGCAGAGGATCTACGAAACGACGCTCCAGACCGGCTCCTGGGACGACAAGCGCGTCACCGTCGACGCCGGCCAGGCCGTCAACGAGAATTGGGCCGCCCGCTTGAACATGATGTATGAGGCGAGCGACGCCTTCCGGCAGTACAACTTTCTCGAGCGCTACGGCATCAATCCGACGGTGACGTACAAGCCCGACGACACGACTAAAATTAGGTTGAGCTACGAATACTTCCACGATCTGCGCACGTCCGATCGCGGCAACCCTTCGCAGGGACTGAGCTCGGTGGCGCCGTCGTCGACGCGGTTCAATCCGGCGGCGCCGTTTGCTCCGGGCGGCGACCTGAGCGCGTTCTTCGGCAGCCCGGATCTCAACCGCGCGCGCGCCGACGTCAACACCGTGATGGCCTTCATCGATCACGACTTCCAGAACGGATTGACGGTGAAGAACGGCACGATGTTCGCCGACTACAAGAAGTTCTATCAGAACGTCTATCCGGGCAATGGCCCGCTGTCGGGGGCAGTCAATCCCGCCGATACCTCGTTCAATCGTGCGGCCTATAACCATACGACGAACCGCGACAACCTCATTAACCAAACCGACTTCATCTATAAGGTCTTCACCGGCCCGGTATTCCACACGATCGGGTTCGGAACGGAGTTCGGTCGGCAGACCGGCATCGACGTCCGCAACACCGGCCTGTTTCCGAATGGGACCAACACGGAGGTCGACAATCCGTTCAACCCGACCTATTTCGGACCGATTGATTTCGTCCATCTGTATCCGGGGCCCGGCGTCAAGACGCCCGACTCGAACAGCAAGTACGGTCTCTCGACCCAATCGGCCTATCTGCGCGATACCATCGAGATCACGCGCTGGCTGCAAGTGATCGGAGCGGCACGCTACGATCGCTTCGACAATTCCGCGCTCGACCAGAACACGGGGATCAATCGTGCGCGGCTCGACACCTTCGTGTCGCCGCAAGGCGCTGTGATCGTGAAACCGGCTGAGAATGTCTCGATCTACACCGCCTATATGGTCTCGTACCTTCCGGCCTCCGGTGACCAGTTCAGCGCGCTGAACGACGGCACCGTGATCCTCGCGCCACAGAAGTTCGAGAACCGGGAAGTTGGCTTTAAGTGGAACATACTGCCGCGGCTCCTCTACACCGCCGCCGTCTACGACCTGAAGCGGACCAATGTTCCGCTCCCCGACCCGAACAATCCCGGCTTCTTCATCCTGTCAGGCAGCAACCGGATCCGCGGCTTCGAGACCGAGCTGAAGGGCTACGTGACCGATCAGTGGCAGTCGTGGCTCGGCTATGCCTACACCGACGCGCGCGTGTCCAGCGCCACGTCACCCACGATTGTCGCGGGCAACCGTATCCAGCTCGTGCCGTTCAATCAGTTCTCGTGGTGGAACAAGTACCAGATCAATTCGGTCTGGGCCGCCTCGCTCGGCATCATCTATTTCTCGGATTCGTTCGCGTCGTCTGACGACAGCGTGAAGTTGCCGGGCTTCGTCCGCTTCGACGCCGGGGTCTACGCGAAGATCGACGAGCATTGGAAGGCGCAGGTCACCGTCGAGAATCTGTTCAACAAGGGGTACTGGGCCTCGGCAGACGGCAACAACAACATCTCGCCGGGACAGGGACGAACTGTTCGTTTTAAGATGACATCGACGTTCTAGTGTCCCGCCGCTGACAGTTGTTTCCGTGTCCCGGGCGCAACGCAGCACGAAGTGGTGCGTTGCAGACCCGGGACCGCCCAATACTGCCCTTGTGGCGGTGCCGGATCAGCGGTGCAGCACCGCAGCGCGTCAAAGACGCGCGTAAACGCGCTGATGGTGCCGCACCGCGTCCGGGACACGCAATCTGCATCAGCCGTCGGAGACGGGACACGAAAGATTTACGCGTTCTCCGCCACTTGTGGCTGGCCGGGATGCCGGCCGGCTCTTTGCGGGAGGATGAAGAGGCACAGGATGATGAATCCCGCGAGCACCGCCGACGCCAGCGGGCGGCTCAGCCCAAGGCCTCCATCGCTCACAGGCTTGTCGAAGAAGTCGCCGACCGTCGCGCCGAGCGGGCGCGTCAGGATGAAGGCAGCCCAGAACAGCAGGACGTGCGACACGTTCGTCCAGAAATAGAGGCAGGCGATCACCGCGAGGCCCGCGCCGAAGACGAGGGCGCCGCCGAGATAGCCGAGCCCGCCGGTGTCGGCCAGCCAGTCGCCCAGCGCCGTGCCGAGCGTCTGCGAGAGCGTGATGGCCGCCCAATAGAATGCCTCGACCCGCGGGGTGCTCACCGTCGACACCGCGATGCTGCCTTCCGACTTGTACCAGAGCGCCAGGACGGCCATCAGCCCGGCGAGCAGCAGCGTGGATCCGCCGGTGTAGCCGATGCCCAGCGAGCGGTCGGCGAAATCCGCCATGGTGGTGCCGAAGGTCGTGGAGGCGACGATCGTTGCCCAATAGAGCAGCGGATTGAATGTCCGTGCGAGAATTTGCGCGACCACCAGTGCGACCAGCAGGCCGAGAAAGAGCGCGGTGCCCGCCAGGTAGCCCCAGCCGAGCGTCATGGTGACGGAATCGCCGCCGGTCTCGCCCAGCGTCGTGGCGGCGATCTTGATGATCCAGAAGCCGAGCGTGACCTCGGGCACCTTGCTCAGAACATCGCCTTGCTTTGCATCGGTCATTCGAACGCCTCCGGCTTGCCGACCGTGGTGTTGGGTGGAAGTGCCATGCTCTTGGCCGCGCGGGGATGCGATCGCGCGCGGCCTCGCGCGGCATGTCGTGAACGCTACAGTTAACTCAAGCATGTAATATGTACTACACGCGTCCGGCAGCAACAATAACGGCAGTCGCGACGTTCCGGGCACCGGCCATGCGGGCGTGAGCAGGCCGGTACTTGTGTGCGGCCAACTGGCCGCAGGTACCTGGGCACGGGTACCTGGAGGCAGGCGCGGAAACCTCAATCGCGCTGAGACGTTAGAAGCCTGGAACGGCCGGGAACTTGCGAGCTTCGCAGGATCGCGGGTTCTGCCATGATTCAGCCAAAGCTTTCTCATATCGTTTAATGGGGAGTCCGAGACGGGGGCTCATTTGATTCAGACACGCCGATTTCGCGCCGCCACGACGGCATTGTTGCTGATCACGGGCGCATGCTTCACCTTCCCGCTCTCGATTGATGCGCGGGCGCAAACTGCGTCGGCCGGTTGCGACGAGGCAGCGGGAGTCGCTGTCATGCCTTCGCCGATCTCGCCATGGAAGGGCGCGCCCCTGCGCGTCATCTTCGCCGTGGAGAAACCGGTCGACGGCGAGCTGTCGCTGATCGCGCCCGATGGCAGCGTCGCGGCCAAATCGGCGGAGCGGCATGGTGGCCCGCCGTACTTCTGGTTCGCCGAGGTCGCGAAGCCAGTCGCCGGAAAATGGCGCATCGCGCTTGCGGGCGGCTCGACCGACTGCAGCCGCGAGGTCACCGTGGCGGACCGCGAGCCGCCGAAGCCGCGCGCTACCGACGGCAATCTCTGGCCGTTGCGCAATACCTGGAACCGCGGGACCGAGAACCTGTATTCGGCGTGGATCGAGAAGCTGTTCGACGATCCGCTCGACGCGACGCCGTCATGGAAAGCGCTGCATGAAGTGCTGCGCGACCCCGCGCGCAACGCGCTGTTCAACTACATGGGCATGCGCGAAGATTCGATCGGCATGATCGTCAAGCCCGACTGCGCCGACCTGCCGTACTTCCTGCGCGCGTACTTCGCGTTCAAGATGGGGCTGCCGTTCGGGTACTCGAAGTGCTCGCGCGGGGGCGGCGGCGAGCCGCCGAAGTGCTACAGCTGGTGGAACATCCAGAACCTCGAGCCGGAGCAACGTCCGGAGCCGCGTGTCGCATCCGCCACCGGCACGGCGGGCGGGTCCGGCGCGCCGTTCGACATGTTCCGCCAGCAGCCGGCGGAGCCGATCCCGAACGAACCTCCGCCGCGGCCTTCGAAGCCGTCGCTGAAGTCGCTTGGGCTCGTACCCGGCTTCAGCCGCTATATCAGCTCGGTGGTCGCCGATGCGGTGCATTCCGCTTCCGGACGCACCGCATTGGCCGACAACAATACGGACTATTACCCGGTGTCGCTGAGCGAGGACACGTTGCGCCCGGGCACCGTGTACGACGATCCCTATGGGCACGTCCTGGTGCTGGCGCAGCGGGTGCCGCAGGCCGACGGCAAGGCGGGGGTGTTCCTCGCGGTCGATGCCCAGCCCGACGGCACGGTGTCGCGCAAGCGTTTCTGGCGCGGCAACTTCCTGTTCGCGAAGGATCCCGCGCTGGGCGGGCCCGGGTTCAAGCGCTTCCGTCCGATCGTGCGCGAGAAGAACGGCAGCCTGCACCGGCTGACCAACGCCGAGATCGCGAAGGATCCGCAATACGGCGACTTCTCGCTCGATCAGGCGCGCCTCGGGGTCGACGACTTCTACGATCGCATGGATGACGTCATGTCGCCGGCGCCGCTCGATCCGGTGCGCGCGATGCAAGAGGCGATCGCCTCGCTTGAAGAGCAGGTGAAGGCCCGCGTGGTCTCGGTCGAGAACGGGCGCAAGTTCCAGGGCAGCGGCCGCGAGGCCGAGATGCCCGATGGCGCCGCGATCTTCGAGACGAGCGGCGCATGGGAGGACTTCGCGACGCCGGCGCGCGATCTGCGCATCCTGATCGCGCTCGACGTGGTGCGTACCTTCCCTGACCGCGTGGCGCGGCGGCCCGAGCGCTACGCGATGCCGCAAGGCAAGAGCGTCGCCGATGTGAAAGCGGAGCTGGAGAGCGTGCTCGCTTCCGAGCTGGCGGCCCGCAAGTTCTCCTATACGCGCAGCGACGGCTCGCAGTGGACGCTCGCGCTCAGGGACGTGATCGACCGCGCGCCGGATCTGGAGATGGCCTACAACGTGAACGATTGCGTCGAGCTGCGCTGGGGCGCAACTGATAAGAGCGCGGAGGCGGCGACCTGCAAGCGCCATGCGTCGGCAGCCCAGCGCGGGAAGATGACGCAGTACCGCGCCTGGTTCCACGAGCGGCGCCGGCCACCGCGCGGCGTCTAAGCTTTTCGCCGGAAGTTACTCAGAGCTCGACCCACTCTCCACCGTCACCCGCGGGCATAGCGCGTCGAAAGACGCGCGTGAACGCGCTGGCGTCCCGCTGGTCTCGCTAAGGGGCGCACCGTGCCCGCCTAAGCGAGATCGCCGGGACAAGCCCGGCGATGACACCGCATGTGCGGGCTGTGCACGTCTCTTCTCAAGCTACGCCTGCGGCGTGATCAAACGATCCAGCGTGATCGGAAACCTGCGCGCGCGCACGCCGGTTGCGTGCCAGACGGCATTGGCGACCGCACCGGCGGTGCCGGTGATCCCGATCTCGCCGACACCCTTGATGCCCAGCGCGTTCACGTGCGGGTCGCTCTCCTCGACGAGGATCGCCTCGAGCGGCGGCACATCGGCATTCACGGGAATGTGGTACTCGCCCAGATTGGCGTTCATCACGCGCCCCGATCGTCCATCGACGATTGCGTCCTCGTGCAGCGCGAACGAGATGCCCCAGATCATGCCGCCGTAGAGCTGGCTGCGCACCATGCGCGGATTGATGATGCGGCCGGCCGCGAACGCGCCGACCACGCGGGTCACCCGCATCTGCCCGAGATCGGGATCGACCTTCACTTCCGCGAATACGGCCCCGTGCGCATGCATGGCGTAGGTCGATTGCGCCGCCGGATCTGGCGCACTCGCTCCGCGACCCTCGATCTGCGCAAGCCCGGCGCGGGCGAGGATGTCGGAGTAGGTCTCGCTGCGGCTTTCGTCGTCGCGACGGAACAGGCGGCCGTCGCGCGCGATCACGCCCGCGTTGCCGGCGCCGAACAGCGGCGAGCGCTGGTCGTTGGTCGCGAGATCGGCGAGCTTCGCGATCACGGCGGCTCCGGCGTTGTGGATCGCCATGCCGGCGGTCGCGGTGTGGGCCGAGCCGCCCGCGATGCCGCCGTCGGGCAGGTCGGAGGTGCCAGACCTGAACTCGACCTGCGCGATGTCGAGCCCGAGCCCGTCCGCGGCGATCTGCGCCAGCGCCGTCCAGGCGCCCTGGCCCATGTCGTGCGCTCCGATTTCCATGACGCCGCTGCCGTCCCCGCGCAGCATCGCCTTCGCTTCCGCCTGGAACATGAGCGCGGGGAAGGTCGCGGTGCCCATGCCCCAGCCGACCAGCAATCCGTCGCGGTCGCGCATCTGCCGGGGCGCGAGCGGACGGCGCTCCCAGCCGAAGCGCTCGGCGCCCTGCCGATAGCAGTCGCGCAGCGCCTTCGATGAGAACGGCTTGCCCGAGATGGGCTCGACGTCGGCATAGTTCTTGAGCCGGAAGGCCAGCGGATCCATGCCGCAGGCGTGCGCCATCTCGTCGATGGCGCTTTCGAGCGTGATCGAGCCGGTCGCCTCTCCCGGCGCGCGCATGAACAGCGGCGTGCCGATGTCGACCCGCACCGCTTCATGCGCCGTCGCGATAGCTGCGCTCGCGTACAGCGTATGCGAGATGTCGGAGGCCGGCTCGAAGAAGTCGTCGAAGGTGCTCGACACGGTCTTGGTCCGATGCTCGAGCGCCGTCAGCTTGCCGTCATTGTCGGCGCCGATCCGCAGGGCCTGGCGTGTCGGCGCCCGGTGTCCCACCGGGCCGTACATCTGCTCGCGGCGGAGCACCAGCTTGACCGGTTTTCCCACCATGCGCGCCGCCATCACGCCGAGGATCTGTGGTCCGGAGATGAAGCCCTTGGAGCCGAAACCGCCGCCGAGGAACGGGCTGCGGATGTGGATCTTGTCGGGCGAGATCCCGAACAGCGCGGCGAGACGGCCCTGCGCCATCACGAGACCTTGGCTCGGCGTGTCGATGGAGAGCGTGTCACCGTCCCAGGCGGCCACGATCGCGTGCGGTTCCATCGCATTGTGATACTGGGAAGAGGTCTCGTAGGTCGCCTCGATCCGCTTCGCGGCCGCGGCCAGACCGCCTTCGACATCACCGTGCCGGACGACGGCCGGATTTCCGATCCCGACGCCCGGCGGCACGAACGCCTCGGCGCCATCGAGGCCGACGCGCGCCGGCTCGGCCTCGTAGCGCGGCGCCAAGAGTGCGGCGCCTTCGGTGGCGGCCTCGAGCGTTTGCGCGATCACGACCGCGATCGGCTGGTTGGCGTAACGGACGCGGTCGTTCTGCAAAAGATCGAGCCGGAACATGAAGGGATTCGTCTTCTCGTCCGGGTCCTGCGCCAGCGGCGGCTTGTTCGTCGGCGTCATCACCGCGACCACGCCGGCATGGGCCTTTGCGGCTTGCACGTCGAGGGAGGCGACGCGCCCGCGCGCGATGCTGCTCACCGCCAGCACGGCGTAGAGCATCCCGGGTGGATGGTGGTCGGCGGCGTAGTGCGCGCCGCCCGTCACTTTCAGGATTCCGTCACGGCGGGTGAGGGGCTGGCCGATGTTGGAGCCATGCCGCACGTGGGCTGGGTTCTGGGTAAGGGCGATCTCAGGCATGGATGACAGCTCCCGACTCGGGCGCAAAAGGTGGGGCGAAAGGGGATGCCGGCAGGGCCGGGACGCGGTCGGGCGTGCCGGCGGCGGCGAGCGCGAGCGCGCGCACGACGATCCGTCGTGCGAGCTCGATCTTGAAGGCGTTGTCGCCGGAAGGTTTTGCCGGCGCGAGCGCAGCCTCAGCGGCGCGGCGGAAGCTCGTAGCATCCGCGGCCGCGCCGGCGAGCAGTGCCTCCGCTTCGCGAGCGCGCCAGGGTTTTGGCGCGACGCCGCCAAGCGCCAGCCGGGCCTGTACAATCCTGCCGTCCGCGATGCGCAACGCGGCGGCCGCCGAGACCACCGCAAAGGCGTAGGACGTGCGCTCGCGGATCTTGAGGTAGCGTGCGTGCTGGGCGAACGCGGCCGCCTCTGCCGGCAGCCGCACGGCGACGATCAGCTCGCCGGGCTCCAGCACGCTTTCGCGCTCCGGCGCATGATCCGGCAAGCGATGGAGCGTCTCGAGCGGGAGCTCGCGTCGCCCGGCTCGACCCTCGATCTCGACCACCGCATCGAGCGCGACCAGCGGCACGCAGAAATCGGATGGATGCGTCGCGATGCAGCTTTCGCTCCACCCCAGCACGGCGTGCAGCCTGTTCTCGCCGCCGCGTGCGTCACAGCCTGCGCCGGGAGTGCGCTTGTTGCACGCGCTCGCTGCGTCGTAAAAATAAGCGCAGCGGGTCCGCTGCAGCAGATTGCCGCCGACGGTGGCGGCGTTGCGAAGCTGCGCGGAGGCGCCGGACAACAGCGCTTCCGCGACCGCCGGAAAGCGCCGGACAAAATTCTCGTCGTGCGCGAGATCGCTGTTGCGAACCAACGCGCCGATCCGCACGCTGCCGTCGGAAAGCTCCTCGATCCTGTCGAGGCCCGGAAGATGGCTGATGTCGACCAGCCGGCGCGGGCTGACCACGCCGCCTTTCATCAGGTCGAGAAGGTTGGTGCCGGCGGCGAGATAGGCGGCGCCGGGCGCGGCGGCGGCTGCAACGGCCTCGCTCACGGTGGCCGGCCGCACATAATCGAAGGTGTTCATGCGACCTCCTTGCGGTCGGCCGCAACCATCGTCTTTTGCGCGTCGAGCACCGCCTCGGTGATCCCCTGGTAGGCGCCGCAGCGACAGAGATTGCCGCTCATGCTTTCGCGCACGCGCTCCGGCTCGTCGCCGGCCTGCGCTTCCTCGATCAGGCCGATCGCGCTCATGATCTGGCCGGGCGTACAGAACCCGCACTGCAGGCCGTCATGGGCGAGGAACGCCTCTTGCACGGGATGCAGCCGATCGCCGCGCGCCACGCCCTCGATCGTAAGGATGTCGGCGCCGTCGAGGCTGACCGCGAGCGCCAGGCACGCATTGATCCTGCGTCCCTGGACCAGGACCGTGCAGGCGCCGCACTGTCCGCGGTCGCAGCCCTTTTTCGTTCCTGTCAGATCGAGACGTTCGCGCAACAGGTCGAGCAGCGTGACGCGGGGATCGTCGAGCGCGATCGTGCGCGTCACGCCATTCACGGTCAGAGTCGTCGAGATGCTCATGCAGTGCTCCGCTATGGCGATGAAAGGGTGCAAACGGCGCCCTGTGATGGGCGTGTGGTCAGATCAGATGGCCGCGAGCTTCGGCGAAGGTTTGATCAGCGAGATCTGATGAAAGCGCACGGAGCCTCCGCGCGGCATGTGAGCCCGACACGACATGTTCGTTCGGCATATACGGAGGGTGCCTCCGTTTTTCAAGGACCCGCCACGCTCGCGTTTCCAAGGTCTTTCTGCGCCCGGGTAGGAACGCTGGAGCAAGACGAATTGTTCTGCGGCGTCATGCAGTGTTCATGAGATTGCGCTCAACCTGTCACAGATGTTGCCGTTCCAGGCACAATCGCCGGAGCGGAACCTGCAAATGGGACCAGGAAGCGGGAGAGCACCGTGCCGAAGCCCGAAGTCGATGCCCCGCAGGGCCGCTCCAGGCGGCCTGGTGCCGGTGCTGAGAGCCGCAGCGCGAGCCCGGCACCGGATTTGATCACCTCGGCGGCGGCCGTCGGGGCGATCGCCGCCGGCCTCGCGGTGTTCGAGGTGGCGCTGATCCCGGGCATGCTGATCGGCGGTGTCGCGGTGCTGGCACCGCGATATCTGCCGAAGGCTGTGCCGAAGCTGCGCCGAGGATTACGTCGGGGGCTGCGGCCGTTGTTCGACCCGGCCCCCCGTGAGCAGGACGAGGCCGTGATGGCTGCCGCGGATCAGCGCGAGGGCGGTTCGGCGGCGCCCGCCCCCACGCTCGGCATCAAGCGGGCGGTGGCCAAGACCATCACGTTTCGTATTATCGTCACGACGCTCGACTTCACGTCAAACTACGTGGTGATCGGCGAGTTCGCGACGGCGGCGGGCCTGTCGGCCTTCGCCCTGGTCACCGGCCCCTTGCTCTATCTCGCGCACGAGACGGCGTGGAATTATTTCGGCCCTTCCGGCCTCTCGGTGCCCGTCCGTCTGCCCGTGCGTGCAACGGCGCGGATGGGCGATGGGGGCGGGTTCACGATCAGCAGGGCATTGGCCAAGACCATCACCTTCCGGACCATCGCCTCGGTGGTCGACTTCACCACCACCTACGTTGTCGTCGGCGACCTCGCGGTCGCCGCCGGTCTGTCGGCCTTCGCCTTCGTGGTTGGCCCCTTCGTCTATCTCGGCCACGAGATGGTGTGGGACTATTACAGCGCGCCGACCGGGCGCAAAGCCGATCGGCCGATGCTGCTACTCCCAGCCCCGTCCCGCTGAATTGGAGGCACCTTGGTGCAACGCGGGCGGTTTGCTCCCTCCCCCCTTGTGGGGCAGGGGAATCGCATGTGGAAATTTTGGATTCGAAACGTGCGTCCGGGAGGACAATTGGATTCGAAAGT
>Ga0153954_1001710_pt1 | contig 10849 bp, 9 predicted proteins | sample TSFL038MetaG_FD_102277 | JGI IMG/M metagenome (GOLD analysis project Ga0153954, IMG submission 102277) | Attine ant fungus gardens microbial communities from Florida, USA - TSFL038 MetaG | ecosystem: Host-associated > Fungi > Mycelium > Unclassified | place: USA: Florida, Wekiwa Springs State... | reverse complement strand
GGCAAGACCACGCTTGCCCAGATCGTCGCGCGCGAATTGGGGGTGAATTTCCGTTCGACCTCCGGCCCCGTGATCGCCAAGGGCGGCGACCTTGCGGCGCAATTGACCGCGCTCGAAGAGCGCGACGTGCTCTTCATCGACGAGATCCACCGGCTGAACCCGGCGGTCGAGGAAATCCTTTATCCGGCGATGGAGGATTTCCAGCTCGATCTGATGGTCGGCACCGGCCCCGGCGCGCGCTCGGTGAAGATCGATCTCGCCAAATTCACCTTGGTTGGCGCGACAACCCGCGCCGGCCTCCTGACGACGCCGCTACGCGACCGGTTCGGTATTCCGATACGGCTCGATTTCTATAACGTGCCGGAATTGGAAATCATCGTCCGCCGCAATGCCCGCCTGCTTGGCGTCGCGATCACCGACGATGGCGCCAATGAGATCGCGAAGCGCGCGCGCGGCACGCCGCGCGTCGCCGGGCGGCTCTTGCGGCGGGTGCGCGATTTCGCCGAGGTCGGCGCCGCCAAGCAGGGCATCACCCGCGCCGTTGCCGATCTGGCGCTGCGGGCGCTCGATGTCGATGCCATCGGCCTCGACATGATGGACCGGCGCTATCTCGGGCTGATCGCGGCGAGCTTCGGCGGCGGCCCAGTCGGGATCGAGACGCTTGCCGCGGCGCTCTCCGAGCCGCGCGACGCGATCGAGGACATTATCGAGCCCTATCTGATCCAGCAGGGCTTTCTCCAGCGCACGCCGCGCGGCCGCTTACTGACGCCGCATGCCTTCCGCCACCTTGGGCTCGAAGCGCCGGCGGCCGCACCCCAGCAATATGGGCTTTTCCGACAGGGTGACGAACCGGATTAAGCCGGCCGATGCGGGCGCCGCCTTGTATGGCTCGGACGCTCATGTTATCTGCGCCGCCTACCGCAGCCGGGGTTGGAGAGGTGGCAGAGCGGTTGAATGCACCGCACTCGAAATGCGGCATAGGTGAAAGCCTATCGGGGGTTCGAATCCCCCCCTCTCCGCCAATTCACCCGATGCGCCGCGAAATCCGCAACCGGCGGGCGTTTGCCTGCGACGCCGAAGAAAGTTAGCCTCCTTTGCCCCGCGTTTTGGGGAACAGAAGGAGCGCGAAGATGCGAGTCAGAGCAACAATCGTCGCTATCGTCACAGGACTTCTCATTGCCAGCGGCGCGAAAGCCGTCAACGTTCAGGAAACCGTTGAAATGATTACGATGGCCGATCTTGTCATGAAGGACGGCACGACCATGCATGCGCATATCGTCAGAATGAACGGCAAAATGTACGTCATGATGCCCGTGGACGAACTCCCGGACTACCTGCATCAGCAGGTTTTGAAAGTAATGCCGCAATAATACTTGCTTTATCCAAGCCCGCTGGCCTCGCAGCGCCAAGGCTGCGAGGCTTCCTTATAAGATTATGATATTATTTAGGTATCTCGCGCCTGAGCGATTTGATCGGAAGCGAATCCCAGGTCAGGACGCGGTCGCTGCCCCGGAAATAGAAGCAGCCCGCGGCGAGCGCGAGATAGAGAAGTGCGACCGTCCAGCCAAGCGCGTTCATGATGCCCGACGCTGTGCCCCAAAGCGAAACGACCAGGCCGAGTTGGTTGGCGATGCCGGCGCCGGTCAGGATCGCATTGCGCGCCTCCTGATCCTGCACATCCTTGGTGAGCCAGAAAATAAGGCCGACGCTGAGCAGCGCGACGCCGAAATAGCGGAACGCCAGGATCGCATCCTCATGCGCGACGACCCCGTAGATGCGGGCGACGCCGCGTGGGATGACGAGAAATCCGAGCGCGAAAAGTATGGCAACGGCGGCGCTGAAGATAAAGAAGCCTCTGGTGTTCATGTCCACCTCCCGCGGTTCTGGTCGCGCGAGACCGAATCGAGCGCTTCTCGCGCTGCTTCAAAATGTCTTTTGCAAATAGGCCGCGATCCGGTTCAGCCCGAGGTGCGGCACCCACGATCATACAGCGCCCGGGCGCGTTCGGATAGCGCTGCTCTCAGCCAAGCCCCTGATATCGCAAATGCCGTGCCGCGGTGCACACCGTTGACCTTGATCAATTTGACGGGCAAAACACCGACTTCGTGTTAGGCTTGCGTTTCGATTCAAGTCGAGAGCCGGGGAGGGCCACTTGCGCTCACGCGTCATTCACCTCATCAATCCGAAGACAGATTCCCTCACTACGCGTCCGATCTATTTCAATCGCGCCCTCTATTCACCCCTCGCCGGCCTGCTGGCTGTCGCGGCCTGTATTCCGCGCGATCAATATGAGGTGATCCTGACCGACGAGAATATCGAGACGATCGATTTCGATATCGAATGCGACATGGTCGGCATCTCGGCCATGACGAGCTACGTCAATCGCGGCTATGAGATCGCCGACAAGTTCCGCGCCAAGGGCGTGCCGGTGGTCATGGGCGGCGTCCACCCGAGCTTCATGCCGAAAGAGGCATTGCAACATTGCGATGCCGTCGTCATCGGCGAGGTCGAGCTAGTCATCGACAAGCTGCTCGACGATTTGAAGAACAACGAAATGCGCGGCACCTATCGCGCCAGCGGCTTGCATCCGATGGTCAATGTGCCGATGCCGCGCTACGACCTTCTGAAGAGGAACCGCTACGTCAACCGCACCTTCGTGCAGACTTCGCGCGGCTGCCACCAGGGCTGCACCTTCTGCGCCGAGCCGCTGATGAACGGCCTCAAATTCCGCTACCGGCCGGTCGATGAAGTGATCCGCGAGATGGAGAATTGCGGCGAGCGCATCATCTCCATCAACGACGCCGACTTCTTCGGCACGCCGGAGCGGCCGAAGGAAGTGATGCGGGCGATGAAAGGCCGCGGCTTCCAATGGCAGGCCGGCGTCACCTCGAAGCTGGCGCAGGACGATTCGATGCTCGAGCTCGCGGCGGAAAGCGGCTGCACTTTGCTCAGCATCGGCTTTGAATCGATCTCGCGCTCGACGCTGACCAGCGTTCACAAACACGTCAACCGGCCGGACCAGTTCGCCAAACTTGTCGAGAAGGTGCATTCCTACGGCATAATGGTCTTCGGCCTGTTCATGTTCGGCTTCGACGGCGACGACCTCAACGTCTTCGACGATACGGTGAAGTTCAACATCGAGGCCGATTACGACGCCTGCGCCTATTCGGTGCTGACGCCCTATCCCGGCACGCTCACCTGGTATGAGCTGCGCAAGGCCAATCGCATCTTCTCCTATGACTGGACGATGTACGACCAGGGCCATGTCACCTATACGCCGGCGCAGATGCAGCCGGACGAGCTGCGCGTCGGCCATGCGCGCGCCTACGAGAATTTCTATAATCTGCCGTCGATGGCGCGGCGCTTCCCCTGGGACAAGCGCAAAAAGGCGCAATGGACGGTCTACAACGCTTTCATGCGCAAGGCGGCGAAGACCGATCATATCGATTCGATCGCACCGATCACCGCCGATCCGCCGGTCGCGCCGATGCCGCCGCTGCTGCCGATCAAGAAGGAATGGCGTGCCGCCGTGCTCGAAGCCGCCGGTGCTCCCGATCCGGAGCCGTCGGCGCATCTGGCGCCGGCGCCGATGAGTTGCGACGTGGGCGACAATCATGGCGGCGCCGTCGCCGCGGAATAAGCAAACCGGATGAACAAAAAAGCGCCCGCGGAGATCGCGGGCGCTTTTGCTTTTATAGCAGCGGGTTTGACACCGAATTTGTCCGAAAACCGCTTCGCACTTTTCGGTCCGATGTCTTTCTCAGTCTTTCACATCGCATCGGATTGGTCCGAAAACCGCTTCGCACTTTTCGGTCCGATGCTTTAGTGCAGCTTGACCTCCGGCTCGGCGCGATGCGACAGGCCGCGGGCGAGAATGCTGAGCAAGACCCGGCGGCCGCCGTGCAGCGCATATTCGTGCATCTTGTAGAGCGAGCGATACATCAGCCGCGCGAACCAGCCTTCGACCCGGAAATTGGGCCCAATGATGAAGCCCATCAGATTGCCGATCGTCGTATATTTGCCAAGCGACACGAGCGAGCCGAAATCGCGATAGTGATAGGGCTCGAGCGGCTTGCCTTCCATCTGGTTCTGGATCTGCTTGTAGAGATGGCTTGCCTCCTGGTGCGCCGCCTGGGCGCGCGGCGGCACGGTCGCGCCGGTATCGTCGAGCGGACAGGCGGCACAATCGCCCATCGCGAAAATGTTCGGATCACGCGTCGTCTGCAGCGTCTGGTTCACGACAAGCTGGTTGATCTTGTTGGTCTCGAGGCCACCGATATCGCGCAGAATGTCAGGCGCCTTGACGCCCGCCGCCCAGACGACCAGTTCCGACGGGATGAATTCGCCACTCGCCAGATGAATGCCATCGGCCTGGACGGCCGAGACCCGCGCATTGGTCCGCACCTCGACGCCGAGCTCCTTCAGCGTCTGCGTCGTCGAGGCGGAGATGGGCTCCGGCAGCGCCGGCAGAATGCGTGGGCCGGCTTCGAGCAGGATGATCCGAACATCGACCGCCGGATCGATGCGGTCCATGCCGAAGGCGACGACTTCGCGCACCGTGCGATGCAATTCGGCGGCAAGTTCCGTCCCCGTCGCGCCGGCGCCGACGATGGCGACATGAAGCTGACCCGGACGAATGGGTTCGGGCTGCGTGTGGGCGCGCAGGCAGGCGTTGATCAGGCGGCGATTGAAACGCTTGGCCTGTTCCGCCGTCTCCAGCGGCACGGCGAATTCGGCGACGCCGGGCGTGCCGAAATCATTGGTGATGCTGCCGATGGCGACGACGAGCGTGTCGTAGGGAATCGTACGTGCCGGCGTGATCAGCCGGCCTTCATCGTCATAGGTCGGCGCCATCTGCACGAGCTTGCGCTCGCGATCGATGCCGACCATTTCGCCGAAACGGTAGCGGAAGTTATGCCAATAGGCCTGGGCGAGGTAATCGAGCTCGTGCTCGCTCGGGTCCATGCTGCCGGCTGCGACCGAGTGCAGCAGCGGTTTCCAAAGGTGGGTGCGCGAGCTGTCGATCAGCGTGACCCGGCCCGCCTTGGTGCGGCGAAAGCGGTCGCCGAGCTGGGTTGCGAGCTCAAGCCCCGAGGCGCCGCCGCCGACGATCACGACATTATAGTCCGCATGATCGCTCGGCCCGAGCGGGGCAACGGGCAGATCGGCAGGCGTACGCGTGGCGGCGGGTTCGGTCATTGCGCAACTCCGAGAGGATCGGGCAAACCTTCAACTTGCGGAAGCAAGCGGCGAAGCCAGAGATGGGCATTCCGGCCGTCAGTTTCCATGCGGCCAAGCGCCTGTCTAGAGCGGGACGCGAAAAAGTGTGAGCGGTTTTTCGCAATGAATCCCGCTCTTGCTTAAAAGAATCGATCGCACTTCATGCCTTTAGGTTGATTCAACCTAAAGGCATCGCGATCTAGAGCCCGGACCTTCAGATCAGGTAAATCCGGTCGGGCAATTCGTCCTGCTGAACCGGCGCAGGCGGGAAATGGCTTGCCAGGACATCGGCGCAGGCACCGATCGCGCCGACGAAGCCCTCGGCGATCTGGCCTTCGCGCATATGGGTCACGAGCGTGTCGATCGCCGCCTGCCATTCCGCCTGCGTCGCACGCGCGGCAATGCCCTCGTCGGCGATGATGCGGGCATAGCGCTCGGCCAGGGAGACGAAGATCAGAACGCCGTTGCGATCCTTTTTCCGGGCGATCCCGCGGATCACGAACTGCTCGGCGGCAAGACGATAGGCTGCGGCCCGCCGCGCCCGGCGCGGAATGAGCGCGATATAAACCGGCGGCAGAAGCAGCAGGATCGTCAGCAGCAGGAAGACGAAGATCTGCAAGAGCAGAATGCGCTCGACGGCGAAATCGGTGAAGGCGATGAGAAGCCAGGGAAGCGCCAGCGCGATGATCGCCGCAAGGAGGATCGGCAGCGCGCCGGGCTGCGATGAGCTTTCGGCCAGAACACAGACGATCTCGCCCGAGGTCCTGGCCTCGCCGGCGCGGATGGCCTCGGAAATACGGACGCGATCTTCGGCCGAAAGCATCACCAGTCTCCCGAGGCGCCACCGCCGCCCGACGAACCGCCACCGCCGGAAAAGCCGCCACCGCCGTCTGAAAAGCCACCGCCGCCACCCCATGAACCGCCGCCGCGCGGGCCGCCGGAACTCAGCAGCATGTTCAACAGCACGTTGAAGAAGAACCAGCGGAAGCCGGGCGACACGCCGAGCATGACGACGAGGATGATGAAGCCGGCGATCAGCACCCAGCCGATCGCTTCGGAATTGTTGTCCTGATCGGCACGCACTTGCGGCCGCGCCTGCCATTCCGACGAATCGGTCGTGAGCACGGTGATGATGTCATCGACGCCGCGCGAAATGCCGCCGCCAAAGTCGCCGGTTTTGAAACGCGGCGTTATTGCATTGACGATGATGATCTTCGACAGGGCATCGGTCAGCGTGCCCTCAAGCCCATAGCCGACCTCGATGCGCACCTTGTGTTCGTGCGGCGCGACGAGCAGCAGCACGCCGTTGTTCTTGTCTTTCTCGCCAAGCTTCCAAGTGCGGAAGAGTTCGTTGGCATAAGTCTCGATGTCGCCGCCTTCGAGCGAATTGACCGTCGCGACGACAAGCTGAATGCCCGACTTCTGCTCGAGATCGGCGAGCTTCTGGGTGATCGCCGCCTGCGTCGCCTGCGGAATGATATTCGCCTGATCGACGACGCGGCCGGTGAGCGCGGGGAAAGTATAGGCGTAGGCCGCGACGCCGGCGCATACCAAGGCACACGCGAGCGCGACGATTGCGAGAATCGCGCGCGCGCCGTGCATCGCGGATGAAGATTTTACGCGGTCCGGAACCATTCCCAGCGCCTCCGGCGCCAGCCGGTCAGAATTTCACTCAGAATTTCACTTGCGGCGCCGTCTGGGCGTTATCGTTCGCGGTGAACTCCGCCATCGGCTTGGAAGCGCGGAAGACGGTCGACGCCCAAAGCAGGCCGGGGAAGGTCACGAGCGCCGTATTATATTGCCGCACCGCCTCGATATAATCGCGGCGCGAGACGGCGATGCGATTCTCGGTTCCCTCAAGCTGCGATTGCAGCGCCAAAAAATTCTGGTTCGACTTGAGATCGGGATAATTCTCGCTGACCGCAAGCAGACGGCCGAGCGCGCCGCCGAGCTGCGCCTGGGCATCCTGGAAAGCCTTCAATTTCGCCGGATCAGTGAGATCGGATGCATCAACATGGATTTGCGTCGCCTTGGCGCGCGCCTCGGTGACCTGCGTCAGCACATCCTTTTCCTGCTTCGCATAGCCTTGAACCGTGGCGACCAGATTGGGGATGAGATCGGCGCGGCGCTGATAATTGTTCTGCACGTCGGCCCATTTGGCCTTGGCGTTTTCCTGCAAGGTCGGGATCTGGTTATAGCCACAGGCCGAGACCGAAAGCCCGAGCAGAACGACGAGGAAAAGGGCGCGCAGGCGCGAAATCGCGGGTAGCATAAAGGCCTCGTGATCAAGATTGGAATGGCTAAGCTGGCGGCGTGATTAAGCCAAGGTTCGCAGGCCGCTGTCAATCGGCCACATCTCCCGGCTTTATGCTTAAAATGTCGAGACAGACCGCGAATCAGGGAGGACAGAATGGCCTTTTCAGGAAGCTGTCATTGCGGCCGTGTGACATTCACGGTCGATGCCGATCTGCCGAGCGAGGCGATGAGCTGCAATTGCTCCCATTGCCGGCGCAAAGGCATGTTGCTCGCTTTCTTCCCCGGCGCACAGGTCAAGATCGCCGGCGAAACCGCGCTGAAGAGCTACAAATTCAACAAGCATGTCATCAATCACCTCTTCTGCGAGACCTGCGGCACGCAGCCTTTCGGCGCCGCCCGCGGGCGCGACGGGACCGAGATGCACGCGGTGAACCTGCGTTGCGTCCCCGAGGTCGATCTCGAGACGCTGACGATCCAGCGTTTCGACGGCGCCAGCGTTTAGCCGTCACGTTTTCTTCACAGCGCATGACGAGTAACATCTGCTGGAGCAAGGCTGGCGCTGCCTCTGGTCATCGCCCACATAGGCGCCTGTAAGGGCTTGTCATCGCGGGGAGCGGCCATGTCCGATTTTGCGAAATGCCTCAATAGGTTTGGCATGTTCGGCGCGGTCTTTGCCGTCTTGGCGTTGAGCGCTGCGGCACAGGCAGGGCCCGCTGAGATTACCTTGCCCAGCGACCAAGCCTATCCTGAAAGCGTGACATCGACGGCCGACGGCACGCTCTATGCTGGAAGCTTCGCCGCCGGCGGAATCTTCCGTGTCGCGCCCGGCGCGACGCAAGCTGAGGTCTGGATCAAGCCCGGCGACTTCGGCACGCGCTCGATCCTCGGCGTGCTCGCTGACGAAAGGTCCGGCACGCTCTGGGCTTGTTCGAATGACCTCTCCGCGCGTGGCGTCCCTGGCCCTTCCGATGTGTCAGGCAGCTGGTTGAAAGGCTTCGATCTCAAGACCGGCGCCGGCAAAATCAGCGCGCGTTTCCCAGGCAAGAAAAATTTCTGCAACGACATCGCCGTCGACAGAGACGGCACCGTCTACGTGACGAATTCGCTGCAGCCGCAGATTCTCAAGCTCGACCAAGTGGCGCAAACGCTGAGTGTCTGGATCAGCGATCCCTTGTTCGATCCGCCGGCAAATGGCTTAAGCCTCGACGGCATTGCCTTCGGCGCCGACGGCGATCTCTATGTCGATACATTCACCGAAGCCAGATTGTTTCGCATCGACGTCAAGGACGGCAAACCGGGCGCGATCAGCAAGATCGAGCCGTCGCAACCGCTTGGGCTGACGGATGCGCTGCGGCCGCTCGGCGGCGATGCCTTTCTGCTGGTCGAAGGTGTCGGCAAGCTCGACCGCGTGCTCTTCGACGGGAATGACGCGACGATCGATACGGTGAAGGACAGTCTCAACGGCCCAACCGGCGTGGCGCAGGTCGGCGATACGCTCTGGGTCTCCGAAGGGCAATTGCATCAGCTGTTCGAGAACGACCCGAAGCCCCAGCTCCCCTTCCGGCTTATCGCGGTGACACTGCCAAAGCAGTGACGCGATGTCCGTCCCGTTATTCCATCGATTGCACGAGGAGTTTGCGATGTTGAAACGTGCGCTGGCCGCGACGGGTTTGATCTTCAGCGCCGGGACTTTGATACTTGGGGCGACGATACTTGGGGCGACGGGTATGCCGGCGGCTGCGGAAAATGCCTGCCCTGGCGACAACGGTGGCCTCAGACTGTCGCCCGGCTGGTGCGCGACGATCTTCGCCGACCGTCTCGGCCACGCGCGCCAGATGGTCGTCGCGCCGAACGGCGTGCTTTATGTCAACACCTGGAGCGGCACCTACTACGACAATGACCGGCCGCCGCGGGGCGGCTTTCTGATCGCACTGAAAGACAGCAAGGGCACCGGCCACGCCGATATCGTCAGGCGTTTCGGCGATGGCGTCGCGCAAGGCTCGGCCGGCGGCACCGGCATCTATTATTTCGGCAGCAGCCTCTATGCCGAAGAGAACGACAAGATCATACGCTACGCCTTGCCGAAGGGCGCTATCGTACCGAAGGACAAGTATCAGGTCGTCCTCTCCGGCATGCCGCTCACCGGCGATCATCCGATGCACCCGTTCATCATCGACAAATCGGGCAATATGTTTGTCGACATGGGCTCGGCGACGAACAGCTGTCAGGACGAGAACCGTATCCAGAACTCGCCCGGCCGCAAGCCCTGCAAAGAGCTCGAAACCCGCGGTGGCATTTGGCTCTACAGCGCCGATAAGGTCGGCCAGACGTTTTCGCCGGCCGCGCGCTATGCGACGGGCCTGCGCAATGGCGAAGGCTTTGGCTTTGATGCGGACGGGCGCCTCTTTGCGACACAGCATGGCCGCGACCAGCTCGGACAGAATTGGCCAAAGCTTTATACGCCGAAGCAGAGCGCCGAATTGCCGGCGGAGGAGATCGTCGAACTGACCAAGGGCGCCGATTTCGGCTGGCCGGAATGTTACTACGACGGCCTGCAGAAGAAGCTTGTGCTGGCGCCGGAATATGGCGGCGACGGCGGCAAGACCCAAGGCGTCTGCGCCGAGAAGAAAGACCCGGTCGCCTTCTTCCCGGCGCATTGGGCACCGAACGACATGCTGATCGACAATGAGGCGGCGTTGCCTGCCGCCTATCGCGGCGGCGCCTTCGTCGCCTTCCATGGGTCGTGGAACCGCGCGCCCCTCCCGCAGGGCGGCTATAATGTCGTCTACCAGCCGCTGAAGGACGGCAAGGCGGCGGGCGATTTCGTGATCTTCGCCGACGGCTTTGCTGGCCGGTATCTCGAACCCGGCCGCGCCGCCTTCAGGCCGACGGGCCTCGCCGGCGCGCCGGACGGCTCGATCTACATTTCGGACGACATTCACGGCCGCATCTGGCGCCTGACCTATCATGGCGCGCCGAATGCGCCCGCGGCCTCAGCGCCGGGCAGCGCCGCGACGATTGCCGAGGCCAACAATCCGCTGCCGCCCGAAGGCATCCATCCCGATGCCGGGCGCGCCGACACCGCCGGGCTGGCGCTGGCGCCGGGCGCCACGCGCGATCAGCTTGCGCTCGGCGATCGCATCTTCCATGGCGAAGTCGATTACGGCACTTGCGCCGGCTGCCATGGCTCCGACGCCAAAGGCTCCTCGCAAGGGCCGAACCTCACGACGCCCAAGAAACTCTGGAGCGACGGCAGTCTTGCCGGGCTCGAGACGACGATCACCAATGGTGTGCCGAAGCCACGCAATTATCCCGGCGTGATGCCGCCGAAAGGCGGCGCACCCTTGACGCAAGCCGACGTCGTCGCCGTCGC
>Ga0153954_1001708_pt1 | contig 10853 bp, 12 predicted proteins | sample TSFL038MetaG_FD_102277 | JGI IMG/M metagenome (GOLD analysis project Ga0153954, IMG submission 102277) | Attine ant fungus gardens microbial communities from Florida, USA - TSFL038 MetaG | ecosystem: Host-associated > Fungi > Mycelium > Unclassified | place: USA: Florida, Wekiwa Springs State... | reverse complement strand
TCGCAGGCCGAGCACGAGCGGCTGCTTACGAGCGCTGAGGAAGTCTTGAAGCGCCTGGGCCTGGCCTACCGGGTGGTGACGCTCTGCACCGGCGATATGGGTTTCGCCTCGCAGAAGACCTATGACATCGAGGTCTGGCTGCCGGGGCAGGGGCGCTATCGCGAGATTTCCTCCTGTTCGCTTTGTGGCGAATTCCAGGCCCGCCGGATGGACGCGCGCTACCGGCCGGAGGCCGGCAAGGCGACCCGCTTCGTCCACACGCTCAACGGCTCCGGGGTGGCGGTCGGCCGCGCCCTTGTCGCCATTCTGGAAAATTATCAGAATGAAGACGGCTCCGTGACGGTGCCTGATGTTTTGCTGCCATATATGGGCGGTATCAAGCGGCTCACTAAAACGGCATAGATTCGCGACTCACATGCGTATTTCGGTCAGCAACGACGACGGCATTCACGCGACGGGGCTTCAGATCCTGGAGCGAATCGCCGCGCAGCTCTCCGACGATGTCTTCGTCGTGGCGCCGGAGCATGACCAAAGCGGTGTCTCGCATTCGCTGTCGCTCAACGATCCGCTACGACTGCGTAAGATTTCCGACCGGCGCTACGCCGTCAAAGGCACGCCGACGGATTGCGTCATCATGGGCGTGCGTGAAATTTTGCGGACGCGGCGGCCGGATCTGATCCTCTCCGGCGTCAATCGCGGCTCAAACATCGCCGACGACGTGACCTATTCCGGTACCATCGCGGCGGCGATCGAAGGCACGATCCTCGGCGTCCCGTCGATTGCGCTGTCGCAGACCTATCATCCCGCCGATCACAATGAGCTCGATTGGGACTGCGCCGAACTGCACGCGCCGCGCATCATCAAGGCGCTGCTCGCCGAGGGCATCGATCGTGATGTCCTGATCAATATCAATTTCCCCGGCTGCCCGGCGGAGGATGTGACCGGCGTTTCGGTGACGCTGCAAGGCCGGCGCGACATGCAATTGGCGCGGCTTGAGCGTCGCCTTGATGGCCGGGGCAATCCTTATTATTGGATCGCCTTCGATCGCGACATGAGCGCAAGGCGCCCGGGCACGGATCTCGATGCTCTGTGGAACAACCGCATCTCGGTGACGCCTCTCAAGCTCGACATGACCGACGAAGTCTCGGTCACGCGCTATACGCGGATCTTCGACAGCGCCGAATTCACCGCGCGCCCGAAGGAAAGCGCCGAATAACTGTTGGCGCCGCGGCCGTTGGCTTTCAGCTTGGCCTGAATCATGAAATCATCAGCGTCCGCGTGATTCGGCCGGGGCAATGTTGCGCCCGCGACTGGCGCTGCATTGCGAGAAAGCGCGGAACGTGAAGAAAAGCGGAACGCTGGCTGTCGCAGAGGAAGACCCCGCCGCTGCGCGCGCCGAGGAGAAGGCGGCCTTTCTTCTGCGTCTGCGCTCCGGCGGCATTCGCGATCTCGATCTGTTGCGCGCGCTCGAAAAAGTGCCGCGCGAAATGTTCGTGCCGCATCGCTTCGTCGATCTCGCACGGCGCGATCTCGCCCTGCCGATCGGCTGCGGCCAGACGCTGACCGAGCCGTCGTTAGTCGCCCGCATGATTGCCGCGCTTGGCCTCACCCAAGATCATCGCGTGCTCGAAATCGGCACCGGCTCCGGCTATGCGACGGCCATCCTCGCTGAGATTGCCGCGCAGGTCGTGTCGATCGAGCGCTTCCAGACTTTGGCAATCGCCGCGCGGCTGCGTCTCGAACGTCTTGGTAAACAGAATGTCGAAGTGATTTTCGCCGACGGTCTTTCCGTGCCGGCGGCCGCCGGCCCGTTCGATCGCATTTTGGTTCACGCGCGGCTCGACGAGCTGCCGGCGGCTTTCGCCGCTGTCCTGTCGCAGGACGGCCGCATCGTGATGGCGCGGCCGGATCCCGAGGTCGCGTGGCGGCAGATGCTGGTCGAACTGCGCCGCGGCCCGGACGACGATCTTGTCGAAACGGTCATTGGCGCATCCCGCTTGCAGGCTTTGATGCCCGGCACGGCGCAGGTTTTGTGAGCTAGCGGCATTAAGCTCGCATTAAGCTAAAATACGACGGAATTAGGTGAAGCGGTGTTCATCTTAAACGCTCCCTTAACTCGCTTACTCGCTTAATGCGACCCACGAACTTAGTCTGTGGGTTGCGTCATCATGGCCAGTTTTGCGTCGGCATTAAATTCCGGTCTCACGATTCGTCTTCTGATCGTCGGTTGCTGCGCCGGTCTGCTTGCCGGCTGTGCCGATTCGGACCGTCTTTCGGGAAATCCATTTTCCGATCCGTTTCGTGGCGATGTCGACCGCACGCCGACGGGCAGCATTTCTGCACCGGTTCAGTCGGCACCGACGCAGCCTGTCGAGTCGCGGCCGCTGACGCCGCCCTCCGGCAATTACGCCTACCATCCTGACTCGAGCTATGCAGCGCCAGCCTATCCGAGCCATCATCTGGCCTCGCGCGGCTGGAGCGGCAGCGACACCCAGACAGGCGCCGTTCACCAGAGCGCGGCGGGTTGGACCGCGGAAGGCGGCATGCCGGTCGTCGTGGCCCAGGGCGAGACGGCCGAGATCATCGCGCGCCGCTACGGCATCCCGACGGACGCGCTTGTGCATACCAACGGTTATTCTTATGCCGGCCAGATCAGGCCGGGCGCGCGTATCGTCATCCCGACTTATAACGCCTCGCTTGCCGCCTCGAGCGGCGTGCGCTTCTCGGCCGCGCGTGACGCCCAGCGTCGCGCGCAGGAGCGGATGCATGCCGAACATCTGCGCTTCGTGCGCGGTCCGGAGCCAGCCGATACGCCGCGGCTTCGTGCGGCAAAGCGCGAGGAACAGGCGCGCGAAAAGCTGGCGCTGCGCGAGAAGCATGAGAAAGCGGCCAAGCTGCACGCACGGCCGGAGGCCGAAGCTGCACCCATCGAGCGGCATCATCGGGTTGCGGCGGCGGCGCCGATCGTGACGCGGCCGGTTGATCATATGCCGACGGCGAGCCTTGAGCCTACGCATGAACAGGCGGTGGCGGCGAGCGACGGGCCGCCGGAATTCCGCTGGCCGGCGCGCGGCCGGATCACCGAAGGCTATCGGCGCGGCAGCAACGACGGCATCAACATCGCCCTGCCGGAAGGCACGTCGGTCAAGGCGGCGGAGGCGGGGGTTGTCGTCTATGCCGGCAATGAGGTGCGCGGTTACGGCAACCTCGTTCTCATCCGCCATCCCAACGGCTTCGTCACGGCCTATGCCAACAATGACGAGCTGGAGGTGAGACGCGGCCAGGTGGTTCGGCGCGGCGAGGTCATCGCCAAGTCCGGCGAAACCGGCAATGCGACGTCGCCGCAGCTTCACTTCGAGGTTCGCAAGGGCGCGACGCCGGTCGATCCGACCCAATATCTCGCCGGGCTCTAACCGGCGAACGCAGCGCGCCTAGATCCGCGCCGCAAAGACGAGATAGGCCGCGATTTCCGCGGCCTGCTGCGTCGCGCCGGCGACATCGCCGGTCTGACCGCCGATGAGCCGCCGCGCCAAAGCCGTGACACCAATGGCCGCCGCGCCGCTTAGCAACAGGCCCGCGAATATGCGCCAAATGCTGGCCCCGGCAAGCAACGGCAACAGGCTGATTAGGAGCGCGAAGAGCGCTGCAATGCGCAGCGGCGGCTGGTCGCTTCTGGCGGAAAAGCCGGCGCCCTCGGTCCGCGCCGGGCGCAGCATGATAACCGGCAGAAGCGCAAGCGTGCGCGAGACGGCGCCTGTCGCGATGAGAACCAGCCCGCCGAGCGCCAGATTGTGCCGTGCGAAAATCGAGACGCTGAAAATTCGTAGCAGCACGCTCACAAGCAGCGCCAGCGTTCCAAAAGTGCCGATCCGGCTGTCCTTCATGATCGTAAGGCGCTGTTCGGGCGCATTGCCACCAGCCGCATCGGCAAAATCGGCCAGTCCGTCTTCGTGGAACGCGCCGGTGATGATGATGAGCGTGAAGATCGCAAAGACCGCGGCGAGTTGAAGCGACAGACCGAGCTTAGTCGCCAGCAACAAGACAAGCGCTGCGATTCCGCCGATCAGCGCCCCCGCAAACGGCAACATTTTCACGCGCGCCGAGATTTCTGCACCGTACGGACTTTGTTCGAAGCCGAGCGGCGGGATGGGCAGCCGCGAATAAAAGCGCAGGCAGGCGAGCAGGTCGCTCGCCAACTCCGTCAGGACTTCGCGCACATCGGGCAGGTTCATTGCGGCAGTCTCCTGCGGCGCTTTCGCTTTGTCGAGCCGTCACGGCGGCGATGTCCGTCAAAGTCACAGGAGATCGGGCTCAGTCACGCCTCTTTTCGGCCACAACCAGCCATACCAGTGTGTCTTCAAGGTTCTAGCGAGCCTCCGCGGGCTCGCTATAGTCCTTGGTCACGATAAATTTAATACTTGGGAGTGCGGAATGCTCAAAAGGATCGCACTGGCCCTTCTGCTGGTTGGGCTTGCCGGATGCGGGCCGCTCGCGCTGCCTTCGATGTCAGCCTCGTCGTCGACCACGGCGCAGCCGGTGAATGATTTTGCCAGCATGCACTGCGCCAGTTCGCCGAATATGACCGGCTGCTAGACGGTTGGTGCAAATTCACTCGGCGAGCTGGGTTTCCGGCAGGTCGGCATAGTCTTCGGCGCGCGTGTCATCCCGCGCCGTATTGGGCAGCAGCGCCGACAGCACCACGGCAACGAGAACATTGGCAAGAAACGCCGTGATCCCGTTATAGACCGCGAAGCTCGATCCAAAGACATTATGCACCGGCACCCACGCTCCCGGCGTCCAGGCGAGCCAGGTGCCGATCACCATGCCGGCAGCCCAGCCGGCGAGCAGAGCCCAGCCGTTAAACCAGCGCGTATAAAGCCCGAAGATCACCGCCGGGAAAATCTGCGCCATCCACATGCCGCCCAGCAATTGCAGATCAAGTGCGAACTTGGTCGGTACAAACAGGATGAAAGCCAGCGCGCCAACCTTGACGATCAGCGACATCAGCTTGGCGAGCACCGCTTCTTCCTGCGGCTTCATCGCCGGGTGAACGAACGGCTTCCAGATATTGCGCGTAAATGTATTGGCGGCGCCGATCGACATGATCGCCGCGGGGACGAGCGCGCCGATGGCGATCGCGGCAAAGCAGAAGCCGACGAACCAATCGGGAAAAACACTCAAGATGAGATGCGGCACGGCATCCTGCGGGTTCTTCACCTGCACGCCGGCGGCGAGCGCCATGTAGCCCAAGAGCGCGATCAACGCGAGCATGATCGAATAGGCGGGGAGCGTGATCGCGTTGATGCGGATGGTATTGCCGCTGCGCGCCGACAGCATCCCGGTCATCGAATGGGGATACATGAGCAGCGCAAGACCCGAGCCGAACGCCAGCGTGATGAAGGGGATGATCTGCTTCGGCGCCAGCAGAAGCCCCGCCGCAACCTTGCCGCCGCTCGCGGCCGCCTTCTTCGCTAGTATCGCGTCAGCGGAATGGAAAATCGCGCCATAGCCGCCGAGCTTCGCCGGAATGACGATGATCGCCGCGATCACGAAGACATAGATCATGATGTCTTTGACGAAGGCGATCATCGCCGGTGCCCGCAAGCCGCTGCGGTAGGTGTAGAGCGCCAGGATGACGAAAGCGACGGTGAGCGGCAGATGGACCATCAGTCCGGTGCCCTCGAAACCGAGCGCATCGATCACACGCTCCATGCCGACAAGCTGCAGGGCGATATACGGCATCGTTGCGAGAATGCCGGTGAAGGCGACCGCAAGCTCCAGCCATTTGTTGCCGTAGCGGCCGAGCACATAATCGCCGGCGGTCAGATAATTCTTGCGCTGTGCGACCGCCCAGAGTCGCGGAAAGGTCAGATAGAGCAGGGGATAGATGATGACCGTATAAGGGACGGCGAAGAAGCCGTAGGCGCCGACCGCATAGAGCACCGACGGCACGGCGATCACCGTATAGGCGGTGTAGATATCGCCGCCGATCAAGAACCACGAGATCCAGGCGCCAAACCGGCGCCCGCCAAGGCCCCATTCATTGAGATCGTTGAGGTCGCCGCGCTTCCAATGCGCCGCGACGAAGCCGAGAACCGTGACGAGAACGAAAAAAACGACGAAAACGGCAGCGGCGGTCCAATTCAAATGATCGATCACCGCTTCTCCCCCCTGTAGACGAGGTAGGTCAAAAGGCTCGAGAGCGGGATCAAGACAATGAGAAACCAGTAGAAGAACGGAAAGCCGAACAGCCGCGGCTCAGCGATATTGTAGAGGGGGACGAACAAAGTCGCCAAAGTGGGCAACGTCAAAAGCAGGTATTTCATCGTCCCTCCCGTGCGCCGTGCGGGCGGCGAGGCTACGCCATGTCTGCGGGAGACTTATCGAAGCGGGGAGCGGCGATCAAGCCTGGGGATTCGCGTTGCGCGGGCGCGTTTTAAGCGGTTCGGATAGGCTCTAGCGGGCGATGATTTCAACATCGTGGTCGCGCGTCGATTCCACTTTAAACGTACCCTGATAGGATTTGGCGCCGTGCCGCGCGATGGCGACATATTCGCCCTCGGCCAGGACGACCGACGGGAAGGCGCCGATCAATTCGCGGATCACGTCGCCGCCCGGCGTCAGGATCGTGAAGGCGGAATTGGCGAGAGCCTCGCCGCCCGGCGCATTGACAAGCTTCAAGGTCATCACCGCGGCGCGATGGCGCAGCGTTGCATCCGTCAGTTTGCCCGCCTGCACATGCAGATCCGCGTTGACGACGGAATTGGTGGCGTTGGCGATGCCGTTCTGCGCCAGCGAACCGACGCCGGTCGTATCGAGCAATGTCGAGACGACGTGATAATTGCCCTCCGGCAGACCGATGATGTCGCCGGCGCGTGCCTTCGAGAGGATGAGCTTCGCTTCGGCATTATTGTGCTCGGGCACATAGATCGAAATCGTCAATTTGGCGGGATTGATCGGGTGATCGCCAAGCACCGGCACGATGCGCAGGCCACCGGCGTTCAGGACCAGCCGTTCGCTCATCGGCGCACCGGCCATGGTGACCCGCTCGGTCATGCCGGCGAGCCCCATCGCACAATGGACAATGTAATTTCCGTCCGGCAACGAGAGCGAGGGGGCGGCCTCATTCGATTCCGCGACAAGCTTGTGCGAGCCGTCCACCTCGAGCGCTTCATCGAAGACGCGCCATCTCAGCCCCGCGCCGATCGGATGCAAATCGGTCGCACTCAGCAAGGCCGACAGAAGCAAGGGATTGTGCGGCGTCTGCGGCGTGCTTTCGTGGCGCGGTCCCATCAGGCCGCCGGGCGGAATGATCGGCGCGATCGCATCGCCGTTGTCTTGTGCAATCGCCGGCGAAATAAGGCCGAGCGACAGAGCCAAGACGAGAGCCGGAGGGCCGAAAGCAAAACGGCGGGGCAGCAGGTTCATGGGCGAAATCTAGCAGAGAATCCGGCTTTGTGATGGCTGGGCATCGGCCCCGGGGCTTCAGGCAAAATCGCGTGCAACCCCGCAGTTTCCATGCGAATGAGCGGCGCGGAATTCTACGGAAAGGTCGCGGACTTGAACAACGATATGATCGAACTTCTGCGCAAGCGCCGCTCGGCGCCGCCCGCCTTGCTGGGGAGCCCGGGACCGACGGCGCAAGAGCGCGAATTGCTTCTGACGCTCGGGTCGCGCGTTCCCGACCACGGCAAGCTCGTGCCGTTTCGCTTCATCGTCTTTGAAGGCGTGGGCCGGGAAAAGGCCGGCGCCATCATCGCCGAGGTTTATGCCGCCGCGCATCCTGAGGCGAGCAGCGCCGATCTCGAAAAGGAGCGCGCGCGTCTCGCCCTGGCGCCCCTGGTGATCGGCGTCGTCTCACGCGCCGCGCCGCATCACAAAATTCCGGAATGGGAGCAGATGCTTTGCGCCGGCGCCGTATGTTTCAATCTTGAGGTGGTGGCCAATGCGCTCGGCTTCGCATCCACCTGGTTGACGGAATGGTACGGCTACGACCGTGCGGTGTTGAAACGTTTCGGCCTCGCCGAACATGAGAAGATCGCGGGCTTCATTCACATCGGCCGCGATCCCGGGCCGCGCGAGGATCGCGTGCGGCCGCAGCTTTCCGAGATTGTCACCGATTTCGATGCGTGAACCGTGAGCCATCACGGCGCTGATCGCGTAACGATGCCTTCAAAACCGTCCCGCTTCGCCGCCTGGCTTGCCGCGGCGAAGCCTTCCGTTTCCTCGCCGATCAGTAAGGCCGGAATTCCCGCGGCCTTGGCGGCCAGCAAGGTGAGATTGCGGGCAAGATTGAGCGGGCCGCTGTCCAAATCACGAGCGCTAAGCGCTGCCGCAAAACTCTGCGTATCGAAGCCGAGCGCCGCGAGGCGGTGGCTTGCGGCGGTGAACGTCGCCAATTGAAAGATCGCAGCGGGCGCCGTGACAAGCCCGATGATCTGCGTGATCCCGTCCTCAAGTCCCAATTCGGCTTCCCGCACGGCAAGCTTGACGCCGAGATGCTCGACGTCGGTGCCCTTGCGGACCGGTAGGGCGATCCCGTCCGGGGCGGCAGGCATCAGTTCGTTGAGGGCTTCCTCGATCGTCTCGCCGTGCCGGTCGAGCCGGACATAGAGCTGCGGCCGGCTTGCGGCGTGCTGTCGGGCGGCGCGCAAGCAATCCGCCATTGCCGAAGCGCTTCCTTCAAACCAGAGCGCGTCGGCGCCGCGCGCCAGCGCATTTTCGAGCTTTGAAACCTCGGAGGGCACGCGAAGATGAACAAGCATGGGCCTTGCCTTAAGGATACATTTACCATGATCGCGGATGGTGAAGGAGAACTTAAGACGCCGGCGCTTCGCCCGCGGCGCGGAACAAACTGATGATTGTGCGTCGATTCATGCATTGGGCGCGGACTGCCGGCGCGGCGCAGCGGGCGGAAGCAGCGGCAGCGCTTGCGCGAGTCTATCTCATTGCCGATCTGGAGCCAGCCGACCGTGAAGAGGCCGAACTCGCGCTGACCGGTCTTCTCGATGATCCGTCGCCGCTCGTGCGCCGCGCGCTCGCGGAAGCTTTTGCCAGTGCGCCGGAGGCGCCACATCATATCGTGCTTGGCCTCGCCGACGACCAATCGGATATTTCGTCCATTGTCCTCGGCCGCTCGCCGGTTTTGTCGGATTCCGACCTGATCGATTGCGCCGCGATCGGCGATGCCATCGCGCAATCCGCGGTCGCTTTGCGGCCGAGCGTTTCTCCGGCGGTTGCGGCGGCGGTCGCCGAAGTCGGCGCGCGCGAGGCATTGATCTCGCTTGCGATCAATCCCGGTGCCGAAGTGCCGGACTTCTCGCTGCGACGGATGGTCGAGCGCTTTGGCTTCGATGCCGAAATGCGCGAAGCGCTCCTGTTGCGGCCGGGCCTGCCGGCGGCCTTGCGGGCCGATCTCGTCGCTGCCATGGCGGATGCGTTGCGCGCCTTCATCACCGAGCGCGAATGGATGTCGGGGGAGCGGGCGCAGCGCGTAACGCGCGATGCCTGCGAGCAGGCGAGGGTCATTATCGCCGCAACAAGCGGGGAGGGCGAGAATGGTGCCGCGGCCCTCATCGCGCATTTGCGCGCCTGCGGTCAGTTGACGGCGAGCCTTCTGCTGCGCGCCTTGCTTTCGGGCAATGCCAGCCTGCTCGAAGCGGCGCTGGCGGAGCTTTCCGGCCTGCCACTGCTGCGCGTGAAGGGCCTGACGCGAGACTGGCGCGGCGTCGGCTTTGGCGCGCTTTATCGCAAGGCGGGCCTGCCGGAGACGCTGCTGCCCGCGTTCCGCGCCGCCATTGAGGCGCTCGGCAAAGGCGATATCGGCGATGGCTCGGGCGCCAGCCTGTCGCGCCGGCGGGTCGAGCGGGTGCTCACTGCCTGCAAGGCCGAAAATACCGGCGAGCTTGATTCGCTGCTCGCGGTCCTGCGCCGCTTTGCGGCGGAAGCAGCGCGCGATGAGGCGCGGCAATTCTCCGCCGCGCTGCCGGAGGCCGAGGGGGCGATCCGTCTGGCTGCGCCGGACGACATGCTGGCTCTGCCAGAGGCCGAGGAAGCGCCGCTGCTGCTGACGGATTGGGATGCCGCGGCGGCCGATCCGGCCGCGATCACCATCGATCTCGCGGCGATCGAAGCGGAGCTCGCCGCCTGAAATCGAACGGAAAGCGCTGAGCAGTTTTCGCGAGCGCGCCGGCCTAACGCTCCATCAGTTTATTCAGCACGGCGTAGTGGATGAGCAGGATCGTCTTGGCGTCGGCGATCTCGCCGTTGGCGATCATCGCCAAGGCTTCGTCGAGCGTCGGTTCGATGATTTCAATATCCTCGCCCTCGTCGGCGAGGCCGCCGCCATTGGTGACTCTGTCGCGCGGCGAATAGGGCGCGGTGAAGAAGCTGATCTTCTCGGCATAGACGCCGGGGCTCATATAGGCGGAGAAAAGATAATTTGGGGGGCCGATCCTGAAGCCGGTTTCCTCGAGAACCTCCATGACAATGCGCTCGGCTGCGGCGGCGCCTTCGAGCTTGCCGGCGCAGGTCTCGAGCAGGCTGTCGCGTCCTTCGACGAGATAGACCGCCGGCCGGAACTGCCGCACGAGCAGGATGCGGCGCCGCTCGGCATCGTAGAGCAGGATCGTGGCACCGGGGCCGGTGTCATAGAATTCGCGCGTGATTTCCTGCGGCGTGCCGTCGAACTTGCGCCGCCAGAAGGTGACACGCTCAAGCAGGCCGAAAGCCCGCGAGATGACCTCGCGACGAAGGATCTTAACTGCGTCGCTCATCTTGAAAGCCGAATTGCTCGCGCAGGATTCGCTCGTCGAGCGAATGGCCGGGATCGTGCAGGATGACGAGATTGGTGG
>Ga0153954_1001707_pt1 | contig 10862 bp, 11 predicted proteins | sample TSFL038MetaG_FD_102277 | JGI IMG/M metagenome (GOLD analysis project Ga0153954, IMG submission 102277) | Attine ant fungus gardens microbial communities from Florida, USA - TSFL038 MetaG | ecosystem: Host-associated > Fungi > Mycelium > Unclassified | place: USA: Florida, Wekiwa Springs State... | reverse complement strand
TGACCCCCTAAGCCGGGGGATCGGCGTCCAAAATTGACCCCCATAGATTGGGCTGTTGCGCTGCCTGCTTTGGAATGAAGCAGGTGGTCGGGGATGCTGGTCGTGGAGACGATTGCGCGGATAGCATAGAAGTGAAGATGTCTTGCAGGCTCTGCGGAGTGCCAGCAACGTAATCAGTCGGGGCTTTCGGCCCGTTCTGTGCCTGAGTCAGCGCGTTGCCTGCCTGTCCGAACAGGTTGGTAAGCGCATCGGCTTGCGGCTGCCACGGCGCAACCGTCTGATTAGTCGTCTTGGTTTCAGTGGATGTGCTCATGACAACCTTGATGAAATGGAAAACGCGCGCCACAGATTTCCCATGGGAAAACCAATGGTTTTGATTTGTTGATTTCACAACAGCAAGGTTACCTAGGGAAACCTTTAGGTTATGAAGTATAGGATAAGAACAATAGAGAAGACCTATAGGTTACCTTTAGGTTATCTTTATAGGTATTCTGTATTGTTCCGAAGTATACTTGAAAACTACTTCGATACTACTTACCGGGGCCGTTAGGATAAGCAAGGGCGCGCCTATAGGGTACGCCCGAGCTTGGTGTATGCAGCCACCATCAAGGGCGGCTATCCTCTATGTGTGCGACCGAAAATCGGTAAGCCCATGACACCAACGGACAACTTGCTGATTTGATGCCCCTATTTGGTGCCCTTTGGATATCCGTTAGGGGACCCACACGGTACTGCCGGAAGCCCGTGCCCGGTTCCCTGTGTCAAGCGGGGTGCGTTTGGCCCGGGATCGGGAGCGATAGGGGACCCAAAGGGGACCCATGGGGCTCCGCAACACAGTCCCCAGCCGGGCAGCAGCAGCGCAGCGAAGCCGCCATTTCGAAGCCCGAGGGGCGGACGTTTTCAGAACCGTAGGTCCGGCCCAGATGGGACCCAAATGAATAGGCGGACGTCCTGTGTGGCCAGTAATGGTACGTCGGCGCTGGCTGAGGGTTAGGACACGCAGGGGATGGTTAGCGAGGAGCTATTCCTTGCAGGCGGTGACCGAATGACCATCCTCAAGTTGGAACAGGAAGCATGCCTGATGTCCCGCGCTGTCTTGGCGCGTGATGTTTACGACGTGCTTGCCTTGGGCCTGAAGGTGCGTGGCGATATCCAGCGTCTCACGGGTCATTTTGGCGCGCTCTTGAGTGATGCCAACATACAGCGCGGCACACGCGCCGATAAACAGCATTGCGGCTGTACCCTTGATGAAGTCCTTTGCGAACACTTTGAGCCTAGTCATTTTGGTCACTCCATCCCAATTGTTGGACCGGCGTATGCACGGTGGTGGGAATATGCGTCAACCCAAAACAAAACTCGCAGCACGGGGCATGCGGATTGGGCTTGAGCCGCCTTTGGTCTCCACAGGGGGGGGGGAGTACATATTTCCCATTGACGAAAACACCTGCTGATGATCGGCGCTCCCGGCGCGGGCAAATCCATGCTCGCCGCGCGACTGCCCTCGATCCTGCCGCCACTCTCGCCGTCCGAACTGTTGGAAGTCTCGATGATCGCGTCCGTTGCCGGAGAGATCGAAGGCGGCGCGCTGACTTCGCAGCGGCCGTTCCGCAGCCCGCATCACTCCGCCAGCATGGCGGCGCTGACCGGCGGCGGCATCCGCGCAAAGCCCGGTGAGATTTCGCTCGCCCATCACGGCGTCCTGTTCCTCGATGAATTGCCGGAATTCGATGCGCGCGTGCTGGATTCGCTGCGTCAGCCGCTCGAGAACGGTGAAATCGCGATCTCCCGCGCCAACCATCGCGTCACCTATCCGGCACGCTTCATGCTGGTCGCGGCGATGAATCCGTGCCGCTGCGGCCACGCCTTCGAACCCGGCTATTCCTGCCGTCGCGCGCCGATCGAGCGCTGCACCGCAGACTATCAGATGCGCATTTCGGGCCCGCTGATGGATCGCATCGACCTGCGCATCGAAGTGCCGGCCGTCACCGCGGCCGACCTGATCCTGCCGCCTCCGGCGGAGGGCTCAGCCGAGGTCGCCGCCCGTGTCGCTGCCGCGCGCGACATCCAGCTCAAGCGCTATGCCGCCGCAGGACTTTCCAATGTCCGCACCAATGCCGAGGCGCCGGCCGCTCTGCTGGAAGAAATTGCGAAGACGGATACGCAGGGCCAGAAGCTCCTGCGCGATGCGGCCGAGACCATGCGGCTGTCGGCGCGCGGCTATCACCGCGTGCTGAGGGTCGCCCGCACGCTCGCCGATCTCGACGGTGCGGAAACGATCGGCCGGCTCCACCTGGCCGAAGCGCTGTCCTACCGCGCGCTCGCAGAAGACGTCCGGAACGCGGCGTGACGGGAGGCGTGTCAACCCGGCGGTAACGAGTTTTCTTTACGCTCCGCCAACCATAAGCCCGCGTGTCCGGCAGGCCCTGGTTGAGTGAGTGGCGTTTCATGTTGCGTTTCAAGATCCTGGTGTCGGTAGTTCCCCTGATCGTTGCGGCGATCCTTGCGCGCATCGAATTCGTCCCTGGCCCGCAACCCTGCATCGCGCTCGGTTCCGACACGGTCGAGATCGCCCCTGCGCCATGGCATGCCGATCTCCATGTCAGCTTTACCGACGACCCGAAGCTCGCAACCGTGCGCGTTGCGATTTCGGACGATGCCGCAACCGCCGATTTCGCGGTGGTCGATGACAGCGAAAGCGCCGATGACAGTACCTGCGCGGCGACGCCGGCCACGCAATTCATCGCGATCTCAGGCCGTGCAGCAGCCAGCGCTCCCGTCATCTATCTTTCGCATGCAGACGAACCGGCCGATTACCGCATCTTCGTGCGCTCCAAGCACTTCACCGACCATCAGGCGGCGGCGCTGATCGTTGGCTCCCACGACCAGCGGCCTCACCTTGCCGACGCGACGCTCTGACGAACGTCATTAATGCTTCGCTAACCCTGTTCTCATCGCAGCTACTGAAGCAACACGACTTAAAATCTTTGCAAGGTCGCCGCCGCATGGTCACACCAACCAATTGCAATGCGCATGGACGGTAATTCCAGGGGATCGGCGATGGCGCAGACGTTCCGCATCAAACTGCACCTGCGCCGCTTCGCCCGACGGCATCGGCGAGTGATCGCCGCGATCCGCTCCTTCATGGTCTTTTCGGCAGCCTTCGGGGGCGCCTATGGCTTCATTGTTGGGAGCCGCTCGGAGAATTCCGGCTATAATCCCCACACCTTTGCGATCGGCGCGAGCTTTTTGTTTGCGATCGCCTGCCTGGCGCTGGCGACGGTAAGCGTTCGCTTGCGCTTGCTGCGCCGGAAGATGCGCAAGATCGTGCTGCATAACGAGGCGATGGCCGATCGCAATTGGGAGTTGCAGGAAGCCGAGGGCCGTGCGCGCAGCCTGTTCGAATCGCAGGGCGACCTGATCGTGATGCGCGACGTCGAAGGCTGCATCACCTTCGTCAACGATGCCTATTGCGAGATGGCGGAACGGCCGCGCGAAGCCCTGATCGGCAGCCGCTTCTCCTTTGAAATCCTGGAACAAGGCGACAGCGCGCTCGAGACCAATGGCACGCGCATGCACGACCAGAAGATCGCCACGCGCTTGGGACCACGATGGATCGCCTGGCGCGAAGGTTTTATCCGCTCCGATGCCGGCCAACCGGCCGAGCTGCAATGCGTCGGTCGCGACGTCACCGACCGCGCCGAGACCGAACGCGCCCTCGGCGAGGCGCGCGACCAGGCCGATGCCGCCAATCGCGCCAAGTCGCGCTTCCTCGCCATGACCTCCCACGAAATCCGCACGCCGCTGAACGGCATCATCGGCATGAGCTCGCTGCTGCTCGACACGCCGCTGACCGCGGAGCAGGTGACCTACGCACGAGCCGTCAAGACCTCCGGTGAAGCGCTGCTCTCGCTGATCGAGGAGCTGCTCGATTATTCGAAGATCGAGGCGGGCAAGGTCGATCTCGAACAACGCCCCTTTGCGCTGACCTCGCTGATCGAGGACATCACCGAATTGCTGGCACCCCGCGCGCAGGCGAAAGATCTGGAGATCGCGGCCTATGTCGATGAGCGGCTGCCGGCACTGGTGATCGGCGACGCCGCGCGACTGCGGCAGGTGCTGCTTAACCTCGCCGGCAATGCGATCAAGTTCACCGCGACCGGCGGCGTGGCGCTGATCGTCGAGCCCGGCATCTGGCCGAACGAAATCAGCTTCCTGGTGCGCGACACCGGAATCGGCATCGCGCCCGAGGCACGCGAAAGGATCTTCCGGGAGTTCGAGCAGGCTGACGATCGCGTCGCCCGCAATTACGGCGGCACGGGACTCGGCCTGAGCATCTCCGAGCGCATCGTCAAGCGCATGGGCGGACGTATCACGCTCGAGAGCCAGCCCGGCGCCGGTTCGACCTTTGAGGTGGCCATTCCCCTCCCGGCGTCGATCGACGACGATGTACGGACCTTTGTCGGGCCGGATCTGGCCGGCCAGGCCATCATGCTGGCGGCGCCGCAAAGCATCGAGGTCTCGCTGGTTGCTCGCCGGCTGCAGCGCTGGGGCGGCCAGACCTGTCTGGTTTCCGATGCGGGGATCGCTTTGGCGCTGCTGCCGGAGCGGCCCTGGTATGCTGTGCTGATCGATCAGGCGCTCGGCGCGGAATCGGTCGAAGCGCTCGGCGAGGTCGCACGGCGCCATGCAACGCACCGGATCCTGCTGGTCACGCCGGCCACGCGGCAGCAGCTGAAACCCGCCTCGGCGTTCAACGCCTATCTCGTGAAGCCGCTGCGTGCGGCCTCGCTGGCGGCGCGGCTTACCGCGACGCCGGAGGTGGCCGCACCTCATCTTGCCGACGATGCCTTCGATCAAACTGATGCGCCAGTCGAGACATCCGCGGACAAGCCGGCCTCCGGGCTTTCAGTGCTGGTCGCGGAGGACAACGAGATCAACGCGCTTCTGATTCGCTCGCTGCTTGCCAAGCTCGGCCATCACGCCGTGATCACGACCGATGGCGCGGGGGCCCTCGAATCGTGGCTCGCGGCGAAATCCGCCGGCACACCCTACGATCTGGTGCTGATGGACGTGCAGATGCCCAAGCTCGACGGCATCGAGGTGGCCAAGCAGATCCGCGCCCGCGAAGCAGGCCAGGCCGGCCGCCGCACGCCGATCCTCGCGCTCACCGCCAACGCGCTGGTGGAAGACCGCTACGCCTGTTTCGAGGCCGGCATGGACGGTTTTCTGATCAAGCCGCTCGACCGCGATAAGCTGGAAGAAGCGCTGGCGGGCCTGGCGGCCGCGCGGCATCTCGCGGCGTAAGATTACGATCTCCGCGTCGTCATTGCGAGCCAACGGGTCCGCGAAGCAATCCGGACTGTCCCGGTAGAAATAGTCTGGATTGCTTCGTCGCTGTCGCTCCTCGCAATGACGAGGCCGTCAGCTACAACCGCCTGAGCGCCACCGTCTCCACCACGTGGTCGGCGCCCTTCTTCAGGATCAACGTCGCACGCGGCCGGGTCGGCAGAATATTGTCCTCGAGGTTGGCGAGGTTGGTGCGCTCCCAGATCGCGATCGCCGTCGCGGTTGCCTCGTCGTCCGACAACAATGCATAGCGATGGAAATAAGATTTGGGATCGGTGAAGGCGGTGTCGCGCAGTGCCAGGAAGCGTTTGACATACCATTGCCGCAGCACCGACTCGTCGGCATCGATATAAACCGAGAAGTCGAAGAAGTCGGACACGAACGGCACCGCCTTGCCGTCGCGCGGCAGCCGTCCGGTCTGCAGCACGTTGACGCCTTCGACGATCAGGATATCAGGCTGGTCGATCTCGGCCCATTTGTTCGGCACGATGTCGTAGATCAGGTGCGAATAGACCGGCGCGCGAACGTGACGCCGGCCGGCTTTGATGTCGCTGAGGAAGTTCAGCAGCGTCGGCAGGTCGTAGCTTTCGGGAAAGCCCTTCTTCTGCATCAGGCCCTGCCGCTCCAGCACGGCATTTGGATACAGGAAGCCGTCGGTGGTGATCAGATCGACCTTCGGCCGCGGCGACCAGCGGGCGAGCAGCGCCTGCAGCACGCGGGCGGTGGTGGATTTGCCGACCGCGACCGAGCCCGCGACGCCGACGATATAGGGCATCTTGCGGTCGCGGATCGCGAGGAATTGGCGCTGCGAATAGTACAGCCGCTGCGTGGCATCGACATAGATCGACAACAGCCGCGACAGCGGCAGATAGATGTCCTCGACCTCCTGCAGGTCGAGACGGTCATGCATCGAACGCAGGCGATCGAACTCGCCCGGCTCCAGCGTCATCGGCGTGTCGTCGCGGAGCCGCGACCACTGCTCGCGCGTGAACACCCGGTAGGGATTATATTGCTGATCTGGTGCCCGGATATCCATGCAATGCCCCCGGTTATTCGCGCTTGCGCGACGCCTTTTCTTCGAGCCCCGACATCGAGGTCCGCTGCGCCAGCGCGGCTTCGACATCGGAAAGCGCGATACCCCGCGCCTTCAGCAGCACGAGCAGATGGTACAGGAGGTCGGCACTTTCGGCGATCAGATGGTCGCGGCTGTTCTCGACCGCGGCAATCACGGTTTCGACCGCCTCCTCGCCCAGTTTCTTGGCGCAATGCTCCGCGCCCTTGTCCAGCAGCTTCTTTGTATAGGACGCCTCTCCGCCCGATGCCGCGCGGGCATCGATGGTAGCGGCCAGATCATGGATGGTGAAACGCGACATCAACCTAACTCAAGCACGGGCGCCCCGGGTCGGGCGCCATCCCCCTCGAACCAAGCATGACCTTCCAAAAAACCGGCGTCCACCCGCACATCAACTGCGGGACGGGCTTTTTCGGGACCATGCTCCAGCTGGGGGCTTAGCACTTTTGTGACAAGGAGTCGTCAGGGGTCAAGGCGCACGGACAGGCCGGCCCGCAGCATGTGATCCTTGGCCTGCCGGATCGTAAATTCCCCGAAATGGAAGATCGAGGCCGCCAGCACCGCGGTGGCATGGCCCTCACGGATGCCTTCCACGAGGTGATCCAGATTGCCGACGCCACCCGAGGCGATGACCGGTACAGGGACACTGTCGGCGATCGCCTGGGTCAGCGGCAGATCAAATCCCTGTCTGGTCCCGTCACGATCCATCGAGGTCAGAAGGATTTCGCCGGCGCCGAGCGAGACCACTTCCTGGGCATATTCGATGGCATCGATTCCTGTCGCCTTGCGCCCGCCATGGGTAAAGATCTCCCAGCGGTCCGAGCTGCCGGCGCGCTTCACCCGCTTGGCGTCGATCGCCACCACGATGCATTGCTCGCCGAATTTTTCCGCCGCCTCCTTGACGAACTCCCGCCGGGAGACGGCGGCGGAATTGATCGAAACCTTGTCGGCGCCGGAGCGCAGCAGCGTCCTGATGTCGTCGACGGCCCGCACCCCGCCGCCGACCGTCAGCGGCATGAAGCAGGCCTCCGCGGTGCGCCGGACCACGTCCAGCATGATGCCGCGGTTCTCATGGGTGGCGGTGATATCGAGGAAGCAGAGCTCGTCGGCGCCGGCCGCGTCATAGGCAATCGCCGCTTCGACGGGATCGCCGGCGTCACGCAGATCGACGAAATTGACGCCCTTGACCACGCGCCCGTCCTTCACGTCGAGACAGGGGATCACGCGCACCTTGAACATTGTGGTCTCCCAATAGCGTTTTCAAGCGAAGTGGGCACGGGTTCGCGCGACGAAAACGCGTCAAACATAAGATCAAGCCGCGGCGCGCGCGTTGCGGATCAGCACCAGCGCGGCGGCGGGATCGAGGCGGCCGTCATAGAGCGCCCGGCCCGCGATCGCCCCTTCCAGCTTCTTCGCCCGCGGCGCCAGCATCGCCTTGACGTCCTCGATCGAGGCAAGCCCGCCGGAGGCGATCACCGGGATCGAGATGCGATCGGCGAGGGCAATCGTTGCGTCGAGATTGAGCCCCTTCAGCAGGCCATCGCGCGCGATGTCGGTGAAGATGATGGCGGCGACACCGGCATCCTCGAAGCGTTGGGCGATCTCCAGCGCGGTGACCTGCGAGGTTTCGGCCCAGCCTTCCACCGCGACCTTGCCGTCACGCGCATCGAGCCCGACCGCGACGCGGCCGGGGAATTTCCTGGCGGCGCTTCTGACGAGCTCGGGATCGCGCACCGCGGCCGTGCCGATGATCACCCGCGTGATGCCTTTTTCGAGCCAGGCTTCGACGGTAGCGAGATCGCGGATGCCGCCACCGAGCTGCACCGGCATCTCGATGGTCTTCAGCATGGCCTCGACGGCCAGTGCGTTCACCGGTTTGCCGGCAAAGGCGCCATCGAGATCGACCACATGCAGATATTCAAAACCCTGTGCGGCAAAGCTCTTGGCCTGCGCCGCCGGATCGAGGTTGAACACGGTCGCGCGCGCCATGTCGCCCTGCTCGAGCCGCACGCATTGGCCGTTCTTCAGATCAATCGCGGGAAAGAGAATCACGGCTTCCACTTCAAGAAGTTCGAAATCAAGGCGAGCCCGAAGCGCTGGCTCTTCTCGGGATGGAACTGGGTGCCGACCGCGGTATCCCTGCCGACAATGGCCGTGACCGGCCCGCCATAATCCGCGCGCGCCAGCACATCGGATTCGTTCGCTGCGTTTAGGTGATAGGAGTGCACGAAATAGGCGTGGCGTCCCTTCGGCCCGAGGTCGAGCCTTTCCAGCACCGGGTGCTCACGCAGCACCTCCAGCGTGTTCCAGCCCATATGCGGGATCTTCAGGTTCTCGTCGCGCAGCGTGATCTTCTCGACGTCGCCTCCGATCCAGTCGAAGCCGTCGGTGGTGACATGCTCCTTGCCGCGGGTCGCCATCAGCTGCATGCCGACACAGATGCCGAGGAACGGCCGCGCCTTGACGCGCACCGCTTCGGTCAGCGCTTCCAGCATGCCGTCGAGCGCATCCAGTCCGCGGCGGCAATCGGCGAAGGCGCCGACGCCGGGCAGCACGATGCGATCGGCGCGATAGACCACTTCGGGATCGCGGGTCACCGCAATTTTCTGCGGGTTCTCGGAAGCGCGCGTGGCGCGTTCAAAGGCTTTTGCCGCGGAATGCAGATTGCCGGAGCCGTAATCGATGATGGCTACCGTCATCACGATCCTCCTGGCTCTGGAAACAACCCGATAATGCCGCCTTGCGGCAGCGGCGGCGGGTCAGAAAAACGCTGGCCCGGAATGTTGCGGGTCGGCGGCGGTTCGCCGCGATCGACAGACAGGTGATCGTAACCGGACCCGCGCTTGCCGGTGGTCCAGCGATCGAAAAAGCGCCGTTCGGCGGCCTCTTCGTCATCGGCCACGACCACGTCGAGCTGGCGCCATTTGCGCCGCGAGAAGGTCCAGCGCTCCAGCGTCGAGGCTTCAAGCCCGGTCAGGATCGCGATGAAAATGCCGATCGCGGCCACGGCCAGACGGCCGCCGCCCAGCCTCGCGACCGTGACTTCCAGCGCGACGACGACCACAAGCCAGCCGAGCAGCGCCAGCCACAACCGCTTCCAGGCCAACCAAAACGGGCCGAACACCATTGCCCAGAAATGAAAGCCGTCGCGCACGAACACGAACTTGTCGGTCGCCCGGAAATCCGAGGCATTGGCCGTGGGCGCATGAACGGTATAGACCGGCATTTCGAAACTCCCCCGAAGTCAGCCTCCAAGCTGACCCTTGGTGGATGGCACCTCGCCGGCCGCCCGCGGATCGATCGCGACCGCGGCCCGCAGCGCCCGCGCCAAACCCTTGAAGCAGGATTCGGCGATGTGATGGCTGTTCTCGCCATATAGGGTCTCGACGTGCAAAGTCACGCCGGCATTCATGGCAAAGGCGTTGAACCATTCGCGCACCAGCTCGGTGTCGAACTGCCCGACCTTGTCGCGCGGGAACGCCACCTTGAATACCAGGACCGGCCGCCCGGAAATGTCGATCACCACGCGCGACAGCGTCTCATCCATCGGCATGTGGATCGAGGCATAGCGGGTGATGCCGGCCATGTTGCCGAGCGCCTGCTTCACCGCCTGGCCCAGCGCGATGCCGACGTCTTCGGTGGTGTGGTGATGATCGATATGCAGGTCGCCCACCGCCTTTACCGACATGTCGATGCGGGAATGGCGGGCCAGAAGGTCGAGCATATGGTCGAAGAAGCCGATGCCGGTCGAGATCGTGGACACGCCGCTGCCATCGAGGTTCACGGTCACCTCGATGTCGGTCTCCTTGGTCTTGCGCTTGATGGTCGCGCTGCGCATGGAATCAGAGCCTTTCAAGCATGATCCGGAAAAGTGGATACCGGTTTTCCGATAAGATCATGCTCAACTAAGAAGCCTGGAACGAGACGGGATACCCGTCTCGCTCAGGGGCGAAAACGGGCGTCTTTTAACAGGCCGATGACGCCTTCGCTACTGCGGTATGGCCCGATCAGATCTGATCTTCCGCCTATGGTGAGCGGAATCCGGCGGCAAACGCTGCCGATTGTAACCTTGGCCTCCAGCCCCTAAATGGGGCCGGACAAGAGGGTATCTCATGCAAGCATCGAATGAGCCGCTGATCTGGCACGGCACCACCATTTTGACCGTCCGCAAGGGCGGCAAGGTCGTGATCGGCGGCGACGGGCAGGTCTCGATCGGCCAGACGGTTATCAAGGCCAATGCCAAGAAGGTCCGCAAGCTCGGCAAGGGCGACGTGATCGGCGGTTTCGCCGGCGCCACGGCCGATGCCTTTACCCTGTTCGAGCGGCTGGAGAGCAAGCTCGAGCAATATCCGGGGCAATTGACCCGCGCCGCGGTCGAACTCGCCAAGGACTGGCGCACCGACCGTTATCTGCGGCGGCTGGAAGCGATGATGAGCGTCGCCGA
>Ga0153954_1001706_pt1 | contig 10869 bp, 10 predicted proteins | sample TSFL038MetaG_FD_102277 | JGI IMG/M metagenome (GOLD analysis project Ga0153954, IMG submission 102277) | Attine ant fungus gardens microbial communities from Florida, USA - TSFL038 MetaG | ecosystem: Host-associated > Fungi > Mycelium > Unclassified | place: USA: Florida, Wekiwa Springs State... | reverse complement strand
GTTGGCCGAGATCGTCGACGAGATGACCGCCTTTCGTCGCGGCGGCGGGGCGGACATGCAGATCTTCCTCGATCTCAACTTCAACTTTCGCCCCGAGACCCTCAAAGCGATCGCGATCGCGCTCGAGCCCATCAACCTCGCATGGCTGGAGATTGATCTCTACGACCCGGCCGCGCTGGCGCGGCTTCGAGCTTCGATCAAGACGCCTATCGCCTCCGGCGAGAGCCTCATCGGAAGGCGAGACTATCGCCCGTATTTCGAGGCGGGCGCCTTCGACGTCGCGATCATCGACGCAATATGGAACGGGTTTGCAGAATCTCTCAAGATCGCCGCCATGGCGGACGTCTATGAGCTCAACGTCGCGCCGCATAATTTTTACGGGCATTTGGCGACCGCCATCAGCGCGCAATTCTGCGCCGCCGTGCCGAATTTCCGCATCATGGAGATCGACATCGACGAAGCGCCTTGGCTCGACGAGTGCTTCACCTGGAAGCCTTCGATCAAGGATGGCGTGCTGACGGCGCCGGATGCGCCCGGCTGGGGCGTCGACGTCATCGAGGAGGCTGTGCGCGCCCATCCGCCGAGGCCGGAGGCGCTGTCGCAACTGATGAAGCCCATCCGGTAAGCGCGGCGACCGACAGCGGGTCGAGATCCGCCCGAGACAGGGCGGCGACGCGCGTCTTTCCGAGATAGGCCATCGTCCGCAAGGTCTCGTCGTTGAGGATCTCCAGGACATGTTCGGCGCCTGCGCGTCCGCCGACCGCGACGCCGTACAATGGCGCGCGGCCGACCATCACGCCCTTCGCGCCGAGCGCAAGCAGCTTCACGACATCGCTGCCGCGCCGCACGCCCCCGTCGGCCAGAACCGTCAGACGCGAGCCGACTGCGTCAACCACGCGAGGAAGAGCGCTCGCCGCCGTTACGGCAAAATCCAGGTTCCGACCGCCGTGGTTTGAGACCACGATCGCGTCGGCGCCATGCTCCGCCGCCAACAACGCGTCCTCGGGGCGAACAATCCCTTTGAGGATGAACTTCCCTGGCCACCGTCTGCGGATTGAAGCGATCTCGTCCCAAGTCACATTGTCGGCGACTCTCGCCTGCGGCTTCCGGAGGCGCGTGATCGGCGTTCGATACTCGCCCGGATAATGCGCGAAGCAGGGCATTCCGCCATCGACAAGGTAGCGGCAGAGCACATTGAAGACCCAGCGCGCATGAAGAGCCATGTCCACGACTGTCCTCACCCGAAGCTGAAGCGGGACAAGCCCGCTACGCGCGTTGTATTCCCGTTTGGGCAGGACAGGCATGTCGACGGTGATCACAATGGCCTCGGCGCCCACGCGAGCCGCGCGTTCAATCAGCTGATCGGCGATCGAGCGGTCGTGGTGCCGATAGATCTGCATCCAGAGGCGCGCCGTGGACGCTGCGGCGATGTCTTCGAGCGCCGTAATCGAATCGGTGGAGACACAGAAGGGCGCATCGACAGCGGCGCACGCCTGCGCGAGCGCGATCTCGCCCTTGTGCCACATCAATCCGGCGGAGCCGGTCGGCGCCACGATGAGCGGGCCGCCACGCTTCACGCCGAACAGCTCGGTCGCCAACGACCGATCGCTGACATCGACCAGCACGGGCGGGACAAAGCGCAGCGTCTCCATAGCGCGGCGCAATTCTTCCACGCCACATTGGTCCTCTGTCCCGCCCGCCACGAACTCGAAGAGGCCCCAAGGCAGCCGCGCCTTCGCCCCGCGCTGGTAGTCATCGACATTCAATAACGATCGCGTCATGGCCGGGGATCTTCAACTCCGGAGCGCGCGCTCGTCAAAGCTCGGGCTTGGGCTGCGCTCGAGAAAGACCTTATAAGGAAAGAGCTCGAAATCCTGCTATGCCCGTCGAGCTTTGGGAGGCCTCATGAAGGTCGCAAATTGGCGCTTGGCGCTTCTCGTCGTCGCGGGTCTCGCGTGCGCGGCGGCGCCGGCGAACGCGCTCGAAGGCAAGGCCGGTCAGGAAGCAATTTCCGGCACGATCAGCGGCGAAAAAATCCAGAAGGTCGGCTTCCGCGCCATGATCCAGAAGCAGGCGATCATGTACAATCTCGCCGGTTCCGCCCGCAACAACGCCGACGGAACCGTGAGCGTCAGCCTGCAAGGCGACAAGGGCCGGATCGACAAGACGCTCGAGGCCATACGCACGGGCACGAAAAGATCATCCAGGGACAACACGGTGAAGGAATCGAGCGCCCCGCTCGATCCCAACCTGAAGACGTTCACGGTGTTCGGCTGGACGTCGACGAGCCGAAACATCACGAACCCTTATGACCTCATTTTCCACCTGCGGCCGACCGACGACGAGGTCTCGAAGAAGGAGGCCGAGGCGGTCTGGAACGCGATCGCGGAAAGCACGCTCAAGGGCGACGATCTCGAGAAGTTCAAGAAACGTCTCGAAGGCGAGGAGTGAGCCGGGCCAAGCCGCTCTTGGCCCGCGCGGCGATGACGCCGCCGAGTTCCCTCGCTTACCCGCCGATCCGGGAGAAGATGTCGCGCAAGGGCGCGCCGCCCCAGGCGGAGGTGACGAAGTCGTTGTGATCGACCGAGCCGGCGTCGACGAAGGCGACAACGCCAGGGCTGAGGCGGGCCGGCAGGCCGCTCACCGTCGCAACGCCGGCGGCCTCGAGTTCGGCGCGCACGGCGTCGTTGCCCGCGCGCGACGAGGTTGAATAGGCGCTCACGAAGAAGGCGTTTCGTCCTGGCCCCTCCGCCCAGTTCACGAACTTGTCGCGCTCGCCATAGAGCGCGTCGAGCAGCACCAGCCCGCGAACGCGGGCTCCGTCGCCGCCGACGCTAAGCGAATAGACGGCGGGCAGATAGCCGCCGCTATAGGCGACGACGACGACGGGCATGCGCCGGAAAGCGCCGCGCGCGCTGGGGTAAAGCTCGCCAAGCTTCGTCTGGGCCTCGCTTAAGAACGCGGCGAAGCCGCCCGACGACCAGAACCGCCCGGCGCTCGAATCCTGGGCGTCCACCGCGAGCTGCGGCGCCACCAGAACGGCGTTGAGTCCCGAATCGGCGAGCTGGCGCACGATCTGCTGGCGCGCGATCACATCGCGCGACAGCGTCGCGTTGTTGCCGTGGAAGAAGACGATGATGACGCCCGGCCTCGCCGGATCGAACGATTGCGGCGCGGCGAGCAGCACGCTGCGGTCGCTATAGGTCTGGTCTTCCCAATGAACGCCTCCGCGCGGCGAAGAGTGCCCGAGCCGGCCGTCCTGGTCGACGTCGAGGAACGGCCGCGACTTGCCCGTTTCCCGATAGTTCGGGATGAGGCCGTGATACGGGAAGGCGGAGTTCTCGAACGACGCAAGCTCAACGCTGGCGCCGTCGATCGACTCCATTCCGGCCTTGGCCGGCTGCCCTTGCTGAACCGACGGACCCGCGCAACCGGCCATGAGGAGAGCGGCTCCCAGCGCCAGGCCCATGAATGGCGTCCGCCCCAGAATTCGACCCCGCATGGCCTATCCTTAACAATCCGTTGGCGGCGCAAAAAGACCTTTTCAAAGCCCGCTTACGAAATCGTGAAGGACGCCCCGCGGTCGGCTCGGGTTTCTTGCGCAGGGCGCGGGCTTTATAGTCGGGCTCGCCGGCCGCCAACCTTTTCATCCCCGGAGTTCGACATGTTCTCATGCACGCGAGCCGATGAGAGCGGCGACGCCGCCCTTGAAGCCGGTTGCGGCTGCTGCAATCCGCAAGTCCGCTCGATCGCCCGGCGCATCGACCGGGAACTCACGCGGCGCGGCTTCATCGCCGGCGCGGGCGCGTCGCTCGCGGCCTTGGGCTTTTCGCCGAAAGCAAGGGCGCAGGCGGCGGAGCCGGCCCGGCCTGTCGTCTTCACGAATTTCATGCTGTTCGACGGCAAGTCCAGGGCGCTCAAGGGCGGGCTTCGCCTCCTCGTCGAGGCCGGCCGGATCAAGGCGCTGGCGACGGACGAGTTTTCTCCGCCAGCCGGCGCCCGGCTCATCGACTGCAGCGGGCGCACCCTCATGCCGGGCCTGATCGACGCTCACTGGCATACGATCTTCGCCGGGCTTTCGATCTCGACGCTTCTCACCGCGGACGTGGCCTACATCATGCTGGCCGCGAGCGCCGAGGCCGAGCGCACGCTCATGCGCGGCTTCACCACGGTCCGCGACCTCGGCGGCCCCGCGTTTGGCCTGAAACAGGCGATCGACGACAGCCTCGTGGTCGGACCCCGCATCTATCCGTCGGGGGCGATGATCACCTCGAGCGGGGGCCACGGCGACCTCCGCCCCCTCAGCGACCTGCCGCGCGGTTCGGGCGGCGCTCCGACTGAAGTCGAGCGATCGGGCGCGGTGAGCATCGCCGACGGCGCCGATCAGGTGCGTCTCAGGGCGCGCGAGCAACTCCTGCAGGGGGCTTCGCAGGTCAAGCTGACCGCGAGCGGCGGGGTGTCGTCGCCGCGCACCACGCTCGACATGGTGACGTTGAGCGAGGACGAGATGCGCGCGGCCGTCGAGATCGCCGCCGATCGGCAGACCTATGTCGCCGTGCACGCCTATCCTTCGACGGCGGTTCAGCGGGCGATCGCGGCCGGCGTGCAATGCATCGAGCACGGCCATCTCATGGACGAGACGACCGCGCGGCTGATGGCCGAAAAAGGCGTCTGGCTCAGCACCCAGCCGTTCCTGAGCGAGGAAGACACCGGGCCGCTCACGGGCCAGAGCCGCTTGAATGCGCTTCAGGTCTTCGCGGGGACGGACAACGTTTACCGCCTCGCCAAGGAGCACAAGATCAAGACCGCCTTCGGCGCCGACCTCCTGTTCTCGCTGACTTTCGCCAAGCGACAGGGGGTGATGCTGACGCATCTCGCCCGCTGGTACGACAACGCCGACATTCTGAGAATGGCGACCGGCGCCAATGGCGAATTGCTGGCGCTGTCGGGTCCGCGCAATCCCTATCCCGGCAAGCTTGGAATCATCGAGGAGGGCGCCCTCGCCGATCTCCTGGTGGTCGATGGCGACCCCCTCGCCGATATCGGGCTCATGGCCAACCCGGAGAAGTCGCTGCTCATCATCATGAAGGACGGCAAAATCTTCAAGGACGCGCGGCCGACATAGCGCGGCGCCGACGGGCGCGCGATTGGTTAACGGTTTGTTGATGCAGCGCGGTCGATGGTGGGCGGATCTCGCTTCGGAAGCCGCTCATGCGCCGCACGATCCGTCTTTGTCTTGCGCTCGGCGTCTTCGCCGCCGCGCCGGCCCATGCGCAGGACAAGGGAACGCTCGACCCGAAGCCCCTGCCCCCGCTCGCCAACCCGGCTGACCCGCGGCAGCCGGCGAAGCAGATCTTCGGGCGCGCATTGACGCCTGCGGAAGCGCAGGCGCGATCGATCGGCTTCTACTCGCGCGGCTGCCTCGCGGGGGCGAAGGCGCTGCCCGTGGACGGCGAATCCTGGCAGGTCGTGCGCCTGTCGCGCAATCGCATGTGGGGCAATCCGGCGATGATCGCCTTCCTCGAACGCTTCTCACGCAAGGCGAAGGCCGAGGGCGTGTGGAACGGCATTCTCGTGGGCGACATCTCCCAGCCGCGCGGCGGCCCGATGCTGACCGGCCACGCCTCCCATCAGATCGGCCTTGACGCCGACGTCTGGCTGACGCCGATGCCGGAGCGCTCGCTCACAAGGGAGGAACGCGAGACCATGTCGGCGGTCGACATGGTGAGCGAGGATGGGCGCTCAGTCACCTCGCGTTGGACGCCAGCGCAGGCCGGAATCATCAAAGCCGCGGCGGAGGAGCCCGAGGTCGAGCGCATCTTCGTCAACGCTGCGATCAAGAAGGCCTTGTGCGAGACGGCGAAGGGCCAACCCTGGATGAATAAGGTGCGCGCCTATTGGGGCCACAACTACCATTTCCACATTCGCATCAAATGTCCGGCGGGCGATGGGACGTGCGAACCGCAGGACCCAGTCCCGCCCGGCGACGGTTGCGACAAGTCGCTCGCCTGGTGGTTCACCGAAGAAGCGTTGCATCCCCACCCGGGCAAGCCGAAACCGCCCCTGCCGGTCTCGGCGCTGCCGCCCGAATGCCGACAGGTCGTACTGGAAAAATAGCGGTCAGGCCTCGTCCGACTCGACGTCGGACGGGTGCGTGTGGGGTCCCCACCGCTCCGCGAGCGCCAGAATGATCGTCGACAGGACGAAGGTCAAATGAATGCCGACCAGCCAATAAAGCTCGCGGTCGGATTCGTGATCGATATTCATGAAGCCTTCAAGCAGCTTGATCCCGGAGATCGCGACGATCGAGGCCATCAATTTGAGCTTGAGCTCGCTGAAATCGATCTCGGCGATCCAATGGGGTCGCCCGTCGTCCTTCCGCATCGCGACGGGCGCGACGAAATTGGTGTAGCCGGAGAGAAAGACGATCACGACCAGCGAGGCTGTCAGCGTCAGGTCGACGATCGCGAGTTCGGATAAAAGGACCTGTTCGTCCCCGAGTTTCGGCAGCTGACTCAACAGTTCGTAGAGATGGAGGCCGCTCTTGAAGAGAATCGCGACCAGGCTGACCGCGAGGGCGAGGTAGAGCGGCGCGAGAAGAAACCGCGCCGCGAACAGAAGCCGCTCGAACGCATCCCTGATCATCGATTCCTCAAATCCGCATCGAGCGGAGCCGCACGCCGCCTTGGGCCGCGCGCATTGTGTTTGAACGCCAGAAGCGGCGCAAGCCGCGGGGACCTTGTCCCAAACCCAAGACGCTTGCGGAAGCGCCGCCGTTCAGCTCGCCCGCAGCACCCGCCCGGCGACCGCGTCGAGCTTCTTCATAAGTTCCGGATCGCGATGCGCGGGGTTCGTGATCAGCGCATAGTCGAGCGCGCGATCCGATCCGACGGGGCAGGCCTCGTGTTCAGCCGGAAATTCGCGCAGCGTCCGGGCGACGACCGCGCTCGCCTTGGCGGCGTTCTCGCCCATGACCTTGATGACCGCGGCGACGTCGACCGCGCCATGCTCCTCATGCCAGCAATCATAGTCGGTGACCATGGCGATCGTCGCATAGGAAATCTCGGCTTCGCGCGCGAGCTTCGCTTCGGTCGCCCCGGTCATGCCGATCACGTCCGCGCCGCCCGCCTGGAAGCGCAGCGATTCGGCGAGCGAGGAGAATTGCGGCCCTTCCATGCAGACGTAGGTCCCGCCGTCTCGGCAGGCGATCTTTTCCGCTTCAGCCGCATCGACGAGGCGCCGGCGCAGGAGCGGCGCGATCGGATGCGCCATCGAGACATGCGCGACGCAGCCGTCGCCGAAGAAACTCGTCTGGCGCTTATAGGTGCGATCGTCGAACTGATCGATCATGACGAACAGGCCGGGATAGAGGTCCCGGTGGAACGAGCCGCAGGCCGAGAGCGCAATGACGTCGGTGACGCCGGCGCGCTTCAGCGCATCGATATTGGCGCGATAGTTGATGGTCGAGGGAGAGAAACGGTGGCCGCGGCCGTGACGCGCCAGGAACACCGCCTGGGTGTCGCCCACGCGTCCGAAGCGCAAAAGATCGGAAGGATCGCCCCAGGGCGTGGCGACCCGCTCTTCCCGCAGGTCTGTCAGGCCGGGGAGGTCATAGACGCCCGAGCCCCCGATGACCCCGACAATCGCTTTGGCCATTCGCCCCCCGCTCGCTCAGAGCGGCATATTTCCTGAAGCTTCGCGCTTCTCAGTGCGCGGATTCCCAGATCCGCTTCTTCACTGCATAGAGGAGCGCCGCGAACAGGATGAGGAAGATCATCACTCTCAGGCCAATCCGCCTCCGCTCGAGAAGATTCGGCTCCGCGGCCCAGTTCAGAAAGGAGGAGACGTCCTTGGCGTAATTATCCAGGGTGGGCGGCGTGCCGTCCTTGTAATCGACCGCGCCGTTCGTGATCGGCTGCGGCATCGCGATCTTGTGTCCCGGATAGTACAGGTTCCACTGCAGGTCGTCCGCCTTCGTATAGCCAGTCAGGATCGCATGGATGAAATCCGCGCCCATCTCCTGGTATTCGAAGCCCGGCAGACCATCGAGGATGAACCACGGAAAGCCGCGCTCGAACTTCAGCGATTTGGCGAGAAGCGCCATGTCGGGCGGCGCCTTGCCGAAGGCCGCGGCGGCGGCCTGATCGTTCGGATAGGCTTCAGGGCGAGGAATGATGTCGGCCGGCGTTCCCGGCCGCTTGAACATCTCGCCCTTGTCGTTGGGCTCGGCGTTGGTGATCTGGTAGGTCGCCGCAAGCGCTTTGACTTGATCCTCGGTGAAGCCTGGCCCGCCGGGCTCGGCGAGGGTGCGGAACGGAATGCTCAGCGCATGGCAGGTGCTGCAAACCTCCTTGTACACCTGGAACCCGCGCTGCAGCTGGGCCTTGTCGTAAATCCCGAACATGCCCCCGAAACTCCAGCTCTGACGGGGCGGGTTCGGCTGGCCGGCGTCGCTTTGCGCAAGCGCCATGCCGCTCGAGACGACGAGCGCCGCTGCAGCCAGCGCGAGAGCGGAAAACTTGAGACGGATCATCGTCGACATTCCCTCGGAGCCAGCCCGCATCATTCCGCCGCAGCGACCGCAGTCTTGGTCTTGGTCAGCACCGCATCGGCGATCGACGTCGGGATCGGCTTCGTCTTCTCGCTGAAGCTCAGAACGGGCATAATGATGAGAAAGAATGCGAAATAGCCGAAGGTGAGGACCCGCGCGATCAGCGCCAGACCTTCGGTCGGCTCCTGCGAGCCGAGGTAGCCGAGGCCGATGCAGATTGCAATGAAGACCCAAAAGAAAACGCGGAAGGAGGGACGGTATTTCGCCGACTTGACCGGCGAGCGGTCGAGCCAGGGCACGAAGGCGAGCACGACAATCGCCGCCACCAGAATGATCACGCCCCAGAGCTTGTTCGGGATGGCGCGAAGCATGGCGTAGAACGGCAGCAGGTACCATTCCGGCACGACATGCGCAGGCGTCGCCAGCGGATTGGCCGGCACCGAATTGTCCGCGTCGAGCAGATAATTCGGAACGTAGAACACGAGCCAGGCGTAGAGAATGAGGAACAGCGACAGGCCCACGACATCCTTGATCGTGGCGTAGGGGGTGAACGCGACCGTGTCGCGCTGAACGTCCTTCACCTCGATGCCGTCGGGGTTGTTCTGCCCGGCGACGTGAAGCGCCCAGACATGGAGACCGACGAAACCGGCGATAATGAACGGCAGCAGGTAATGAAGGGAGAAGAAGCGGGTCAAGGTCGGGCCGCCGACAGCGAACCCGCCCCACAGCCAGTGCGCGATCGAATTGCCCACGAGCGGGATCGCGGAGGTAAGGTTGGTGATGACCGTCGCGCCCGCGAAGCTCATCCCACCCCACGGCAAAACATAGCCGAAGAACGCCGTCGCCATCATCAGGATGTAGATGATGACGCCGATGATCCACAGAAGTTCGCGCGGCGCCTTGAAGGAGCCGTAATAGAGGCCGCGAGCCATGTGGATGTAGCAGGCGAAGAAGAACAGCGAGGCGCCGTTGGTGTGCATGTAGCGGATCAGCCAACCGTAGTTGACGTTGCGCATGATGTTCTCGATCGACGCGAACGCCATGGTCGACGACGGGATGTAATGCATCGCGAGAACGACGCCGGTCACGATCTGCGCAACCAGCATGAAGGAGAGAATCGCCCCGAACGTCCACATGTAGTTGAGATTGCGCGGCACCGGATAGGCGACGAACGAAGAATGCACCAGGCCGAACACAGGAAGGCGCGATTCAAACCATCGGCCGAGTGCGCTTTTCGGAACGTAGGTCGAAGGACCGCTCATATCGTGAATCTCTGATGGACGTGGAGGCAAGGAGGAGAAAGGAGCAAGTGGGTGGGTCGTCCGTCCGTCAGCTGACCCTGGCGCCGGCAAGGGAAGCACGTTGCGGGTCCTGCGCAAAGGCGGCGCGACGAAGCCGCCTGCGCCCGCAGGTCAGAGTGGAAGTCAGTCCGTGGATAGTCAACTCAACCCCCAACGTGCGTGCCCCGACGCCCGCGGGGTGACGACCTTGAATTGGTTCGACGCGGCTTTTCGCATCGATCGAATTGGATGTCCATAGGCCGGAAGCTCGCGTTTGTCCTTGCTTCGGGGCATTTTCAGAGGGTCCGCTCCCTCGCCGTTCGCCTCACGCTCATGACCAAGCCCGCCGCACCGCTCCTGCTCGCTCTGTTCGAGCCCGATATCGCCCAGAACGCGGGCGCCATGATGCGTACCTGCGCGTGCCTCGGCCTCGACGCGGCGGTCATCGAACCGGCGGGATTTCGAATCAACGATCCCCGCTTCCGCCGCGCCGCGATGGATTACATCGCCACGCTTCCCATCGACATCCACGATTCGTGGGCGAGCTTCGCCGCATGGCGCGCCGCGCGTCAACGCCGGCTCATTCTGTTGACGACAAAGGGCGAAACGTCTTTGTGGGACTTCGCTTTCCGGGAAGGAGACATCATTCTCGTGGGGCGGGAATCGTCCGGCGCGCCCGACGCCGTGCACGCCTCGGCTGACGCGCGGCTCTGCATCCCCATCCAACCGGGCTTGCGGTCCTTGAATGTCGGGATCGCCGCGACGATCGCAATGACGGAAGCCTTGCGGCAGCTCGGACGCCTTCCGTCGATGAAGGAGGGTGAACGCTAGGGCATGATGCGTTCGGACGGAATCGTCATCGCGAGGAGCGATAGGGCGTCGAAAGACGCCCGTCTTTTCGACGGGCTAATGGGAGTTCGGAAGAACGCCCGTCTTTCGACGGGCTATGGGCCGACGCGGCGATCCAGGAGCCGCAGGGCGCCCTACGTCCCCCTGGATTGCTTCCCCCCGGACTTGATCCGGGGGTCGCAATGACGG
>Ga0153954_1001705_pt1 | contig 10871 bp, 10 predicted proteins | sample TSFL038MetaG_FD_102277 | JGI IMG/M metagenome (GOLD analysis project Ga0153954, IMG submission 102277) | Attine ant fungus gardens microbial communities from Florida, USA - TSFL038 MetaG | ecosystem: Host-associated > Fungi > Mycelium > Unclassified | place: USA: Florida, Wekiwa Springs State... | reverse complement strand
CGCGCTTCTTGGCCTGCTTGATCATCTTCTTGACGGCGGCGTCCGAGAGATCCAGCAACGGCGACGGCGCGTCGGGCGAATCCTTCTCAGGCGTATCCACTGCCTTGTCGTCTTTTTCCTTGTCTTTCACTTGCAGCGTCTTTGCCTTCGTGGCCATTCAGTGCTCTCCAAAACGCGCTTCACGTCAGCGGTCGTCACCGCGCCCGCTTCATCTTGTCCGGTCTTGCGTCACTCTCTGACGCACAAAGGGCGGCGCAAATTGTCGCCACCCCTAATCCTTTCGATAGGTTTCGCTCTCCCTTAGCCGAGCGATGTTAATCCCCGCTTAACCCTGTTTTTGCAGCCAAACCACGGATTTGGCGAGTCCTTTTGCGGACCGGGCGTATTCCCTCGCATTAATTTTTTAATCAGACGTTGCGTTGGAACCGGCCTGAAAGCTCCCCGAAACCCTCGATCTGGGCCTCGGTGCCTTCCAGTGATTCCAGCCGCTGACTGACATCTTTCAACCACGCCATATTGGCGTCGGTGGGCTCCTCGCCCAGGGCAAGCTCGGCGTCTTTCCTTTCCCTAAGTAGGGCGTGCGTTTTCTGATGCAAGACAACCAGTTGATGCCAGGTTGAAAGAACATCCTCCCGCGCCGCGCCGGCGCGGGCGCCCCACACCGCCCCGGTCGTGATCGCCCGCTCAACCCTTTGAAGAATATGCGAAAAACCGGCCGCTTCGAGGTCGGCATGCATTTTCTCGGCCTGCTCGGAAGGCTCCGGGGAATGGTGGTGATCGTTGGCGAAGGCCGCGATGATGCCGGCGCGGAGCTTGTGGGCCTCGGGATGGCCGAGCTCCAGCGCCGCCACCTCCTCGAGGTGCTCGTGCAGCAGCCAGGGATGGTTGATCAGGCATTGCAGGATCAGCGCCTCGCGGCGGGACAGCGCCGAGCGCTGGCCGCGCATAATCGGGCTGTTGGCAAGCTGGGGGCTGGCGGCCTGATAAGACCCGCGGCCGAGCGCCTGGGCGGGCGCAAAATTTGGCCCGCGGCCTGTGGAAAACCGCCCCCTGGCGCTGGGGACACGCTGTGGAAAACGCGGTGATTCGCCGAATCGGTTGCGTCCGGCAAAGCCGCGCGCGGGTTCCGGGGCGAAATTCTGCTGCAGCCGCCGCTGCAGATCCTGGCGATAATAGCGGCGCACCACCTCGTCGCGGACCGAATTGGCGAGCTCGCCGATACGCGCTTCCAGCGCCGCGCGGCGCTCGGGCGTGCCAAAATTGCCGCCCTCGATTTCGCGCGACCACAGCATGTCGGCCAGCGGCCGAGCCGCCGCAATGACCTCCTCGATCGCGCTGCGCCCGCCCGCGCGGGCGAGATCATCGGGGTCCTGGCCTTCCGGCAGGAGCGCGAAGCGCAGGCTTTTGCCGGGCTTGAGATGCGGCAGCGCGAGATCGGCGGCGCGATACGCCGCCTTTTGTCCGGCGCGGTCGCCGTCGAAACAGAGGATCGGCTCGTCCGCCAGCTTCCAGAGCAGCGCGAGCTGGTTCTCGGTGAGCGCCGTGCCGAGCGGCGCGACCGCGCCGCCAAAGCCCGAGGTGACCATGGCGATGACATCGACATAGCCTTCGACCACGATCAGGCTCGCGCCGTTATGCGCCGCCTGCCGCGCGGCGGCGAGGTTGTAGAGATTGTCGCCCTTGTGAAACAGCGGCGTTTCCGGCGAGTTCAGATATTTCGCGGGAACATCCTTCTCCAGCGCACGGCCGCCGAAGGCGATGACGCGGCCGCGCGCGTCGGTGATCGGAAACATCACGCGGTCGCGGAAGCGGTCATAGGGCACGGGCACGTCATCGCCCGCGACGAGGAGACCGGTTTCCACCATGTCGGCGACGGGAATGCCTTGGCCGCCGAGATATTCCTTCAGCGCGAAGCGATCCGGCGGCGCGTAACCGAGGCGGAACTGCAATTGCGTTGCGGGCGAGATGGCGCGGTCGCCGAGATAACCGCGCGCCTTGGCGCCGTTCCGCGAGGCCAGCGTGTCGGCAAAGAATTTCGCGGCAAGCTCCATGACGTCATGGAGCGTCTTGCGGCGCTGCTCCTGCCGCGCGGCATCCGGCGTCACCGCCGGCAGCGGCACGCCCGCCATCGCCGCAAGACGTTCGACCGCCTCGGGAAAACCGACGCCCTCGGTCTTCATCACGAAGTCGAAGATGTTGCCATTCAGCCCGGACGAAAAGTCGAACCACGCCTGCTTCTGGTCGTTGACAAAGAACGAGGGCGTCTTTTCCTGCTGAAACGGCGACAGGCCCTTCCACTCGCGCCCCGACTTCTTCAGCTTCACGCGCCGGCCCACGACTTCCGAAGTCGGAAGCCGGGCGCGAATCTCTTCAAGGAATTCGGGCGTGAAGCGCATGGGGCGTGATGTTAGCGCAGCATTTGAGTCGGGGCGAACCGGCTAGGGATATAGGGGCGGTCGGAGGAAGTACGATGTGAATGCGGCTTATCCTGCTTTTCCGACCTATGCACAGCCCCATCCTCGTCGTCATTCCGGGATGCGCCGCAAGGCGCAGGCCCGGAATCCATAATCACAGGCTGGGGTTATGGATTCCGGGTTTCGCGCTACGCGCGCCCCGGAATGACGACAGTGGGATCCGTCGTCATTTCGCCAAAAACCGCCCCGACTCGATCCGCGTCAGCGCCGCGACCGGCCAGTTGTAGATGTAGGTCCAGGCCTCGCTCTGCGCGCCGTCGGCCAGCGTCACGGCAAGCATCTGGCGGAGATATTGCGTCGGCTCCGGAAAGCCCTCGCCGCAGGCCTCATACATGTCGAACTCGCGCAGCATCGCCTCCGCGGCGCGCAGCCGGTAGAGCTCGCCATGGACAATCTCGTCCGGATCGTCCGACAGCACCAGGCCGGGATAATGCTTCACCATGTAGAGCCTGCCGCGACAGCTGGCTTCACCGAGGAAATCGGCATTCGCCGACAGCAATTTTGCCATCGGGTGCACATAGCCGCGCATCAGCGTGCCGTAGACGAAAAGGCGGTCGGAGGTCATGAGACAACTTCTGTCATTGCGAGCGCAGCGAAGCAATCCAGTTGTTTGCTCGGCCTCTTATTTGCGTTGTCGCCGACGGTCGCGATGACGGGAATATTCATCGTGTTTCCAGGCATAGTGATCTATAGGGGAACGCTGGGGCATTTCCCAATTCGCCGTGTCGCATCAATAGGCAATGATAGATGGATTCCGAGCTTGCGCGCGCAACATCGTTGCTCCTTGGCGCCAACGATGTTGCGCCGGTGTTTGAGCAAAATGCGGCCGGCCGCTCGCCCTTCCTGTTCACCAGCGACCATTACGGCCGGCTGATCCCGGAGGCGCTTTCTGATCTCGGCCTGCCCGAGCACGAGCTCACCAGACACATCGCCTGGGACATCGGCATCGCCGGCGTCGCCGAGCGGCTCGCAAGATATCTCGACGCGCATCTGATCGCGCAGCGCTATTCGCGGCTGGTGATCGACTGCAACCGGCCGCCGCATGTGGCGAGCTCGATCCCACGGCTCAGCGAAGCGACGATCATTCCCGGCAATGAGGGGCTTTCGCGCGAAGACGCGGAGGCAAGACGGCGCGAGGTGTTCGATCCCTATCATCGCCGCATCGATCAAATCATCGACCAGCGGCTGCGCGACAGGCGGCTGACCATCCTGGTGTCGCTGCACAGCTTCACGCCGGTCTATGCCGGCGGCGCGCGGCCCTGGCACATCGGCACGCTCTATCATCACGACACGACCTTGCCGCCGCTGCTGCTCAAGGCGTTGCGCGCGGAAGGCGACCTCGTGGTCGGCGACAACAAGCCCTATGCGGTCAGCGACGAGACCGACTACACGATCCCCAAGCATGGCGAAGCGCGCGGGATCGTCAATACCGGCATCGAGATAAGGCAGGACCTGATCGCGGACGAAAGCAGCCAGCAGCAATGGGCGGAGCGGCTGGCGCGAATCCTTGCCGAGATCGAAGCGACGCTGCGCCCCGCCCTTATGGTCTAGCCCGCGTCAGCGCGAGCCAGATGCCGCCGCCGATCATGAAGGAGCCCGAGATGCGCGACACCAGCCGCGTTCGCCGCGCCGAGAAGACGGTGCGCACGCGGCCGGCCAGCAGCGCGTAGATCGCATCCGTCAGCCCCGCGATCACCATGAAGGTGAAGCCGAGCAGCAGCACCTGCGAGAGGTGATCCTTGCGCATATCCATGAACTGCGGAATGAACGCGCCGAAGAACACCAGGAGCTTGGGGTTCGAGAGCGCGACCAGAAAGCCCTGCAGGAAAAAGCCGCCGCGCGGCGGAGGCGGCGGCGCATCGGCCTTGACGCCTTCGACCGGAGAACGGATCAGCCTGATGCCGAGCCAGACCAGATAGGCGGCGCCGGCAAAGCGCACCCAGTCGAACCAATAGCCCATGGTCGCCATCAGCGAGGTCAGGCCGACCGCGAGCACGCCGATCACGATCAACAGCCCCGCCTGCACGCCCAGAATATTGGTCAGCGCGGCGCGCGTGCCATGGCGCAGGCCATTGGCGATCAACAGCGTCACGATCGGACCGGGCAGCAGCGCCAGCGCGATGCAGGCGGCGACAAAGGCGAGATAGACCTGGAGGGACATGGGCAGGGCTCTGCGAAGTGAGGTATGGCGCGCTATTAATGCACGATGTACGGGCAAGCGGAAGCTACAGCGTCATGTCGTCCTGGCGAAAGCCAGGACCCATACCGCGGAATCTATCAATAAGGCACGCGGCTAATTGCCATCGCCAAACGGCCGCCTGTGGTAATGGGGCCTGGCTTTCGCCAGGACGACAGCGAGGTGCGGCGCCGCCGATCCGCCGAACTAATGCCCGCCGAGCGACGCCAGCATCCAGTGATGCATGGCGTCGGACGCCAGGTAGTCCAAGGCCGCGCGCTGCATAACATCCGCATCGGCGCTCCCCTGCGCCACCGCGACGAGCAAGTCGCAGCGGTGCGACAGCGCGATGCCGATTGCCGTGTGATCGGACCCATCTGACATCCTCAGATCGTAGCTGCGCGCGCGGCCGGCCATGTCGGCGACCCGCACGACTTGTCCCGCTTCGGTCGGCGCAAATCGCTCGCTGATCAGATCGAGGTCGGTGACGCGATCGACTTCGTCGTCATCGGCCACGCCGGTGTCGCAATTGCAGAAGCCGATCTTTGGCCGCACATAGACCTCGATACCCGCCCCGCCTCCACCGCAGGAGTCGCAACGGAACGCGCGGCCCGCGGGCCAACCGTCACGCGGGAATGGCCAGGCGATCTCCTGCCAGCGCGCATTGCCGCGGTCGAGCGCCGGCCGCACCAGCTGATAGGCGCCGACGCCGGACAATGCGCTGAGCGTCAGCACCCCGACCAGGATGGCGAGCCGGCCCGCCATCTTCTATTTCAGCCCGGCGATGGCGCGCGCCGGTCCGGTCATCTCGAGAATGTGCATCCCGGTGTTGGCGCGATCGACGATATAGATGTAGCCGCGGTCGTCGGTCTCGACATTGTTGGTCTGGATCGCGACCTTGCAGCGGTCCTTGCCGTCGATGGTGACACAGCGCTTGTCGGTCTTGTCCGTGATCGACGGAATGAAATAGCCGACTTCCTTGGGATGATAGGGATCGCGGATGTCGAGCGCGCGCACGCCGGCATTGAAGAAGGCGATGAATGCCATCTTCTTGTAGAACACCGGCGCCATGCTCTCGTTCGACGAATGCGAGCCGAAGCGGCCGCCGCGTTCGCAGAAATTGCCGCTCGCCTCCGGCACGGTCCAGCTCGAGATCATCATCGGCCGCGTCTCGGTGGTGACATCGGCGAACCACACCATTTGCCGCGGCTCGCCGCATTCATTCAGGATCGCTTCATCCACGATCATCACGATGTCGCGAGTCTGGCCGTCCTTGTCCTTGGCGAATTCCGCGATCGGCATGCCCTTCATCGGAAACACCGTGTGCGCGCCGTTGAAGGCCGACATCGGCAGGCGCGCGATTTCGGGATAGCGCAGATTGTCGGGCGTCGGCTCCTTCGGTCCGTTCAGGAGCTTGTTGCGATCGACGATCTGCAGGAATCCGCCCTTGTTGGTGCCGTAGCCGAAATAGACGCGGTTGGCCTCCGGGCCGAGCGAGATCGGCCCGTGCAACTCGGTCGGCACCGCGCCGGTAGAGCCCGGCTCCTGCCCCGGCAGGCCGAAATCCCTGATCTTCACGGGGTGAGCGGGATCGGAGAGATCATAGACCTGCGTCATGCGGCGCGTGCGCCAATCCGGCGCGCCGGAGACGAGATAAGCAATGCCGGTGTCGCATTCCCAGAAATTCTTGTGCGTATCCTTCAGACCCTCGCCGATCCTGGTGACGAGAATTGGATTGGCGGGGTCGCTGACGTTCCAGATCTCGTGCCCCTGGCTGCCGACCGCGCGCAGCATGTAGACCGCGTTGGGGTCGCCCTTGGGCAGGCTCTTGCCGTCGCAGACCCGTACCATCTGCGCGCCGCCCGACTCGTATTTCCCCTCCTGTCCCGGGATATGCTTCAGATATTTCGGGTGCGCGGGATCGGTGACGTCGACGATCGAGGTGCCGTTCGGTTCGGCCTTGCCGGTCAAGGGATTGACGGGATCGGGAACGTCGTCGGTGCCGCCGTGATGGCCGATATAGGCGATGTAGCGGTTGCCCTGGTGATGGATGGTCGGCTGATAGGCGCTGCGCGCCTGCAGGTCGTTATAGCCGACCAGCTTCATGTTGGAGGCTTCCGGCGGGGCTCCGATCTTTTGTTGCTGGGCCTGCGCGCTCGCGGCCCATGCGATGAACGAAAATGCGAAGAGAATTGCGAGTTTGACGCGCCCGGACATGCTTTTCCACCCTGTTTGCCGGCCAATCTTCGTTGACCCTTTCAGTCGGGTGATCATAGCGGAATACGCCGGCCTTGCGCTACGCTCGGCCGAGCCAAATTTACGCGAGCGCCGCTTTCGGCGACGACCGTGATCTCGACGCCTCTATCGAGGCGGCCGGTGGCCGTGTGATTTGGCCGCGCCCACGGTTGCGTGGTCGGCAGACGCCCCTTCAGAACCATTATTGGCCGTCGCCGCATCATTGGCCTTCGCTGCATCGCGCGCCATTTCCAGGCAGCTCAGGAGTTCGACGTAGCTCGCGTAGCCACCGGTGACCGTCTCGACCGTGCAGGAATTCCGATCGGCGGCCGTATATTGTGACCACGACCCCTGCACCTGGCGGAGCGCATCGGTTTCTTCTCGAACACAGCGATCATGCGCGTCGGATGCCCCTCCCTCGAAACTGCACTCCTTTGCAATATCGAGCTTGGGCACCGCGTCGGAGATCGGAATGGGTGACAACGTCGTCAGGATGGCGATCGGCAGATGAAGCAGCATGCGATTCTCCTTCCATTTCGGCTCAGATATTATTTGCCGATGCGGCGGGTCCGTTCCGACGGCGTGCGCTCACATTTGCGCGAGCGTCCGGAAGATGTCGCGTTAGATTTTGTAAAAGATCGTTAGGAGATGTTTGCAGCCCGAAAGGACTGTTGATGCTTGCGACGGGCGCGTGACGTTATCCCGGCTGGGAGCGAAGCGAGGCGGTTCAACGGACCAGGAAAACCAGCTTGCCGCGGAAGTGGCGGGACTGACTCACCTCGTGCGCGGCCGCAGCTTCGCTGAGCCTGTAGCGTGTCACCTCGGGTGGGTGGACGGCCCCGATCGCCACCAGCTCCACGATGCGTTCGAGATGCGGCCGATCGCGCCCGACATGCGGCCTGAGCGCGATGACATCGCTGCGGTCCGGCTTTGGCGCCTGCGCTCCCGAAGCAATGAAGGCCGCGCGGCCGCCCGGTTTCAGCACCTGGAACGACCGCTGCGCGACATCGCCGCCGACCGTATCGAACACCGCGTCGCAGTCCCGCACCACCTTTGTGAAATCCACCGCATTGTAGTCGATGATCTCATCGGCGCCGATCTTGCGCAGATAGTCATGGTTCGAAGCGCTGGCGGTCGTGATCACGCGGGCGCCGAGATGTTTCGACAGTTGGATGGCAAAGGCCGCAACCCCGCCCGCGCCTCCCTGGATCAGGATCGTCTCGCCCGCCTTCAGCTTTAACGTGTCTTCGACCGCGCAAATCGCGGTCAATCCGGCAAGACCGAGTGCCGCGGCATCGACATGTGACAGGCTATCGGGCTTGTTTGCGACGATGGCCGCCTTGATGGCAATCTTCTCGGCATAGGCCCCCTCCTGGCCGACGTCGCAGACGGCGAAGACCTCGTCGCCAACACGCAGGTCTGTGACGCCATCTCCAAGCGCGGAAACGACGCCGGAGAAATCCCGTCCAAGAATGTAGGGGAAGCGAGCAAGCTGGCCGGATTTCCCCTCACGCACCTTCCAGTCCGCGCCATTGACGCTGGCGGCGACAATGTCGACCACCACTTCGCCCGATTTGGCCACGGGGTCCGGCATGTCGCCGAATTTGAGAACCTCCGGCCCGCCGTGTCGTTCGATGAAGGCAGCTTTCATTGGCATTCCCCGCTTTTGACGGCAACAAGATCGCATTTTTAGTCGATCCGTTCAAATTTTGGACGGCTGCCGTTGCCCTGAAAGGGAACATTGAAGCCCCGTGCGACATATCCGCTTGGAGCCAAACTTCCGCCGCAAGCTACCCTTTCTCCTGCGCGGACGGTCGTATATGAAGATTTTCGTCGGAACGTGCCGATCGTCCGCAAGGAGCGAATTGGCGGCGTGATGGTGGCAGTTAGTTAATCCAAAGATCGCAATCTGACACTTGATCGACGCAGGCGCGGACAGGCACTTCAACCGGGGCATGGCATGGCAAATCGATTTACGACGGCGCAATCCAGTTTTTCGATGCGGCGTTGGGGGGCTCCCGCCATTGTGACGCTTGCGGCGATGGCGCTATTTTCGGCGCTGACCACTGAGGCCGCGGCGAGACAGGCGCGCCCCGCGCCGGTCAAGGAGGCGGTGGCGCCGCGCGAGGCCGGCGAGCCGATCATGGCGATCGTGTCGATCAAGTCCCAGCAGGTCACTTTCTACGACGCCGACGGCTGGATCCTGCGCGCGCCGGTATCGACCGGCATTACGGGGCGCGAGACGCCAGCCGGCGTCTTCGCCGTGATCGAGAAGGACAAGGACCACCACTCGACCATGTATGATGATGCCTGGATGCCGAACATGCAGCGCATCACCTGGAACGGCATCGCGCTGCACGGCGGGCCGCTGCCGGGCTATGCGGCCTCGCACGGCTGCGTGCGCATGCCCTACGGCTTTGCGGAGAAGCTGTTCGACACGACATGGATCGGGATGCGGGTGGTCATCTCGCCAAACGACGCGGCCCCGGTCGAGTTCTCGCACCCGGCGCTATTCGTGCCGAACGCGGCGGCCCTCGCGGCAGCTCCGGCGCGCGCCGAAGCGGCCGTCAGCGAGGCCGCCGATGCCGCCACTGCCGCCGACGAGGCGAAGAAAGCCGCCGCGACAACCGCGCGCGAAGCAGCATCGGCGACCGCGCCGCTGCGCAAGCTGCAATTGCTCAAGACCCGTGCCGATGCCGAGCTCGCGTCCGCCGAGAAGGCGCTCGCTGCCGCCAAGACGGACCAGGCCAGGGCGCGGGCCGAGCAGCGGAAGGAGAAGGCCGCCCCCAAGGCGGCGGACGCGGCAACGCAGCTCGACACCGCCAAGGCCGACGCGAAGACGAAGCTCGACGCCGCAGCTGCCGCAAAGGACGCCGCCAAGGCGGCTGCGACCAAGAAGGCAGACACCGCCAAGGCGGCGACCGAGGCGAAGCTCGCGACCGAGCCGGTCTCGGTCTATATCAGCCGCGCGACGCAGAAGCTTTACGTGCGGCGCAACACCCATAAGCCGGCGCCGGACGGCGGCGGCGAGGTGTTCGACTCCAGCATCGAGGTTCCCGTCACGATCCGCGATCCCGACCAGCCGATCGGCACGCATATATTCACGGCGGTGGCGCGCGCCGACACGGGCCTGCGCTGGACCGCGGTCACGATCGACGACGCCGACGACGCCAAGGACGCGCTCGACCGCATCACCATTCCGAAGGATGTGCTCGATCGCATCGCACCGACCGCAGTGCCGCGATCCTCGATCATCATCTCGGACGAGCCGCTGAGCGCCGAAACCAACTATCGCACCGAGTTCGTGGCGGTGCTGAGCAACCAGCCCCAGGGCGGCTTCATCACGCGCAAGCCTACGCCTCCGCAAGAACAAGAAGAAGGTGTCCCCGTTGCCAGCGCCAACTCCTGGGGCGACAATGGCGGCGGCTTTTTCTCCCTTTTCCAGCCCAATCCGCCCCCGCCTCCTCCCGGCTATCAGCGTCAGCGCGGCGGCCAGTACGGTGGCCAGTACTATCCACCGGCGCAACGGGGCTGGGGCTGGTAGCACTCGGCAGGCGTGCGTGCAGGCCGCAAGGTTGCTCGGGTCAAGCGCCGGTCGAGGATCGAGGCAGATGAGTTCGTTTCACCTGCGATAGCGGACCTCCGCGAGCCACCGGGCGACTTCGCCCTGGGGCCACGTTCCGACTCACGCATGATTTGCAATCGCCAGCCTTAAGGGTCGGCCGATTGATCTCCGAGAGCGCTTCAGTGTGCAATCGCGCTCCCGCCGCGATCCTTACCGCAATTTGTGGCAGCCTCGAACTAGGGCGCGGACTCATTAGCCCGTAGCCAAATGCGGATGGATGCGAGCTTGATAAACGCCAGGTAGTTAGCTGCCAGCTTGTCATACCGGGTTGCGATACGCCGACATTGCTTGATCTTGTTGAAGAACCGCTCGACCAAGTTGCGCGCGCGGTACAGATACGGGCTGAAGCAGACGGGGGCTT
>Ga0153954_1001704_pt1 | contig 10873 bp, 13 predicted proteins | sample TSFL038MetaG_FD_102277 | JGI IMG/M metagenome (GOLD analysis project Ga0153954, IMG submission 102277) | Attine ant fungus gardens microbial communities from Florida, USA - TSFL038 MetaG | ecosystem: Host-associated > Fungi > Mycelium > Unclassified | place: USA: Florida, Wekiwa Springs State... | reverse complement strand
TGTCATCCTTCGCTTGAAGCGCGCGCCAGTTCCGATTTCGCTGGCCGCGCCAAGAGCGCCTCGATCGCCGCGTCGATGCCGATGCGCTCAGTGAGCACCGCATCGACGGCCTCGCTGATCGGCATGTCGATATTTTTTTGGTGCGCGAGATCGACCAGCACGCCGCTGGTGAAGACGCCTTCGGTCAATTGCCCGTCGGCGCGGGCCGACGCAACGTCGCGGCCTTGCCCGAGCGCGAGGCCGAGCGAGAAATTGCGCGATTGGCCGGAGGTGCAGGTCAGCACCAGATCGCCAAGGCCGGAGAGGCCGGCGAGCGTCGTCATCTCGGCGCCGAAGGCGCGGCCGAAGCGTGAAAGCTCGGCGAAGCCGCGTGCGATCAGCGCGGCGCCGGCGCTTGCACCGAGCCCGCGGCCGGCGGCAATGCCGCTCGCTATGGCAAGCACGTTCTTGGCGGCGCCGCCGATCTCGACGCCGCGGATGTCGCGCGAATGATAGAGCCGGAACCACGGCGCCGCGAGCGTGCGGGCCAGTGCCGCCGCCTGATCTTCGCCGTCAGCGGCAAGCGTCACGGCGGTCGGCAGCCCCTTGGCGACATCTTCGGCAAAGCTTGGCCCCGAGAGCACCGCCGGTGGATTGGCCGGCAGGATTTCGCCGATCACATCGCTGAGGAAAAGCCCGCTCGTGCGTTCGATGCCCTTGGCGCAGATGATGAGCGGCACGCCCGGCGCGATAATTCCCGCGAGCGCGGCGCAGGTCTGCCGCACCGCCTGCGCCGGGACGGCGAGAAAGATCACGCTGGCGTCGGCGATGTCTTCGAGCGCCGCTGTCGGGACGACATTGAAGGCGAGCGGGATGCCGGGCAGCCGCCGCGCATTGACGCCGGTCGCGGCCATCTCAGTGGCATGGGCCGCGTCACGCGCCCAAAGATGAACCTTCGCCGCATTGCGCGCGGCGAGATTGGCGAGCACCGTGCCCCAGGCGCCGGCGCCGAGGACGGCGATGTGATTGTGATCGGGCATTCAGGCTTTGCCGTGGTGCAGGGCTTCGGCGTCGCTGTCCAGCGGCCAGCGCGGCCGCGCGGCGAAGGTCATATCATCGCTGAGGCCGAGCCGCAGCCGTTCGATGCCGGCCCACGCGATCATCGCGCCATTGTCGGTGCAAAGGCCGATCGGCGGCACGACGAGCCGCAAGCCGCTCTCGCCGCAAAAGCGCATGAGCGCCCGGCGGATCGCCGAATTGGCGGCCACGCCGCCGGCGACGACCATCGCCTGGCAAGGGCCGACTTTCTCGCCGAAGACGCGGATGCCGGCGCGTAGCCGGTCGACCAATGTATCGACCACGGCGGCCTGGAACGAGGCGCAAAGGTCGGCGACCGCGGCGGGATTGAGCGGCGCGATCTTCTCGGCTTCGAGCCGCACCGCAGTTTTAAGGCCGGAGAAGGAGAAATCGGGCTTCGGCCGGCCGAGCATCGGGCGGGGCAGGTCGAAACGGGTCGGATCGCCCTTCAGCGCTTCGCGCTCCACCTGCGGACCGCCCGGATAGGGCAGGCCGAGCATTTTCGCGACTTTGTCGAAGGCTTCGCCGACGGCATCGTCAACCGTCGCGCCGAGACGCAGATAATCGCCGACGCCGCGCACCGCGACGAGCTGGGTGTGGCCGCCGGAGACGAGCAGCAGCAGATAGGGAAAATCGAGGCCGCCAGCGAGCCGCGCCGTCAGCGCATGCGCTTCAAGATGGTTGATGGCGACGAAAGGCTTTCGGGCCGCAAGTGCCAGCGCCTTGCCGGTGGTGAGCCCGATCATGACGCCGCCGATCAGGCCGGGGCCGGCGGCCGCGGCAATGCCGTCGAGATCTGAGAGTTCGAGCTTGGCATTGTCCAGCGCACGCAGGATCAGCCGGTCGAGCACTTCGATATGCGCGCGCGCGGCGATTTCCGGCACGACGCCGCCATAGGCCTGGTGCTCGGCGATCTGGCTGAAGACCTCATTGGCGAGGATTTCGCCGCCGCCGTCCGGCTTGAGGGCGACGACAGCGGCTGCCGTCTCGTCGCAAGTGGTTTCGATCCCGAGAAAACGCATCAGTGATCTCAATGGCTTGGGGAAAAGTGGCGTGTGCCCCCGCCCCGCCGCAAAGGCATAGTATCGAACCGCGCGCCGCTAAAGTCCTTTAGCTGGCTATACGCCGGCTTTTGGTGCAAAACACGCGGCCACACGGGTTAGACTTGTCATAATTATCTAAAATCACAAGGAAATCACCAATTCCCGGTTCTCATGCGGCTGGCGCCCCTCCGGCGCGATTAAGAATAGGCACGCGCGGCAGCCCCCTCGCCCTGGCGCAGGCCGAAGAGGTGAAACGCAAGCTCGCCACTGCGCAAGGGGCATCGGCGCCGGAGCTTGAAATCGTGCCGATCCGGACGACCGGCGACACGATCCAGGATCGCGCGCTGGCGGCGGCGGGCGGCAAGGGGCTGTTCACCAAAGAGCTCGACGACGCGCTCCTGCGCGGCGATATCGATTTCGCGGTTCATTCCGCCAAAGATCTGCCGACCTTCCTGCCGCACGGCATCAGCATCGCCGGCTATCTCGCGCGGGAAGACGTCCGCGATGCGTGGATCTCGGCGAAGGCCGATGATCCGCGCGGGCTGCCGCCGGGCAGCATCGTCGGCACGGCCTCTCTGCGGCGCAGCGCCATGCTGCTGCGGCTGCGACCCGACCTTGCCATCACCCTGTTGCGCGGCAATGTCGAGACGCGGCTCGCCAAGCTTGCGCGCGGCGAGGTCGATGCGACGATCCTGGCATTGGCAGGGCTGAAACGCCTCGGCCTTGCCGACAAGGCGACGCGTCTGCTCGACCCGGCGGATTTTGTTCCCGCTGTCGGCCAGGGCGCGATCGGCATCACCATGCGCAGCGACGATGCGCCGGTTGCCGCGGCGCTGCAGCCGATCCTCGATCAGGCAACGGACGTCGCGCTCGCCTGCGAACGGGCGCTGCTCCAGGTGCTCGACGGCTCATGTCGCACGCCGATCGGCGGGCATGCCTGGCTCGACAATGACATGCTGCATCTGCGCGCGATCATCCTGCGGCCGGATGGCTCGCAATTTTTCGAGATTGAGATGGAGGGGTCGCCGAGCGATGCGATCAGTCTCGGCGAAAAGGCAGCGCGCAGTCTTCTGAAGCAGGCGCCCCCCGGCTTTTTGGCGGGCTGACGATGCAGGTACTTGTCACACGGCCGACGGAGCAAGCGGCAGAAACCGCGACCATCCTTGCCGTGCTGGGATATGAGGCGGTGATTTCGCCGGTTATCGACATTGCGGCGACCGGCGCGTCATGGCCCGAACGGACCGCCGACTTTCTCGTGGCGACGAGCGCGCGCGCTTTCGAGGCTTTGCAGACCGAGCCCGAATTTCCGACCGCGGAGACACGGCGGCTTCTGCCGCTTTATCTCGTCGGTCAGAAGACGCTGACGTCGGCGCGCACGGCGGGCTTCACGGGTCCCGCGATCGTCGCGGCCGACGTCAAGGATTTGGTGCCGAAGCTCATCGCGCAGCTTCGCTCCTATACGTGCGCGCTTTATCTTGCCGGCCGCGAACGCAAGCCTGATCTCGAGAAAACCTGCGCCGATGCGGGCTTCGCGCTCGATGTCCTCGAAACTTATGCGGCTGCGGCAGCGGCGCACTTCAGCGATGAGGCTTTGGCCGCACTGGACGACGGCGCGATCGGCGCGGTTCTGCATTATTCGCGGCGAAGCGCAGCGGTCTGTTTAGAATTGCTAGAAGCTGAAGGTTTCGATCCGGCGGCGCTGCATCACATCGCCATTTCCGAAGATGCGGCGGTGCCGTTGCGCGAGATCGATGTGCCGTCTCTCGCGGTGGCGGCAGAGCCCAACGAGGATTCGATGCTGGCGTTGCTGCCGGTTGAAGACCGGGCCTGAACAAATATCTTACAACCGCACCCGTAGGTCGGATGACGCATCGGTGATAGATGTTCCGGCATATCGCGTGATAAAAGCCGCGCGGGCTTGCCGAACTTTCCCGGCGGCCTGCGTTGATCTGAATGGCAAGAATGTTGGCTCAGAGGGAAGAAGCAGTGGTGAAGACGCCGGATGCACCGCCAGCGTCCGGGGCGGCTCAAGCCGCGCTTGAGGTCGCAGGCGTCACGCATTTTTACGGCAAGCGCAAAGCGCTCGACAATGTCTCCTTCAATGTCGCGCCCGGCACGTTCACCGTGCTGCTCGGGCTCAACGGCGCCGGCAAGAGCACGCTGTTCTCGCTGATCACGCGGCTCTATGTGAACCGTAGCGGCACGATCAAGATTTTCGGCTACAATGTCGCCAAGCAAAGCGGCGAAGCCTTGCGCCGGCTCGGGGTCGTGTTTCAGGCGCGCACGCTCGATCTTGAGCTGACCGTCACGCAAAATCTCATTTATCACGCGGCGCTCCACGGCATCGGTCCGTTCGAAGCCAAACGCCGGATGGCGAGCGTGCTCGCCCGTGCCGGTCTCGCCGATCGCGCCAAAGAGAAAGTGCGCAATCTTTCCGGAGGCTATATCCGCCGCGTCGAGATCGCCCGCGCCTTTCTGCATCACCCGCAATTGCTGCTGCTCGACGAGCCGACCGTCGGCCTCGATATCAAGGCGCGCGCCGATATTATCGCGCAGGTCCGCGATCTTGTGGCGACGGAAAATCTCGGCGTCCTTTGGACGACGCATCTGATCGACGAGATCGTGCCGACCGATTCGGTGGTCATTTTGCATCAGGGCAAAGTGCTCGATCAGGGCGTGGCAAGCGACATCCTGGCGCGCACGGGAACGCCGGACATGCGCAGCGCCTTTGTGAAGATCACCGGCTCCGACATCAGTGAGGGGATCGCCCCGTGACGAGCGTGACGACGACACAGCCGGCGCCGGCGCGCGGCTTCACGCCCGCGCAATATCTCATCTGCATGGGCGGCATCGTCTGGCGCGAGGCCTTGCGCTTCGTGCATCAGCGCGGCCGTTTCATCTCGGCACTGGTGCGCCCGCTCGTCTGGCTCTTCATCTTCGCCGCCGGGTTCCGCTCGGTGCTCGGCGTGTCGATCATCCCGCCGTACCAGACCTACATTCTCTACGACGTCTATATCACGCCCGGTCTGATGGCGATGATCCAGCTCTTCAACGGCATGCAATCGTCGCTGTCGATGGTCTATGACCGCGAGACGGGCAATATGCGGACCTTGCTCGTCAGCCCGTTGCCGCGCTGGTACCTGCTGACATCGAAGCTGCTGGCCGGCGCGGCGGTGTCCATCCTGCAGGTCTATGCCTATCTGCTGATCGCCTATTTCTGGGGCATCGAGCCGGATTCGCTTTGGGGCTATCTCGCGGTGCTGCCGGCGCTGATGCTTTCCGGCTTGATGCTCGGTGCGCTCGGCATGGCGCTCTCTTCGATGGTGCGGCAGCTAGAAAATTTTGCCGGCGTGATGAACTTCGTCATCTTCCCCATGTTCTTCGCTTCCAGCGCGCTCTATCCGATCTGGAAGGTGCAGGAAGGCTCGCCTTGGCTCGCGACCGTCTGCCAGCTCAATCCCTTCACTTACGCGGTCGAACTCATCCGCTTTGCGTTCTATCTGCAAGTCGATTGGCTGTCGCTTGCGGTCGTCGCCGGCTGCCTGGTGGTTTTCCTGGCGGCGGCGATCCTGGCTTACGACCCGGCGCGCGGCGTGTTGATCCGCCGCGGCGGAGCCGCCGAATGAGCGCGGCGCCGAAACAAAAACGCTCCGGCGAAGACCGGAGCGTTGATGGGTTTACGCAGTGTGGCGCGGCGTTATTTCGAGCCGTCGGCCTTGAACTGCGAAATATAGGCCCAGATGTTGTCGCGCTGGCTGTGCTTGTCCAAGCCGGCGAAGATCATCTTCACGCCCGGAATGTCGGCCTGCGGATTGGTGATGTACTTCTTGAACGAATCTTCGTTCCAGGTGACGCCCGACTTCTTCATCGCGTCGGAATAATCATAGCCCGCGGCGGTGCCCGCCTTGCGGCCATTGATGCCGTTCAGCTGCGGGCCGACGAAATTCTTCGCGCCGGGACCGATCTGGTGGCAAAGATGACAGGTATGCTCGAAAATCTGCTCACCGGCCCCCGCGTCGCCCGCGGCATAAGCTGGATGCGCCAATCCGGCCATGGCCAGAACCCCCGCCGCAGCAAAGACGATACGCACTTGCTTCATTGTTTCCTTCCCCTTCTTCAGGCGCCACTCGCCAGCGCGCGTCAAATTAGAGCGCTTCCAGAGAATGTGTAGCCCGATCTGCCGCGGGAAGACAATCCGCAACGCAATTGTGAACGACGAGTGACAGTAGAATGAGCGACATTTTCCGGGCCGAGGCGGCCGCATCCCAAAATCCGGGCCGCAAAATTGCGGCCTTTTGCCTCGTTCTCATGCTGGCCTGTGCCGGTCGCGCCCAAGCCGCCGACACGCTGCGGATTGCAGCGCAAAAGACGGGTACGTTCTCCTGGGAGCTCGGTGTCATCAAGGAACACGGCCTCGACAAGAAGGCTGGTATCAATCTCGATGTGACCGAGCTTGCGACGACCGAGGCCGGCAAGGTCGCGATCATGGGCGGTTCGGCCGATGTGATCCTGTCCGACTGGCTGTGGGTGTCGCGTGAACGCAGCCTCGGCGGCAAGCTCAAATTCTATCCCTATTCGAGCACGCTCGGCGCGGTGATGGTGCCACCCGGCTCGCCGGTCAAAACGCTCGCCGATCTCAAGGGCAAGAAGCTTGGCGTCGCCGGCGGCCCGCTCGACAAGAGCTGGCTGCTGCTCCAGGCCTATGCCAAGAATTCCGGCGTCGATCTCGATTCCGATGCGACGATCCTTTATGGCGCGCCGCCGCTCCTGGCGCAGCAGGCCTTAGAGGGCAAGGTCGATGCGACGCTGAATTTCTGGAATTTCAGCGCCGCGCTTGAGGCCAAGGGCTTCACCCGGCTGATCGGTATTGAAGATGTCGAAAAGGCGCTTGGCGCGACGGGCCGTGTCGCCATGATCGGCTATGTCTTCGACGAGACTTATGCGGCGAGCCATGCCGATCTCTTGCGGCGCTTCTTTGCGATGACGGCTGAGGCGCAAGACATTCTCGCGCATTCGCCGGAGGATTGGAAAAAGATCGGCGCGAAGATCGGCGTCACCGATCCGGCGGCGCTCGAAATCTACCGCAAGCGCTATCTCGATGGCACGGTGCGCCGACCCATTGCCGAGCAAGAAGCTGATGCGCGCAAGCTCTTTCTCGTGCTCGCCAAAATCGGTGGCGCCAAGCTCGTCGGCCCGGCGTCGGAGCTCGACAGCGGCACGTTCTTCAAAGACGCGGCGAGCGAATGACGTGTTGCTGAGGCTGCTGTCGCTTCTCTTGTTGATCGCGCTGTGGCAGGCGGCCTCGATGGTCGCCGACAGCCGGCTTTTGCCGCCGCCGCTGACGGTGCTCGCCGTCATCGGCCGCGAGGCGCATTCGCATGCGCTTTATTTCAACCTCGGCACGACCTTGGCGCGGGTCGCGGTCGCTTTCACCTTGGCGATGCTGCTCGGGACCATCTTCGGCATATGGATGGGCCGCAACGCGACCTTCAACCGGCTCGGTGATCCCTGGCTCGTGATCCTGCTCAATCTGCCGGCGCTGGTCATCATCGTGATGGCCTATGTCTGGCTCGGCCTGACCGACGTCGCCGCGGTGCTGGCGGTGGCACTCAACAAATTTCCCAATACGGTCGTGACGATCCGCGAAGGCGCGCGGGCGCTCGATCCGGGCCTTGAAGAAATGGCGGCGGTCTTCGCCATGCCATGGCAGACGCGGCTCAAACATGTGATGCTGCCGCAGCTTGCGCCCTATATCGCGGCGGCGACGCGGGCCGGCCTCTCGCTTGTCTGGAAGATCGTCCTCGTCGTCGAACTGATGGGCCGCTCCAACGGCGTCGGCTTTGAGATCGGCAGCGCCTTCCAGCTTTTTGACGTCTCGCTGCTGCTGGCCTATGCGCTGCCTTTCGTCGGCATCATGCTGGCGATTGAAACCTTCCTCGTGCAACCTTTCGAGCGACATGTCTCCCGCTGGCGACCCAAAGCAGCTTGAGGTTTTCGTCAAGCGCAAGGCGTTTCGCGCCGCCAATGGCGGGCAGCGCGAAGTGCTGCGCGATTTCTCGCTGACCTTGGAAGCCGGCAAGATCCATGCGCTGGTCGGCCCCTCGGGTTACGGCAAGACGACGCTGCTGCGCATCATCATCGGCCTCGACCGCGATTTCGAGGGCCATGTGACGCTGCCGCCGCAGACGAGGATCGGCATGGTGTTTCAGGAGCCGCGGCTGCTGCCTTGGCGATCCGTGCTCGACAATTTGAAGCTCGCGGCGCCTGAGGCTGCCGAGCCAGACCTGACGAAACTCGCCGATGATCTTGGCATCGGCGATCATCTGCATAATTTTCCCGGCGAATTGTCGCTCGGCCAGGCGCGCCGCGTCGCGCTGGCGCGGGCGCTGGCGATTACGCCCAATCTCTTGGTGCTCGACGAGCCCTTCGTCTCGCTCGACGAAGTGCTGGCCCGGCGCCTCGCCGGCGAAATCACGACACTGGTCGAACGCACGCGGATCACGACATTGCTGGTCACGCATGACATCGACGAGGCGATCCGTCTCGCCGATCACATCATCCTGCTCGGCCATCGTCCAGCCGAGATCGTCGGCAATATCGACGTGACCTTGCCGCGCCGTGCGATGACCGCCGATTATGCGGCCAAGACGAAAGCGCAGATCGGCGCGATCCTGGCGGAGACTTCGGTTTGAGCCTGCTGATTTTCGATTGCGACGGCGTACTCGTCGATTCCGAAATCATCGCCTTCGATGTTCTCGCCCAAATGCTCTCGGCGCTCGGCCGGCCGATGTCGCTTGCCGAATGCCGCCGCCGCTTCATGGGCCGCCGCACGCCGGAGGTCCTGGCCGAGGTCGAAACCGAGATCGGCCATCCGATTCCGGCGGATATGGGTCTGCGCATGAAGGCCTTGCTGTTCGATCGCTTGCGTCACGAGCTGCGGCCGGTCGAGGGCGTGAAAGAGGCGATCGGGCGCCTGCCGCGACCGATCTGCGTTGCCTCGTCCTCGTCGCCGGAGCGCATCGCTCTGTCGCTTGAGGTGACCGGTCTCGCACCTTTGTTCGGCGCGCATGTCTTCAGCGCCGAACAAGTAGCGCATGGCAAGCCCGCGCCCGATCTCTTCCTCTTCGCCGCGCGATCGATGGGCGTCGCGCCCAGCGAGACAATCGTCATCGAGGATTCGCCGGCCGGCGTCACCGCCGCGCGGCGCGCCGGCATGGGCATCATCGGCTTCGCCGGCGCAAGTCACGCCGATCAAGAGCTGATCGAGGCCCTCCACGCCGCCGGTGCGGCGGTCGTACTCACCAGTATGGCGGATTTGCCCGACGCCGTCGCAAAGCTTGGCACCGGACAGGCCGTGTCATGAAACTTCTTTTCGTCGTCGCGGCGGCGCTGATCGATGCTGACAATCGTGTGCTGATCGCGCAGCGGCCGGAGGGCAAGCAGCTTGCCGGTCTCTGGGAATTCCCCGGCGGCAAACTCCATGAGGACGAGCGGCCGGAAACCGCGCTGATCCGCGAACTCGACGAGGAGCTCGGCATCACGGTCGAGGAAGCCTGTCTCGCGCCGCTGACATTCGCGAGTCATGCCTATCCCGAGTTTCACTTGCTGATGCCGCTTTACGTCTGTCGGCGCTGGCGCGGCCAAGTCACGCCGCGCGAAAACCAGGCGCTCAAATGGGTGCGGCCGCAAAATCTGCGTGACTATCCGATGCCACCGGCCGATGCCCCGCTGATTCCGGCGCTCATCGACCTTTTGAGCTAGAGGCGATTACTGATCGTCGCTGCCGTAAGGCTCATAGCCCCATTGCGGGCCTTGCGGCGCATAGCCCCAACCATAGCCATAGCCCGCGGGCTGCATGCCCCAGCCGCGCGGCGCGGAGGCATAATAGGGATGATGACGATGGCGCACGGCATAGTGCGTTGCCGGCGGCCGGCCGGTAATATGGATGATACCGCCTTCCTCTTTGACCATGTCGAAGAGAAGCGCCGCGTTCTCTGGAGAGATTCGCACGCAGCCGTGTGAGGCCGGGCGGCCGAGCCATCGCGTCTCATAGGTTCCATGAATCGCATAGCCGCCGGCGAAGAAGATCGAATGCGGCATCGGCGAATGATAATACTTTTTCGAATAATGGATCGATTGCAGGCTTTGCGGCGAGAACGTGCCGTCCGGCGTCACGTAACCGTCACGGGCAGAAGAAATCGGCCAATCATAAGAGCCCGTCGAAGAGACGACATGCATCGTCTGCGCACTCAAATCGATATCGATTAAAACTTTGGCCGCCGCGGGCGAGACCGGAAGGAGGCCGCTCAGCAGCACGATACCAGCAAAAAGCTTACGCATCACGCACCTCAATGCGGCCGAGACGCGCCGCAGACAGCCATTCCTCTCATACTGAGCTTGCCGCGTAAACCGTGCCGTTCAAGTAAGGTTTATGTGAAATCCCGGATTGAGAAATGGAAGTAGGTGTTTAATCGCAGTAAGAGTAAAGCGTTATGCTTAAGCAGAGTCGCGATTACTCGACCGGTCTTTACAAGAAACCGGCGGAAAGGGGCCCCTGCAGATGCGCAAATTATTGGTTTTGGCTTTCGGATTTTTTGGTCTTGCAGCGGTGTTCTCTGTCGCTGGCAGCGCCCAGGATATGGGCACGCTCGCGCCCAAAAAGCTGGCGCCGATCGAACATCCCAAGGCTTCGACGCCGGCCAAGCAGCTTTTCGGCCGCGTGCTGACGCCGACCGAGGCCGCGGCGCGCAGCATCGGCTTCTATTCGCACGGCT
>Ga0153954_1001703_pt1 | contig 10890 bp, 7 predicted proteins | sample TSFL038MetaG_FD_102277 | JGI IMG/M metagenome (GOLD analysis project Ga0153954, IMG submission 102277) | Attine ant fungus gardens microbial communities from Florida, USA - TSFL038 MetaG | ecosystem: Host-associated > Fungi > Mycelium > Unclassified | place: USA: Florida, Wekiwa Springs State... | reverse complement strand
GTTCGGAAGAACGCCCGTCTTTCGACGGGCTATGGGCCGACGCGGCGATCCAGGAGCCGCAGGGCGCCCTACGTCCCCCTGGATTGCTTCCCCCCGGACTTGATCCGGGGGTCGCAATGACGGTCACGGTTCGGCCCAAACGCAATTTGCTCTAATGCGCGGCGGTTTTGCTTTTGACCTAAGAGGCGATTCAGGCGGAATCGTCATGTGGACGGCCCCCGTTTCGCACTGGGGCGGCGTCAAGAGCGAAGCGGGAGCATCGCTTCCAGCGCGAAGCTCCCGCTCCAAGCCTTGAAACCGCTCATGTCATGGGACGGGCAATGAGCCCTAGACTGCCCTGCCCTCCTGGCGCATGAGCCGCAGCACGGCGGCCAGCGTCGCCTTGAGCGACGCCATCACGATGTTGGGGTCCATGCCTACTCCATGCACGGAGCGGCCTTCCGCATCCTGGATCTCGACATAGCTCGCAGCCGTCGCGTTGGCGCCCCGCCCGACCGCGTGCTCGTGATAGTCGATGAACGAGAACTCGACCCCAAAAGCTCGTTTCAAGGCGTCGACGAACGCGTCGATGGGGCCGTTGCCCTCCCCTTCGACCGTCATCGTCGAGCCGTCGGCCTTGCGCAGGGTCGCGACCAGCTCGCGGTTGTCCGGGCTCGTCGGAACCGTCTGCTGCTTGACGAGCGTCATCGGCGGATCGTCGAGCAGATAGGCCTCGCGGAACAAAGCCCAGAGCTCGGGCGAGGTCAGCTCCTTGCCCTCCGCGTCCATGCGCGTTTGCGCGATCTTGGAGAACTCGACCTGCAACGAACGCGGCAGGTCGAGGCCGTAGTCGGCGCGCAGGATATAGGCCATGCCGCCCTTGCCGGACTGGCTGTTGATGCGGATCACCGCCTCGTAGTCGCGCCCGACGTCCTTGGGGTCGATCGGCAGATAGGGCACCTGGAACAACGGGTCGTTGCGCTTCTCCTGCGCCTCAAAACCCTTCTTGATCGCGTCCTGATGCGAGCCCGAAAACGCGGTGTAGACGAGTTCGCCGACATACGGGTGACGCTGGTGCACCGGTAATTGGGTGCAATGCTCGGCCACGTCCCGGATCGCATTGACGTCGCTGAGGTCGAGCTCAGGCTCGACCCCTTGGGTGAACAGGTTCAGCGCCATGGTGACGATATCGACGTTGCCGGTGCGCTCGCCATTGCCGAACAGCGTGCCCTCGACCCGCTCGGCGCCGGCCATAAGCGCAAGCTCCGCCGCGGCGATCGCGGTGCCGCGATCATTGTGCGGATGGACGGACAGGATCACGCTCTCCCGATCGGAGATGCGCCGCCCGAACCATTCGAACTGATCGGCGTAGGTGTTGGGCGTCGCCATCTCGACCGTCGCCGGCAGGTTGAGAATGAGCCGATTGGACGGCGTCGGCTTGATGACGTCCTTGACCGCCTCGCAAATGTCGAGGGCGACCTCGAGCTCGGTCCCGGTGAAACTCTCGGGCGAGTATTGCAGCTGGAAATCCGTGCCCGGGGACGCCTCCGCCAGCGCCTTGACTTGGCGAGCCGCATCGACCGCGATCTTTTCGACCCCCTTGGGGTCGGTGCGGAACACGACCTCGCGCTGCAGGGTCGAAGTCGAATTGTAGAAGTGGACGATCACCTTCTTCGCGCCCTTGACCGCCTCGAAGGTGCGCTCGATCAGTTCCGGCCGGCACTGGGTCAAGACCTGGATCGCGACGCCGTCCGGGATCGCGCCGCCCTCGATGATCGAGCGAACGAAGTCGTAATCGGTCTGCGAGGCCGAGGGAAAGGCGACCTCGATCTCCTTGAAGCCCATGCCCGTCAGGAGCTTGAACATTCGATTCTTGCGCTCGACGCCCATCGGCTCGATCAGCGCCTGATTGCCGTCGCGGAGGTCGACTGAGCACCAGATCGGCGCCTTGTCGATGATTCGCGAAGGCCATTGGCGGTCTGGCAAAGGAATGGGCGCATAGGCGCGGTACTTGTGAATAGGCATCTGTGTCATGACGAACCCTGGAAGACTTGTCGCGGCGCAAAAGCTGAAATCAGCTGGCCGACCTTGCCTGTCGTTTTGAAAGGCGGATGCGAAACTATACGTCCCGGCGCGTCAGCGCGCCGGGCAGCTAAGGATGAGGCTCGTCGATCCCATTCGCATGGGGATGCTTCAAGCAGGATCAGAAGAAAAAATCAACCCGGCTCTTTTCGGCGGAATGGACAAGCATCCCCGCCGCGGCCATGAAGCGGACGCGGGCGGAGACAGATTTTTGACCGAGCACCCCATCCTCCAATTCGGCGCGAGCCGCTTCCTGCAGGCCCATGTCGACCTGTTCGTCAGCGAGGCTCTGCCGCGCGGCGAGGCCATGGGGCGCATCGCGGTTGCGGGAACCACGGGGAGCCCTGACAGCCGCCGGCGCGTCGCCGCCTTTGCGAAGGGCGAGCCCTATCCGGTTCTGATCAAGGGCCTGAGCGAAGGCGCGGTCGTCGATGACAAGGTCGAGGTCGCAAGCGTCGGGGCGAGCGTCGACGCCGCAACCCAATGGGACGAGCTCGAGCGGCTTTTTATCGCCGCCCGCTGCGCCGTGTCGAACACCGCCGACCGCGGATACGACACTGATCCCGGCGACCGGCCGGACGGCGGGCCGCCGCGGTCGTTTCCCGCCAAGCTCGCCAAGCTCCTGCTCGCTCGGTTTTCGGCAGGCGCTGGGCCAATCACCCTTTTTCCGTGCGAGCTGACGCCCGGCAACGGTCAGGCCCTGCGCTGGGTCGTGCTCGACATGCTCGAACGATGGCGGACGCCAGAGAAAGTGCGCCAGTGGGTCGGCGAGGAATGCCTCTGGGTCAACTCGCTCGTCGACCGCATCGTCTCCGAGCCGCTCGAACCCTTGGGCGCGGTCGCCGAGCCTTACGCTCTCTGGGCGATCGAGGACCAGCCCAGCCTTGAGCTTCCGTGCCGGCATCCGGCCATTGTGGTCGCGGGCGACCTCAAGCCTTACGAGCGACTGAAGCTCTTCATCCTCAACCTCGGACACACCTATCTGGCCGAGATCTGGTCCAAGGACAGCGCCGCCGCGCCCGATCTCATGGTCCGCGAGGCCGTTGCAGACCCGACCATACGCGCAAAGCTCGACGCGCTCTACGAGGAAGAGGTCCTTCCGGTGTTTGCGGCGATCGGCATGGGCCCCGAGGCGCAGGCCTACCTTAAAACCGTGATCGAGCGGTTTTCCAATCCGTTCCTCAACCACCGCCTGTCCGAAATCTTCACCAACCACGAGGCGAAGAAGCGGCGCCGTTTCGGCGGCCTGATCGAGCTGGCCAAAACGAGCGGCGTGACTGTCAAGCTGCCGCGCCTTCAGGCGGCGCTTTCCAGCGGCGGTTAGCGGCGGTTGCGAATGGCGATCGACGAATCTGCCCCCACCACCGTCCTTCGGACGGTCCCCCTCCCCCGCTCCGCAGGGGAGGATGAGCGACCCGCGACGTCCAGCGCTTTCGATCCTCCCTTGCCGCGAAGCGGCGGGGAAGGAGGACGGTGGAGGGGGCGCGGGCGCACGTCGCAAGCGGGCGCGGCATGACCCCCGATCCGCTTGTTGCAGGCGACCTCATCGCCGAGCGCCGCTTCGCTTACGCCAAAGCCGCAGCGGACGGGGGCGATTTCGCCGCGGCCGCAGATCTCTTCGAGCAGGCGCTTGAGCGCGCGCCGCATTGGGCGGCTGGCTGGTTCGCGCTCGGCGAAGCGCGCGAAAAGCTCGGCGTGCTCGATGCCTCCGCTGAGGCTTTTCGGATGTGCCTCGCGGCCGACCCCGCCGACTCGCAAGGAGCGGCGGCGCGGCTCGCGTTGGTCGGGCGGACGGACGCCCCCGTCGCCCTGCCCCAGGCCTATATCGCCCGGCTGTTCGACGACTATGCGGCGCGCTTCGACAAGCATCTCACCAACAATCTCGGCTATCGCGGCCCTGCCCTCATCGCCGACGCGCTCAGCGCAGCCGCGCCGGGACGCCGCTTCGCCTCAGCCCTCGATCTCGGCTGCGGCACGGGTCTCATGGGCGCGGCGCTGCGCGGACAAGTCGACCGCCTCGCCGGCGTCGACCTTTCGCCGGCCATGATCGCCAAAGCGCGCGAGCGCGGCCTCTATGATCGGCTCATCATCGGCGACGCGACGGCGGCGCTCAAGGACGAGCCCCCGGGCGGCTTCGATCTCATCCTTGGCGCGGACGCGCTCGTCTACATTGGCGACCTTGCGCCCCTGTTCGCCGCGGCCGCTGACGCGCTCGCCCCAAAGGGTCTCTTCGCCTTCTCGGTCGAACTCTTCGATGGGGATGGGTTCAAGCTTAAACCGACGATGCGGTTTGCTCATTCCCGCCTCTATGTGGAGGCGGCGGCGCGCGAGGCCGGCTTCCGGCCTCTTCTCGTCCGGTTGGCGTCGACGCGGCGCGAATTGGGCGCGGATGCGCCAGGACTGATTTGCGTATTTGGGCGTGAGATGTAAGCCGGCCTGCCTGCTCAAAGCTTTTTTGAGACGTCGCCAATACGGCAATCGAGACCGCCAAGAGACGGTCAGGCGAGCCGCCATGAACTCCCAAGAGTGCGGTTCGCGCGCGCCTCGGCGGCGGCCCGCGCCGACTGCGGCGGGCGATAGGCCATCCGGCAATGGCCAGCGCAATAGGACTGTCCCTTGGCCGGCGTTAGTCCGCAATAAGTGAAGTCTCCGCCTCTCGGATCGCCGAGCGGCCACCGGCAGGCGGGTTCGCGAATGTCCTCGAAGCGCAGCCGCCGCATTTCTCCGATCTCGGCTTCGCCAAGGGCCCAGGCCGCGGGTCCCTTCTTCGAAGTGGGCGTGAAGACGCGGACCACGTCTCCGACGCCAGCGTCGGGGCGAGGAGCGCGAGCCCACTCGCGCCCGCTCGCAGACCTCTTGCCCGATCCGGCGGCGCGGCCCCCGCCGTTGAGTTTGATCCCGATCCGGCTGGCCTTGCCGATGACGGCGTTCCGCGATCCCACGCCGAGCGCCGCGGCGATGTGGCTTGCGCTCTTCCCTTCGAGGGCGAGCCGCCTGAGATCTTCGACCGTCTCCGCTGTCCACAGCATGTGCAAGGCTCCAAAGGCTAGCGCAGCTGCGCTTCAGCCGCGCGTAAAAATTCGGGATCGGATATTCTTTTTCAGGACGGACACAGGGACGCCCTGGCCGCCAAAGCCCGCCGATCTTGGAAGAATTTCCAATTTCTTCAGCATCTTAAAAAAACGGATCGGTCGGCAATCTCGAATTTGGAATTGTCCTAGGGAGACCACAAATACGGTATAAGCTGAGGTCAGTGCGGAATAGAGGCAATCGCGTTCCGAAGGCGCGGGAGACGGAGATGCTGAGCCGCGGTGTGGAGCGGACGAGGTCGTCGGGAACGCCGCCATATACGTCGTACCGAACGTTCAAGACGTTCATCGAAGACCTTCACGAGCTCGGCGTCCCGTCTCGCATCGACCGCAGCGTGCTCACGCGCTTTTCAGGCGTGGTCGGCACTCAGCTCATCCACGCGCTCAGGTTTCTCGGTCTGATCGACGACGATGGACGCCCGACGCAGGGCCTCAGGGACCTTGTGGGCGCCCATGGCGCCGCCCAGTGGTCCGAGACGCTTCTCGAACGGTTGCGTGAAGAATATGCGCCAATGTTCGCGATCGACCTGGACACGGCCACGCCTTCACATTTCAACGAGGCGTTCCGGAGAGCCTTCCCCGCTGCGGACGCGGTCGTCCAGAAGTGCGTGACGTTCTTTCTCTACGCCGCCGCGGATGCGGGCGTGAAAATCAGCAGCCGGGTGCTGAAAGGCCGTAAGCCGCGGGCGATGACGCCACGCAGGAGACCGGCGAGGCCTCTGTTCTCCCCTCCGCCGACAGCGGTCTTCGAAGCGCCGCCGCCGCGGGCCGAGGCCGCCGCTCCCGCCGTTGAGGGCAAAAGGCCGTCAGAATTCCTTCTCGTCCACCTTGATCCAACCCAGATGGACGACGAACAGCAATCGGCGGTCTGGACGTTGTTGAAGTACTTCAAGGCGAGGGGATTGTAAGAATGCCTCAGGTCCCTTCGTCGAGGATTCTGCGCGTTTTCGCGGCCAGCTCCTCGATGCTGAACGGCTTGGTCAAGAGATTCGTGCCTGGATCGAGCATTCCGTTATGCACGATGGCGTTGCGCGTATAGCCGGTCGTGTAAAGCACTTTTAGCTTCGGCCGCATCTCCCGCGCGCGGTCGGCCAGTTGCCGTCCAGACATGTCGGGCATGACGACGTCGGTGAACAGGAGGGAGACCTGTTGACCCTCGTCCAGCATGCGCAACGCTTGCGACGGACTGGAAGCCTCGACGACGGTGTAGCCGAGGTCCTTCAGGGCTTCGATCGAGAGGGCGCGGACCCGCTCGTCGTCCTCGACCACGAGAATGATCTCGCTAGGCAAGCCACGCGGAATGCTGGGGAGCCGCTTGGCGCCCTCCCCCGCCGTCGCTTCGCCGTAGTGGCGCGGCAGGTAGACCTTCACCGACGTCCCCACGCCCATTTCGGAGTAGATCTTGACGTGCCCCCCGGACTGGCGGACGAAACCGTACACTTGGCTCAACCCGAGCCCCGTCCCCTTTCCGGCGCCCTTCGTGGTGAAGAAAGGGTCGAAAGCCTTCGCGATGACTTCCGGCGTCATGCCGGCGCCTGTGTCGGCGACCGCAACCAGCACGTACTGGCCGACCTCGATCGCGTATTCTTTGGCGTAGGCGTCATCCACAAACGCGTTCAGGGTTTCGATGGTGAGCTTGCCGCCGTCAGGCATTGCGTCACGCGCATTGACCGCCAGGTTGAGGATCGCGTTTTCGAGTTGCGCCGGATCGGCCTTGACTTGCCATAGGCCGGCGGCGAGCACGGTCTCGACCTTGACTTGCTCGCCGAGCGTGCGCGCCAGCAGTTCGCTCATGCCCGCGACCAGCTTATTGATGATCAGCGGCTCCGGCGAAAGCGGTTGCTGGCGAGAAAACGCCAGAAGCCTTTGAGTGAGCGTCGCTGCTCGCTGCGCGCCCTCGATAGCGGCGTCGACGAACCGGCCAACGTCGGTTTCGCCGCGCGCCAGCCTACGCTTGAGAAGGTCGAGGCCGCCAAGGATGACCGCGAGCATATTGTTGAAGTCATGCGCGATGCCGCCGGTGAGCTGCCCGACAGCCTCCATTTTGTGGATTTGGCGCAATTGCTCCTCGACCTTGACGCGAGCAAAAACCTCGTCGACCACCCGCTGCTCGAGCGTGTTGTTCAACGCCTGAAGAGCTTCCTCGGCGCGGCGGCGCTCCGTGACTTCCTTGTCCGCAGCCTGAAAAAGGCGAGCGTTGTCGATAGCCGTCGCCGCTTGCCCGGCGATGCCGGTCACAAGCTCCTCGTGCTCTTCGACAAACCTTCCAGGCTCTTCGTGCCCGAAGAACAGCCCCCCGATGACCTCCCCCGAGCGGGAGGTCACCGGCACGGCGAGATAGCTGCGCACCGGCAAATGTCCCTTCGGCATGCCGTAATGCGGCTCGTTCTTTCCATAGCGAGGGTCTTTGAGAATGTCGTCGGAGCGGACGACGCCCGTGCCCTTGAACGTCGGCTCAAATACGGCCGTATTGCGCGGCATGGGAAACTTGTCGAAGCGCTCCCTGGACACGCCAGAGAGTGCGCATAACATGTAGCTCTCGCCCTTCTCGTTGGTGACGTTGTAAAAGAAAGCGCCGAACTGGGCCTCCACGATTTCAGTGCAAGCGTCCGTGGCGATCTGCACGATCTTCCCCACGTCGAGTTCAGCCGCCAGTGAAGCTCCGGAACGGTTCAGGACGTCAAGCTTACGGGATTCCGCGCGGATCCTGTGTTCGGTTTCGTGTTGTTCGGTGACGTCGTGGCCCTGGATGAAGATCCCGGTGGTCTCGCCGCCGTCGGCGACGATCGGTTGGTAGATGAAATCGAGATAGCGCTCGTCGAAGGCGCCGCCCAAATTCTGCCGGAGGCTGACCCGCGCCCGGTGGCCGACGTAAGGCTCGCCAGAGGCGTAGACCTGATCCAGCAAATTCACAAAACCTTGCTCGACGACCTCCGGAAGCGCCTCGGCCACCGTCCGTCCGACCACATCGCGGCCAGCCACCAGCCTCCGATAGGCCTCGTTGACCATGGTGAAGCGATGCGCGGATCCGCTCACCATCGCAATGAAACCGGGCGCTTGCGCGAACATGCGCTTGAGGCTCTGGCGCTCGGCTTCGAGCTCTCGCTCGATCCGCACCCTGTCGGTGATCTCGACAACGATAGCCATGACGCCGGCCGGCCGACCGTCCTCGCCGAGGAGGGGCGAATAGTCGAGATTGAGCCAGACCTGCTCGGGCCTGCCGCCATGGCGGAAAAGGGTCAGCGGGAAATCGCGGTACGCGAGCGTCTGACCCGCGAGGCCCAGTTTCATGATGTTGTCGTTGAAGTCGGCGACCTCAGGCCAACCCTCCCGGACCTTGGAGCCGAAAAGATCCGGATGGCGGCCGCCGGCGAAAGCGGAATAGCCGTCATTGTAGATCATGATCCCGTCCGCGCCCCATAAGGTGACGATCGGGACAGGCGAGCGCAGAACCAGAGCGATGGCGCTCCTGAGGCTTGCGGGCCAGCCGTCTATCGGACCGAGCGACGTCGCAGCCCAGTCAAAACGCGCAATGATATCGGCGGCTTCTCCGCCGCCGGTCAAAAATGGATAAGGCGCGAGGCCGGCGTTCTCCAAGCTTTGACCTCTTGTCACGGTTGGCCGATCGGCAATCCGTCGGGCGAACCAACGCCGCGCGGCTTGATGACGTTCCCGAGTTCACCCGGCTGCTCGCGCCTGGCGGGCCCGGATGATGGCGGCGTTGAGTTCGCCGCCGAATACGAACAGGAGCGCCACCCAATAGAGGTAGACGAGCGCGATCATGACCGACGCCAGGCCGGCATAGGTCGAGATGTAGTTGCGTAGATACTCGCTCAAATAGGCGCCGAAAAGCTCGCCGAACGCGATGCTCGCGACGAAAGTCAGCGCCACGCCCGGCAGGATATCGTGAAATCCGACCCGATGGGCGGGAAGGATGAGATGCGCGAGGATGAGGGAACTCGCCAGCATCAGCCCCGCGATCCCGATGCGGAGGAAGGTCAGCAGCCGATGCGCCTGCTCGACCGAAGGAAAGAAGGTGGCGAGCGTATCCACGATCAGCGGGCCGAGCACCACAAGGAACGCCAACGCGAGCAGGGCGAATGACCCGATCAGCACCAATCCGAGCGACTGGAGCCGCAGCATCCACCACGGTCTCGGCTCGATGAGGCCATAGGCGCGATTGAGGCCGACCCGAAGCGCCTCGATGGCGCTCGACGCGAAATAGAACGAAAACACCGCGCCGAAGGTCAGCAACCCGCCGCTGCGCGGGGTCGTCAGAACCCGCTCGACCTCGTCGGCGATCGGCCGAGCCACGACCTCCGGCCATTCGGCGAAGACGAGTTTCGCCGCCTCGTGCGCGAGATCGGACGAGCCGAAGAACCCGGCGACCGCGGCGACAAAGATGAGAAACGGGAACAGCGAGGTTAAAAGCGTGAGCCCGATATAGCTGGCGATCGCCCAGCCATCATCGGCGGCGAACTTCTCCGCCGCGAGCCAGATGATTTTCAGGCGTTCTCGCACCCTGCTGAGGCCCCTTCCTTCGCGAGTCGCCATTTTGGCCCGCCGCGCCGGCGAGCGCCACCCGCTCGGGCGCCAAATTCGTCGGAGATGGAGGTGACGAGCGCATTGCCACATCCGGCGCGCCGACGCATGCTGCGGCGCAGCAACAACCCCGCTGAAGGAGCAAGGCCCGTGCCGCTCGTGGATTCCGCCCGCCAAGCCCACTTCGCCGTCCAGGGTCTCCTCGATCGCGCCCTCAACGCTATGCGCGACCGGGTGAGCGACAATGGCAAGCTGAGCAGCGACAAGATCGAGGCCGAGCAGCACGCCGTCCACGGGGCGGCGTGGCTTGCGACCTATGTCGAAGCGATCAAGGAAATGGCGGGATATTCCGAGCGCATGCGTTCGGAGGGACGGTTCGGCGAGACGGAACAGCTTCTGACCCGGATTGGGCTCGGGGAATATCTCACCCAGATTTTCAGCGGCCTCCCGATGAACCAGTCCGAGACGGCGCGCCTCAGCGACTTTGGCCTTGGGCCCGAGGCGGTCGCGCCGTTTCGCAACGAGGCCGTCGAGGCCCTGATCGCCGAGGGCAATAGCCGCGAGAACCGCGCCGCTCTCGCCGCTGTGATCCAGGCGGCGAACGAAGGCGCGATCGGCGATCCGGGGCTCGATGAAACCTTCGAGGCGATCCGCGGCGAGATACGCCGCTTCGCCAACGCCGAAGTCGCGCCACACGCGCAAGACTGGCATCGCACCAACGCCTATATCCCGCTCGAGGTCATCGCGGGCTTGAGCGAGATGGGCGTGTTCGGCCTCACGATCCCCGAGGCCTACGGCGGCATGGGGCTCGGCAAGGTCGCGATGTGCGTCGTGTCGGAAGAGCTGTCGCGCGGCTATATCGGGGTCGGCTCGCTCGGCACCCGCTCCGAGATCGCCGCCGAACTCATCCTGGTCGGCGGGACCGAGGCGCAGAAGCAAAAGTATCTGCCCAAGATCGCGAGCGGCGAAATCCTGCCGACCGCGGTCTTCACCGAGCCCAACACCGGCTCCGACCTCGCATCCTTACGCACCCGAGCGATACGCGACGGCGACGAATATGCGGTCAGCGGGAACAAGACCTGGATCACCCATCCCGTCCGGGCCGACCTCATGACCCTGCTCGCGCGCACCGACCCGGACGAGCGCGGCTATCGAGGCCTCTCGATGTTCCTGGCCGAGAAGCCGCGGGGCACGGACG
>Ga0153954_1001702_pt1 | contig 10892 bp, 11 predicted proteins | sample TSFL038MetaG_FD_102277 | JGI IMG/M metagenome (GOLD analysis project Ga0153954, IMG submission 102277) | Attine ant fungus gardens microbial communities from Florida, USA - TSFL038 MetaG | ecosystem: Host-associated > Fungi > Mycelium > Unclassified | place: USA: Florida, Wekiwa Springs State... | reverse complement strand
CCCTGTTGAATCTCTACCCCCCGAATTTCGGGAAGTTGAAGAGGAGGAGCGGCGCAATGGAGGAAACCACTTCACCCAAGACCTTCTAAAGCTACTGGGCACCCTAGGAATGATGGTAGCGCTGATCTACTGCATTTCTTACATGCTGCGCAAGGCGATGAACAAGAGCCAAATCAAGATCAACGAAACGAGTGGCATCAAAATTTTGGAAAGCCGCTCCATCAGCCAAAGAAGCGCTGTCTACTTAATCGAAGTGGAGGGACGCGAATATGTGATCGCTGATTCGACCAATGGCGTTACCCTCCTTGATAACCTCTCTAAAACAAGAAAAGAATAGGCAAAAATCAGAACCATATGCATAATCTACGCCCGATAAGGCTTTCTTTTTGAACAAATGGAAAGTCAGAAAGCGTAAGGAATTTTATGTGCAAGTTGTGTTTCGTTTTACTCGGTTTAATCGCCTTGACCAGTTGTTATCGGATGCCTGGGGAGGAAGAATTCTCCACAGTACCCTCCACAAACAATCCGGCATTGACGCGAGAAAAACAAGCCGCCATGCCTGGAATAGGGTACTAAATTTTTTTCTTAAAGAATCGTTGCAAATTCAAATGCCCTTTGATAAACTCCTGCGCGATATCAGACGTAAATGTCAGATTATGACATTTACAGTAAAACGGTTTTTGATTTTTTCAAAACCGTTACCACCAACGCCGAACGAGGTAGATCATGCTAGTACTTACTAGGAAGTCTGAAGAAAAAATCGTCATCGGAAAGGACAGAAGGATCGTCATCACGATACTAAGGATACAAGGCGATAAGGTCTCTATAGGAATTGAAGCAGATAAGGATACACCCATATTTCGATATGAGTTATTATTGAAGGAACTCGATCCCAATTTTCAAAGCGGTCTCATTGCCAAACATGCGATCCCTGCCAAAGAGTTGGCTAAAGGATTAAGCACTGGCGAAGAGGTGCCTATAGGATCCACTGAGGAATAAAAAAGATCATGCAATTAACATTGGACAGTCTCAAAGCTCACTTGAGCGAAAAAGGATTACAACCTCAAGTTCAACCTGACACGCAGCAAATTTTTATCTTGTTCAAGGTGCAAAATAGGGAATTTCCCCTCTTTTTCAGGATTTATGAAGGGGGAGACCTGCTGCAACTGCTTGCATTTATTCCATGCCAGCTCAAGCCCCAGGCGCTTAGTGACTTATCCCGTTTGTTGCACTTGATCAACAAAGAATTGGACTTGCCTGGTTTTGGAGTAGACGAAAAGACAGGTGTCATTTTTTACCGTTTTATGCTTCCCACAGTTGAACGCAAACTTGACCCTCAAGTGTTTGATGCACTTGTGGACTCAACGCGAAATATCACTGAATCGTTTGCTCCCGCCATTGCAGCTGTCGCAGGTGGGGTAGCCACTTTTGAAGAAGTGGTTAAAAAACTCCAAGAAAGTATGGGAAATCATTCTCCTGCAGCTCCAGGAATGCAGTAGATGCCCCTTCGCCCTATTTTTTATGACACAGAGACGACTGGGGTGCGCGCCGAAAGCGATCGCGTGATTGAAATTGCGGCTTATGACCCTGTTCAAAACGCGACTTTCGAGATGTTAATCAATCCAGGATGTCCCATTCCGAAAGAGGCAAGCGCGATCCATCATATTACGGATGAGATGGTCGCGTCTTCCCCCTCTTTTGCTGAAATTTTGGATCGTTTTCACGATTTTTGCACAGGCGAAGTTGTTTTAATCGCCCACAATAACGATTCTTTTGATTTTCATTTTTTAAAGCATGAGCACAAACGCGCTGGAAGGGAACTCCCTGCCTGGAAGTTTCTCGATAGTTTGAAATGGGCGCGGCGTTACCGCCCCGATCTTCCCCGCCACACTCTCCAATTTTTGCGCGAGATGTATGGCATTCCCGCCAATAATGCACACCGCGCGCTTGACGACGTGCTTGTTTTGCACCAAATATTCACCCATCTGACCGACGATTTGTCCATGGATCAAGTCTTTACTTTGCTTAACCGCTCACGCCCTTTACAACACATGCCGTTTGGCAAGCATCAAGGGGTCCCTTTACAGAAAGTGCCTGCCGATTATGTAGCTTGGCTAGCTTCTAATGGCGTATTTGACAAAGAAGAGAACAAAGAATTGAAGGAATGTTTTGAGAAATTGGGTGTTCTAAAACCGATCGTCAGTTTGGTCTAATAATTTACCAATAATCTCTTCCAGCAACTGATTTTCGCGACGTAGCTGCTCAAGTTGTGCTTCATGCATTTGCTCAGAATACTCCAAAAGCTCTTCTAAGTTCTTGATCCAAGGTGTCTTACCTTCACATTCGGCTTCTTTAAGTTTATTAAAGGCAGCTTCTAATTGGGCTTCGGCTTGAAAGAGTTTTTGGCGCGTGTCGTTAAGGAGGGTGCTTTTCGCTTCAAATTGTTCCCTCAACTGATCATATAAGCCCTTGTATTTTTGAGCTTCTTGCCGATGGTGGGTGGCTTCCTCTTGGCAAAGCGATGATTCCGCATGGCGGAAAGAAAGTTCCTGCACAGCGCGCGCGGCCTCTTCTTGATACCGGGCCACTTCTTGTCGCGCTGCAGCCATGTTCAACTCATTTTCCGTCAGTAACTTGCGCATTCTTTCAAGGAGGGATTGCTGGGCGCGGAGTTCCCCTTGTAGCTGAGCGATCCATTCGAGATCGGCAGGAAGGGATGTGGGGGCGGCTACAACGGGCGGAGCTGGCAGCGGTTGAGGTGCAGCAGGTTCAGAAATAGCAACCGGGGAAGGTTGTTTTTGCTCGACGGCTAAGGAAACAGCTACCCAGGCACACGCCAGCGACGTATAAATCCCTAAATCCCAGAATGTTGGCGTAGTTGTGAAAAAGATAAAGGCCGCAGCAAAAAGAAGGGAAAGGGCCAGTCCGCGCAAAGCAAGCTTCCAACAGAGGCAAAGGCCGATGAGCGCTACGGAGGCAAAATAAGCCGCATGGGGAGTGGGCTGCAGGGTGGCGACAGCGAGACTGAGGAGGATGCAAACAGGCCCTGCAAGCAACAGGGGATCGTTTTTGATGGAATACGCAGCTGTGGTCATTTGTAGTGTGAGCTTAGCACAAAAAGGGGGTGATTGTCTAGGGCCTCTTGAGCTGCGGTGACGTGAGACAATTGCAAAAGTCTACTTTTCTTAAATCTTCCATTTTTCAACGCAGAGGCGCAAGAGACGCAAAGGCGCAGCGGAGGAAACAAGAAAATAAATTTATTCTCTCTGCGTCTCCCCGTCTCTCGCGTCTCTGCGTTGATTTTATTGGTTTGCGGGACTTTTGCAATTGTCTCACGTCAACAAAGCTTAAGTATTAATCGATATCACCTTACTCGGGTAAAGATCCTCTTCCTGCTCCTCTATAAGATTCTGGGCGCCCTGCAGAAGGTAACACGCCAAAGCAGCATCCCCTTCATAGGTCATTTCCACTTGCATATCGCCGGTGTCTGAGGGTTCTGCGCAAGTAATCAAAACGTAACAAACGTTATTTTTCGCTAGTTTTTCCTTAATACGCTTTCGATCCTTGCAATTCATCGATTTCCTCATGAAATTTGTAAAATACGCCCTATATATAGGTTTAAGCTAGGTTATCTTTCTACCATCGACACATAATTCGCCACATTAGCGGATAGTTTATTTTATTACAAGTTCACTAAATTGTTGGTTTTTCATGAACCTATCACGTTAATGCTATTCAATGTGCTCGAAAAAATGGATGATAAATTGACCAAAAAGGGCTGAAAAGACATGAATACGATTAATGGGGTAGGTTCACTGAGTGAATTTTATGAGCATCAATACACTCGATTGGATTTCAGGCGAGAAAGAAAGGATGATTTCTCTCGTAGAAAAATGGGCCAATATTAATTCCGGTTCCCACAATTTAAGTGGTTTAGCTACCCAATGCGATTTTTTACAAAGCGCTTTTGAACCGCTCAAAGGAAAATTAGCGATCCTCCCAACCCATCCTTATAAAATCGTCGCCGACAATGGCCACCTCACCTATCAACCTCTTGGCTCGGCTTTGCACATCCAAAAGTATCCCGAAGCGCCGATCCAAATCTTTTTGGGGGGGCACATGGATACAGTGTTTGGCAACACCCACCCCTTTCAAAAGACGCGCCGTTTAAGTCCAGATAAACTGCAAGGTCCCGGTGTTACCGATATGAAAGGGGGGCTGGTGATCTTGCTAAAAGTTTTAGAAGCGTATGAGCGCTCCCAATATGCAGGCAAAATTGGGTGGGAATTGTTGATTAATGCCGATGAAGAATTAGGATCTCCCGGATCGATCCCCCTGTTTCAACAAATCGCCAAACGCAATCAATTGGGGCTTTTGTTTGAACCGGCCCTCCCCGATGGAGCCATCGTTGGCGCGCGGAAAGGCTCAGCCTCGTTTACCCTAGCGGCGACAGGCAAAAGCGCTCACGTGGGGCGCGATTTTTTTGAAGGGCGCAATGCGCTGCTGGCCCTCGCGCGGTTTGCCTTGAAAGCCACACAACTGACTGACCGTGAAGCGGGAATCCTCCTCAATGTTGGCCGAATCTCTGGGGGTGAAGCGATCAACCAAGTGCCCGACAAAGGGATTTTGCGCATCAATGTGCGCTTTGAGATCCCTGCTCAACTCGAACAGGTTGTTCAGCGCCTCAGAGGCTTTGCCAAAGAAGAACAAGAAGTGCAGCTCGACCTGTATGAAGATGCCAAAACGGCTCCTAAACCCTTTGATGAACAAATTCAAGCAGTCTTCAAGAGTTACCAAAAATGTGCAAATGAACTCGGAATCCCTTTCACGAGCCGTCCTACCGGGGGCACGTGCGATGGAAGCCGCCTCTATGCCTACGGATTGCCCAATTTAGATACGTTAGGGGCCGTTGGAGGGCAGATCCATACTTCGGAAGAATACATCGACCTCAAAAGCTTAGTAGAAAGAGCCAAACTATCAGCCCTCTTTTTATTTAAAGTAGCCAGCGGAGAAATAGAACTATGAGTTTGGAAAATGAAAAATTGCTCAACGACCCTCGCATCGCGACTGCGCGCAAACTCGTTTTAGAAGCAATTCAAGACCATCAAAAAAAGATCACAGGAGTACGCCCCTCCGATCCCGAACTCGTTGAAAAATATCAACAGGAGCTACAGTCCTTTACAGACTTACGGGGCAGTAAACTGTGGTTCCCCTATATTGGCAGCGGCCTTGGCAAGGGTGGCTTGGTGGAGTTAGCGGACGGCAGCGTCAAATACGATTTCATCTGCGGAATTGGCCCCCATTATTTTGGGCATAGCCATCCGTTGATGACTGAAGCGGCTTTTAACGCTTCCCTCAGCGATACGATTATGCAAGGCAATCTGCAACAGAACGGCGATGCATTGGCGTTGATGCAAAATCTCTCGCGAGCAAGTGGATTACCCCATTGTTTCCTTTCAACATCAGGGGCAATGGCCAATGAAAATGCCCTTAAAATAGCATTTCAAAAACGTTTTCCTGCGACGCGCATCCTCGCCTTCGAGCGCTGTTTCGTAGGACGCACCTTGATCCTCTCCCAGATCACCGACAAGCCAATCTATCGCGAGGAACTCCCCAATACAATCGACGTCGACTATGTCCCTTATTTTGATCACACCGATCCAGAAGGGAGCACTAAACGGGCTGTAGAAACTCTCAAAAAGCACCTCCACCGTTATCCCAAGCATCACGCCGTTATGATTTTTGAATTGGTGCAAGGGGAGGGTGGTTTTCATGCGGGGTCGCGCGAATTTTTCTTGAGCTTGATCAAAATCTTGAAGGCGGAAGGGATCCTCGTCTTTGATGATGAAATCCAATGCTTTGGGCGCTTGAGCAAACTATTTGCTTTTCAACACTTTGGTCTAGAAGATGTCGTTGACATTGTTTCGATCGGCAAGCTCTCACAAGTTTGTGCCACCCTTTTTACCGACCACGTCAATCCAAAGCCTGGACTCTTAAGTCAAACCTTCACTGCCGCAGCAAGCGCCATCCAGGGAGGAGGTGCTGTATTAGAAGAGCTGCAGAAAGGGGGGTATTATGGCGCAGGAGGCAAAATCGAAAAGCTCTCAAACTATTTTGTCGGTAAACTTTCTGCTTTTTCCAAACAGCATCCTCATTTGATGCAGGGCCCTTTTGGACTCGGTTCTATGTTGGCGTTTACCCCACTCGATGGCTCTTCTGAAAAGGTGAATCACTTTGTGCATGAACTGTATGGCGCAGGGGTAATGACTTTTGTGGCTGGGCAGCATCCCACGCGCTGCCGCATGTTAATTCCGGTGGGGGCGATCACCGAACAAGATATCGACAAAGCCTTTGAAATCATTACAGCAACCCTCTTTAGGCTCGGGGATTAAGATGGGTTACTTTATCCGTCCCATGCAAATGAAAGATTTCGACGCACTGGTGCGTTTTGCCTTTCGCGGAGAAGAAGGGATGTCGTCTCTTCCTAAAAATGCGGATCAGCTGCGGGAAAAGCTGGAGAGTTCCGAGCGTGCATTTGCCGCCAATGTAGAGAGACCTGTTCATGAACTTTATTACTTTGCTTTAGAAGATAGTGAAACAGGGGAAGTAGGCGGTATGTGCGCGATCTCTACCAAAAAAGGGATCGAATCCCCTTTGTATGTATTTCAAGTGGAAAATGTGCACAAAAAAGCGGTCAAAGGCATTCCAAAGGTCTCCGATGTCCATACTTTAAAAGCAGTCAGTTTTACCGATGCGCCCACTGAGCTGTGCACGCTTTTTCTCGAAAAACAACACCGTAAGTCTGGAGTAGGACGACTTCTCTCCCTCTCCCGCTTTTTATTCATTGCTGCCTTTCCCCAACGTTTTGACGATGAATTGTTCGCCGAAATGCGCGGTTACATCGACGATCAAGGGATCTCCCCTTTTTATGAAGGGGTTTTGCATCATTTCGTTAATCTCGATCGCGCCAATTTGATCCGCAAAATGGAGAAGGGGTTTGGATTTGTTCCTTATATACTGCCAGACCACCATATCTATACCGAACTTTTGCCTGAGACAGTGAAAGTGTGCATTGGCAAAGTGCACCCGAACACCGTCCCTGCTTTGAAAATGCTTCAAGAGGAAGGATTCGAACCGATCGACAAAATTGACCTAATCGATGGGGGGATTTGGATATCAGCTCCTTTGACAAGCGTGCGCGCCATTCGCGAAAGCCATACAACCACAGTGGGGGTGATTGCGGAAACGCCCCTTTCAGGCGAAGATTACCTGATTAGCAACGAACGGATCGCCTTTAGGTGCTGCCTCGGCAAGATCGACTTGCACACTTCACGCACGGCGACAATTGAGGAAAATACCGCCAAAGCCTTGCAGGTCTTGCGCGGAGATACGATCCGTTATGTGCCCCTTCGACCTGTCAAGGAGACTTCATGAACGCAATCGATAAGGCTGTCAAGCGGGCCAGAGAAGCTTGGGAAGATTGGGGGTTTTCCCCGATTGCAACCCGGATCGAAGTGCTCAACCGTTTCAAAGGGATCCTCACCGAATACCTGGAGGAGTTTACATTGACGATTGCCCAAGAGACGGGCAAACCGCTTTGGGAAGCACGCACCGAAGTCCAAGCGATGATCCAAAAAATCCCCCTCGCGATCCAAGCATTCCACGAAAGAACCCATCCAACATCCCGAAAAGTTCCCCAAGGGGACGCATATACCCGCTACAAGCCTTTTGGAGTGATCGTGGTCCTAGGCCCATTCAATTTTCCCGGCCATCTTCCCAATGGACATATTGCCCCGGCGATCTTGGCTGGCAATGCCGTTCTCTTTAAACCAAGCGAATACACGCCCCGTGTTGGCGAGATGACCTTGAGATGTTGGCACGAGGCGGGTTTGCCGGAAGGGATTTTACAAGTGATTCAAGGGGGCAAAGAAGTGGGCAGCGCGCTGGTCCAGCACAGAGGGATCGATGGATTGTTTTTTACCGGAAGTTGGCCAACAGGGAAACAATTGGCCGAAAGGTTTGCAGCTGATACCGGCAAGATTTTAGCGCTCGAGATGGGAGGCAACAACCCCTTAGTGGTGACATCGGTTAAAGATCCAATCGCAGCTGCCCTCGTGACCATCCAGTCGGCCTTTTTAACGGCTGGGCAGCGTTGTTCTTGTGCGCGCCGCCTGATTGTCCTCAAAGGTCCTGAAGGAGATCGCTTCTTGAAAACGTTGATTGAAACAACTCAAAAAATTCGAGTAGGGCTTTATACAGATATTCCGGAAGCTTTCATGGGTCCGGTGATTTCCTTAAATGCAGCGCATCATATTCTTGAAGCAGCGCAATTTTTGCGCCAAAGGGGAGGTAAAGATCTTCTCAAAATGGAACAACCCAAAGCAAATATCCCCCTCTTGACCCCCGGCATTATGGATGTAACCGCTTGTTCAGAGCGCCCTGATGAGGAAATTTTTGGGCCTTTTTTGCAAGTGATACGGGTCAAAAATCTGGAGCAAGGGATCAAAGAAGCCAACAATACACGCTACGGATTAACCGCTGGCCTACTCAGTACATCGGCAGAAGAATATGACCATTTTTTTAAAAAGGTACGCGCTGGGGTGATCAACTGGAATCTGCCCCTCACCGGCGCAAGCAGCCAGGGGCCCTTCGGAGGGGTTGGCTGCAGCGGCAATAACCGCCCCAGCGCTTATTTCGCCGCAGATTATTGCAGCTATCCGGTGGCTTCATTGGAAAATCCCCTCATCCTCCCCCCCTCTCCTATTATAGGTATTTCTTTATGACTGAAATCAACCTCGACGGTTTGCCAGGCCCTTTGCACAATTACGCGGGATTAGCCTACGGCAATGTCGCCTCGATCATCAACCGCAAGCAAAAGTCCAATCCCAAGGCCGCCGCCCTCCAGGGGCTCGAGAAGATGAAATTTCTGGCCGATTTGGGGATTCCGCAAGGAGTTTTGCCGCCGCATGAACGCCCCCATCTTCCCACATTGCGAGAATTGGGCTTTAGTGGCAGCGACACCGAAATTTTGCAACAAGTTGCCAAATACCATCCCGAACTTTTAGAGCAATGCTCGTCTGCTTCAGCGATGTGGGCTGCCAATGCCGCCACGATTATCCCCTCTAGCGATAGTATCGATGGGCATGTCCACTTCATCCCGGCCAACTTATCGGCCAAATTCCACCGTTCCCTCGAAGCGGCCACAACGGCACGCATTTTAAAGTCGATTTTTGCCAATCCGATCTTTTTTACCCATCACGATCCCCTCCCCTCTCCGATTACCGATGAAGGGGCGGCTAATCACACGCGTTTTTGTCAAAATACAGAGGGTGTCGGGGTGCACTTCTTCGTCTACGGCAAGCACCTTTTCAAAACCGATGCCCTTACTCCCAAAGTGTTTCCAGCCCGCCAAGCAGCCGAAGCCTCTGAAGCAGTGGCGCGCCTCGCGCAAATTTATCCGCAGAGGCTCCAATTTGCGCAAGCAAGCCCGAATGCAATCGATGCGGGGGTTTTTCATAACGATGTGGCCTGCGTCGGGCATCGCAATTTCCTTCTCTACCACGAGGAAGCCTTTCTTTCTGCTGCACAATGCATTGCCGAACTGAAGCATAAGCTAGAAGAGCTTTGCAGCGTGGAATTGCTGCCCTTCAAAGTCACAGCAGAAGAGATGAATTTAAAAGACGCGGTGAAATCGTACTTTTTCAACTCCCAAATCGTTACGAGGCCTTCCGATGGGTTGATGCTATTACTAGCCCCTGATGAATGCCGCAACAATTCAGCCGCCTCGGAGATGATCAGCAAATTGTTAGAAGATAAAACAAATCCAATCGAAACCGTGCGTTATTTCGATTTGAGGGAGAGCATGCGCAATGGAGGGGGGCCTGCCTGCTTGCGCCTGCGTGTTGTCCTAAGGCCTGAAGAGCTGAAAGAGATGCAACCGGGTGTGCTTCTCAATGAAAGGCTTTATGGGAAATTGAAAGATTGGATCGAAAAATACTACCGCGATGAATTAGCCCCACGCGATATCGCCGACCCACAGCTCTACAACCAAAATAAAGAAGCTTTAAACGAACTCACTAAAATCTTAAAGCTCGGGGCGATCTATGACTTCCAGCGTTGAACTGCTGGCTAAAACAGGGTGTGAACTACGCACCGATCCTATTTCTCTACAAGCTTACAGCGTCGATGCCTCTATTTACGAAGTGCAACCGTTAGCCATCGCCCTTCCTAAAAACGAAGCTGAGTTGATTGAGATTGTCAAAGTGGCCTATGCTCAAAAGATCCCCATGATTGCCCGTGGAGCGGGAACCGGAATCGCAGGAGGATGTCTAGGCAAAGGATTGATCATCGATTTATCCAAATATTTCACTGCCATTCTTGAGCTCAACATCGAAGAAGAATACGCTGTGGTACAGCCAGGGGTGATCCAGGACCAGCTCAATCTAGCCCTTAAGCCGTTTGATTACCGCTTAGGGCCCGATACGTCAACCGGCAACCGCGCTACGCTCGGCGGGATGGTTGCAAACAACTCAGCGGGGGCCCATTCGCTGCGCTATGGAAGCATGCTTGACCATTTGCTGGAAGTCAAAATCGTGCTTGCTACCGGTGAAGCGGTAACTTTAGGTCATGGAAGTGCCCCTTTCGAGCAAGAGATTGAACAATTTCTCCAAAAATATGGAAAGGCCATACAAACTCAATTCCCCGATCTAGGCCGCCGCGTTTCTGGCTATAGTCTTGATGTACTCCCCAATTTGGCGCGCCTCATGGCTGGTTCAGAGGGGACTTTGGGCATTATCACCCAAATTAAAGTGGAAATTAGCCCGATCATCCCCCATTCAGTTTTGGCTCTTTTGACCTTTAAAGATTTAGTGGAAGCGATGAAAGCTGTCCCT
>Ga0153954_1001701_pt1 | contig 10893 bp, 8 predicted proteins | sample TSFL038MetaG_FD_102277 | JGI IMG/M metagenome (GOLD analysis project Ga0153954, IMG submission 102277) | Attine ant fungus gardens microbial communities from Florida, USA - TSFL038 MetaG | ecosystem: Host-associated > Fungi > Mycelium > Unclassified | place: USA: Florida, Wekiwa Springs State... | reverse complement strand
GGGGGTCAGCGGGGGTCGGGACATGGGAAGCCTCCGTGAACAGATGACGACGAAATCCGGGACAATCCATCAGAAGACTCTTTTGTACGGAATTTCCCACCCACAATCCAGACGCCTACCCCACAGCAACGCCCCGGAAACTTTCCCCTGGAGGGGAGGCGGCCTGGCCGGTAAACTTACCGTTTCGGTCGGGTAACTTTTCCGGATTAGTTACCGGCCGGACCGCTCGGGTGAAGGTGCGCAGGCAATGTCCCGCCGACGACGCCAAGGACCGCCGGTCGGCTGGTCCCAGTTTGATGAACTGCGGTCCTACCTCCGCGACCACGAGCGGCAAGTGAAGGACGCATACTATCGCGTCACGCGCAAGCACGAGAAAGAGTCTTCATCTTTCGACCTGATCCAGGGGATCGCGACCACGTGGCGCAGGCTGGGAATGGAGAAGCCGTTCGAGGCCCGCTTTGAGGAGCTCGAAGGCTGCGGCACAGACGGCGCCGCCAAGAACTTGATCGCCTACGCCAACAAGTACCTGAGGATCGTGGCGAGTAAGGAGCACCTCGACCTGCCTGAGCGGCCCTGGCTCGCAACCGGTGCAGGTCGCGTGGCTCTGATTTGGATTGAGCGGGAGGAGGTCGCACCTGAGGAACCGGAAAAGCGGTTCGACCGCGTCTACTACCTCTACCGGGAGTGGCGAAACACCGCCCAGGACGACCTGTTCCGGGGCTTCACGGCGATGGCCGAGGCGCTGGGCGTCGAGGCCGTCCTCCGCCGCTTCGGCAGCCGCGAGTCGCTCGCCGCCGAGGTGCTCAGGATCGTCGAATCGCACCGGAAGGAGGATCACTCGCCGAGACCGATCTCGATCGTCATGGCCCTCGAAGACGAGGAGGCCGTCGAGACCAGTGAAGACATCGACCAAGCCCGGGAACTAGCCGAGGGCCGTCTCTTTCTCACCAGGACCGAGTACGTCAACGCGCAGGTCCAGCAGGACAGCGAGCTGATCGGCAAGCGCATCGCCCAGTGCATGGTGCGCGACCTGGCCGGGGCCGTGAAGAAGCGGCCCCGCCGGAACAAGGTCCTGCTGGTCGACGCGGAGCTGGGCGACCTCTCGTCGTTCCAGGTCCGCAAGCGGCACTTCCGCCGCTTCATCAAGTGGGCCGGGGAGGGGCTCGAAGTGTACCCCCGGGCCGTGCGCATCACCAAGGACGAGTTCTACAGCTCCGGCGTGGCGGAGAAGGTGAGGGCCGAGTCGGCGCAGATCCTCGCGGAGGACACGGGCCGCGAAATCGTCGCCATGTACACGGGGTATTTCAGCCTGACCTGGGGTGCGATCCAGGCCGCCCGGCAATCCGGCCGGACGTCCGAGGAGTTCGGCATCTACAGCGAGGACATCGTCTACGCGCTGATCCGCGAGCTGGGCAACCCCTCCTCATACCTGAAGGCCACGTGCGGGGTCGATCCCTACCACTACGGCCGCTACCTGCTGCGCGTCGCCGCCACGCGCAGCCAGGACGACCGCCAGGAGAGGGCGTCCGCGCCGGAGCCCTTCGTCCTGACCAGGGCGGACGTGACCTACGGCGATTGCGGCAAGATCGGCTACACCTACGAGCTCGACAGCCGCAAGCTCTCCTTCCACGCGGGGGACGATCACGCCATCGACATCCGGCTCGAGGACGAGCGCTATGCGTGGAAGCATTGGATGCGCGAGTGCCTGCCGCGCGCCTATGGGCCGGCACTCCTGAAGTCCCGGCGATCGCGTTGTGGCCGGGAGTGATCCGGTGGCCGGGGGACGAGGCCGCCCCGCCCGACGGCCTGACTCCGAAACGTCACACTTCTCCGCTTGTGCCCCACCGGACATTTGATAAACATATATTAACATATTCACAGTACAATGCCGGAGGAGGGAAGATCGAACAGGATACGGAGGTCATCATGCGCAAGGAAGACGAGAAGCTGTTCGAGGCCGCCCGCACGGGCGACCTGAACGAGGTGAGGGATGCTTTGCGGCAGGGGGCGGACCCTACCGCCCGCGCCGAGCGGGGGCACACGCCGTTGCACACAGCCGCCCTGGAAGGCCACGCCGAGGTGGCCGGCCTGCTCATCGACGCAGGGGCCGACGTGAATGCCAAGACGAGCGGGACGAAGACCACGCCCCTGCACTCGGCGGCCGGAGGCGGGCATGCGGAGGTCGCGCGTCTGCTCCTGGAGCACGGGGCCGACCCGGGGGCCAGGACCGCCGAGGGGAATACCCCCCGGGCCCTCGCCGAACGCTGGGGACACGCCGATCCGGACCTCATCCGCTCGCTGGCCGAGGCCGAGCGGCGGACAGTGAGACCCGATACCGCCGAGGGCCGGGCTTCGGACTTCGTCGGCCGGGTCAAACGGCGGCCCGGGAAGGGCGGGGACCTCCCCGAACACTGAGCCCCGTCAGCCGCAACCGCCTCTGCTTTCGAGACGAACCGAACCTGGTTCTTCATCCCGGTGACGATAACGCTCTCGAGCCGGGCGAACGCGGCCGCACTCCATTCAGCTTGGTGCGTGCCGCCGTCACTCCGCTCCGCCGCCGGTCGTCGGCCAGGGCGCATCGGGGCCGGTGAGTACCCAAGGGCCTATGGGGCGACGGGCACGAAGCGCCAGAGCTCGTTGCGTTTGCCTTGAGGGGTCCGCACCTCGACGCGGCCGAGCTCGTTGACGACGATCACCAGCTCGCTCGTGGAGGTGATCCGGAATGCACGGCCCTCCGGGATGAGCGACCAGAGCTCATTGCCCGCCCCGTTCTGGTCGGGCCACTGGATCAGGCCGTTGCCGTCCTCCTGGCGTCCGAGCGGGATATTGATCAGGAGGCCACTGTTGCCATTGACGATCTGGAACCGGCCGTGCTTGGTCCGGAGCGTCCAGGCCTGGCTCGGCCGTTCCGCCGCGCCGGCCTGGACCAGCGAGCCCCCCCCCGCCCAGGAGCGACGAGTGGAGGACGTCGAGGGCCTTGCCGGTCTCCTCGTTGATCACCCGGTAGAGGTGGCCCGGGACGGGCACCGTCGCATCGTCCGGCCCGGGAAGCCGACCGGTCCCGGCGTCGGGGCGAGGGGCGCCCCGTACCTTGACGTTCCGGAACCGCGCGACGCCGGCGCTGGACTGGAACCCGATGTGGCCGGATTCGCGGCTCACGCCCGGGGCCGCCTCGGGCTTGTCGCAGAACCAATTGAGGTGCGTGCTATGTGCCAGCCGGCCGTTGATCGTCACGCGGAGCAGGCCGCCCCGCGACTCAATCACCGTCAGGTTCCAGGGCCCGCTCGCCCGCTCGACCGGCCGGGGCTGCAACCCGTCCCGGGGATTGCCGCTGAGCGACCAGAAGAGGAACCCGTGGAACGACGGCGCCTCGCGGACGCTGCGCAGGTTGAGCTCCAGGTGTGACGGCTCGTCCCGCACGGCCCGCAGCGCGACACCGCTGTCGGAGTCCGGGCCGAGCTGAAACTCGAACGAGACGAGGTAGTCGCGGAACTCGCGCTGGGTCAGCAGGAATCCCGCCCTCGCGGGCTCCGTGCCGCCCCGGGCGACGAGGGCGCCGGCCTCGACGCCCCAGGCTCCCCTGTCCCCCGACTCGACCAACCAGCCGTTGAGGCTGTGGCCGTTGAAGAGCGGGACCCAACGTTCGGGGAAGGCCTCCAGGTCGGCCGTGTCCAGGAACAGGCGCTCCCACGATTCGCTCACCTCCGCCTCGGCCGCGCGATCTCCGAGCTCGCGATGGACCTTCGCAGCCGCGTCGAAGTGGCTCCTGCAGAGGCTTTCCGCTCGCTGGAGGGCCTTGCGGTACCGCTTGACCTCGTCCTTCATCCGGGGCGACATCGGGATTCGGCCCGCATCGCGGAAGGCGTCCCGTTCCCGGCCGATCCGGTCCGCCAGGATCGCCCGCTCGCCGGCCTTGAGCCGTGGGTTGGCCTTCGCCGATTCCAATTCACCCGCGAAGGCGTCGCGCAGCTCGCCGCGGGCCTGCGCGATGGCATTCCGATAGTCCTTCTCGGCCGCGCGGAGCCGTTCGCTCGCGGCGTCATCCGCGGCGACCGCTTCGTGCGGGCTCGGGGCAATCCCCACGATCCCGCACGTCGAGGCAATGACCAGGCCGACGATGCCCAGGCGCTTGTACCGCACGATCGCGCCCTCCGGTTCGTGAAGACCGAGACTGAGTGAAGCCCGTCGAGGCGAGCGCATGCCGAGCATCGGTGCCTCGTGTCACCACGGGGCTGGCCAGGATGGTTTGTGCGCCGGTCTACCGCCCGAGGCCGGCGAGTTCGGCCCGGAGTTCCTGAAGTGTCCGGCGGTTGGCGTCGAGCCTCGCCTGGGCCTCGGCCCGTTCATGACCGGCCTGGCTCGCCAGGGTGCCCGCCAGGACTTCGGCCACCGCCCCGGCGAGCGCCTGGCCGCGATCCTCCGGCGGCTTCGCCCTCACGACGTCCGGCACCTTCTCGAATCCCTGACCCAAGATCCCCAGCCCGTTCACCCGTCTCGCATCGTTCTCGACCTCGGCCTCCAGCGCGGCAATCTGCTGCTGGAGGGCCACCCGCCGCTGGCTCTGGTAGTCCGGCGACGGCGTTACGGCGACAGGTGCCGGTGGCGGGGCGCCCGGAACGAACCTGCCCAGCTGCATGTCGTAGTACCCGTCCGTGTAAGTGACGCCCTGTCCGGCGGGCGGAGCCGGTTGCGGATCTCCCAGCCGCTGCGCCTTCCAGGTCCCGGTGGCGGGGTCCCAGGTGAGGAGGGGGGCGTTGGGGTCGAGGGCGGGGAGCGGGGTTGAAGTTTGCTTCGTAGGAGTGGGAGCGAGGTCACCGACCGATGCGTCCTGGGTCGCAACGGCGGCGCGCCGGTTCCTGTAAAACGCATGGTTAATGACGACCTGGACGAGCACCAGGACGATCAGGGCGGCGACGAAGGAAGCCGGCTTATGCCGGACTGTCCAACGGGCGCTCGGCCTCGGGGACGTGAAGTCGGGGTCGTTCGATGCGGGCTTGGTCATCGGATCTGGCTCCTGACGAAGGACGTGGGTATTGGGCCTTCGATTCCGGGACGACGAGGACTTTGGGATTCACTGCGGCTGCTCGTTTCTGCTTGCAGAGGGATGCGGAGATGCTAGATAAAGGACATTACCCTGCGTCAGCCCAGGATCAGTGAATGCAAGAACAGGAAGGGATAGCAGTTGGGACGATCGTCGCCGTCGAGCACAGGGAGCCGTGTTTCCTGCCCGCCCCGGTCGTGCGCGCGGGGGAACGGACGAGCGCACGTTTCGTCGAGTTCTTCACCGCCCATATCCGGAACCCGAACACGCGGCGGGCCTATGGGAGGGCGGTCGCCCGCTTCTTCGCGTGGTGCGACGCCCGGAGCATCGACCTCGACCAAGTCGAGCCGGTGACGGTTGCAGCCTACATCGAGCAGCACCCCGGCTCAAAGCCGACCGTCAAGCAACACCTCGCCGCGATTCGCATGCTGTTCGACTGGCTGGTCACGGGTCAGGTAGTGCCCTCGAACCCGGCCGCCTCCGTCCGGGGACCGAAGTACGTCGTCAAGAAGGGCCGGACGCCGGTGCTCACGGCGGCGGAGGCCCGCCACCTGCTCGACAGCATCGACGTCACGACGCTCATTGGCCTGCGAGACCGCGCGCTAATCGCCCTGATGGCCTTCAGCTTCGCCCGCGTCGGCGCGGCGCTGCGCATGCGGGTCGAGGACTATTACACGCAGGCGGGTTATCGCTGGTTTCGGCTCCACGAGAAGGGCGGCAAGCTGCACTACGTGCCCGCGCACGGCAAGGCGGCTCGCTACGTCGATGCCTACCTGGCGGCGGCGGGGATCGCCGACCAGAAGAAGGAGCCGCTGTTCCGCACGGTGGGGCGGGATCGCAAGCTCACTGAGCGGCCGATGGCCCCCATTGACGCCCTCAAGATGATCAAGCGGCGGGCCCGGACCGCGTCCCTGCCCGAGACGATCGGCTGCCACACCTTCCGGGCGACGGGCATCACGGCCTACCTCGAAGCCGGCGGCACGATCGAGGGAGCGCAGGCCATCGCCGCCCACGAATCTCCGCGGACGACGAAGCTCTATGACCGAAGAGGCGACATGGCGACGCTGGAGGAGGTGGAACGGATCGCGATCTGAGGAAAGATTCGATCCGGGAATGATTATAGATAATGTCCTTTATGCTGCACCGTGATTGTACGGAGGTGGGTCATTGGCTGGCAAGAGAGACGACCCGGAAAGTGCTTCAGGCATTTAGTATCGCTGCGCGGAAGTAATGCCCGAAGTTGACGAGCCGGTGGTCTCCGCTTCGTCTACCCCTCGAGGGACCATCGGAAAAAGCGCTTTGTGTTTCCCGAGGCGACCTCTTGACTTCCCAGAATGTTGCAGTTACAACTATTCTGGAGGTGGAGAATCCATGGCGAGGAAGAAAGACAACTTGCCGGCCGCCGAACTCATCGCAGACGCGTGCCTGGGCGTCCGGGTGCGGATGCTCAACCGTGCCGTGACCGCACTGTACGACGAGGCACTGCGGCCTCACGGACTGCGGGTCGGCCAATTGAACTTGCTGGTCGCCGTCGCCCGGATGGGGACCGCCAGGCCGGGGGACCTCTGCCGCTTCCTCCGGATGGACAAGTCCACCCTCAGCCGGGACGTCGAGCTGATGAGGCGGAACGGCTGGCTGGAGGTGGACGAGTCGGGCGACAAGCGAGCCCGCCCATTGAGGATCTCCGCCCGGGGACGAGCCCTCCTCGAAGGGGTCGTCCCCGCCTGGCGGCAGGCCCAGGAGAAGGCCGAGGCGATGCTAGGGGGCGAGGCGACCGCCGCCCTCGGACGGGCCGTCGATCGCCTGTGGCAGGAGGGGGCCACCGAACCTTGAGCGGCCCGCAGTTATGTTGCGTGCATTTACCCGTATTATTCTGGGAGCCGGGCCATGAATCTGGACGCTCATCCCACCGTTCGCCGGCTCACCGGCAAGGCTTCGGAAGGAGCGCACCAGGGGCCAGCCGAGACGGTGCTGGATGCCGCCTGGTTACGCCAGCTCGCCTCGGATTGCGGCGCGGACGACGCCGGCCTCGTCGAGATCGCTCGCCCCGGACTCGACCCGCAGCGCGAGGAGATCCTCAGGAACTACCCCTGGACCAAGTCGCTGCTCAGCCTCGTGCTCCGCATGGCGCGCGAGCCGTTGCGCGGGGCGCCCCGGTCGGTCGCCAACCTCGAATTCCACCGGACAGGCCACGAGGTCGACGAGGTCTGCGCGGCCATCGTGGCCAGGCTCGAGGAGCGCGGGGTCCGGGCGGTGAACCCCTCGATGGGCTTCCCGATGGAGATGTATCAGACCCCGGGGCATGCCATCTGGATCGTCTCCCACAAGCCGGTGGCCGTCGAGGCCGGCCTCGGCCACATGGGGATTCACCGCAACCTGATCCACCCACGATTCGGCAACTTCGTCCTGCTGGGGACCGTGCTGATCGATCGCGAGACGACCGAATACGACCACCCGATCGACTACAATCCGTGCCTCGAATGCAAGCTGTGCGTCGCCGCTTGTCCGGTCGGGGCGATCGGGCCGGAGGGCTCGTTCAATTTCTCGTCCTGCTTCACCCACAACTATCGCGAGTTCCTGGGCGGCTTCACCGATTGGGTCGAGCAGGTGGCCGACGCGCGCGACGCCGTCGACTATCGCCGGCGCATCAGCGAGCCCGAGACGGCATCGATGTGGCAGAGCCTGAGCCACGGGGCCAATTACAAGTCGGCCTACTGCATGGCCGTCTGCCCGGCCGGCGAGGACGTGATCGGCGCCTACCTGCACGATCGGCAGGGCCACCTCCGAGAGGTCGTCAGGCCCCTTCAGGAGCGAGCCGAACCGGTCTATGTCGTGGCGGGCTCGGACGCCGAAGTCGCGGCGCATAAGTTCAAGAACAAGACGATCAAGCCCGTTGGCAATGGCCTCAGGGCGCGCACGATCGCCGGCCTGCTCAACTTCATGCCCTACGTCTTCCAGCCGAACCAATCGCAGGGGCTCGATGCCATCTTTCATTTCACGTTCACCGGCGCGGAACGGCGCGAGGCCACGATCACAATCAAGAATCGAACGCTCGAGATCGAGGACGGGCTCGTCGGCAAGCCGGACATGCAGGTCACGGCCGACGCGAAGACGTGGCTCGGCTTCCTCGCCAAGGAAAAGAGCCTCGTGTTCGCCCTGCTCACGAGGAAGGTGCGCCTCAAGGGCAATCCAAAGCTACTCCTCGCCTTTGGTAAATGCTTCCCGAGCGCGGGCGCCCGGCACAAGCGAGTCGAGATCGTACCGCAACCCTCCAAAACCAGGGGCGAGCCCGCGCGTTACAGGAAAAACGATCCGGCCACCGGCAAGATCCGGTGGCGGGGCAAGCTCACCCTCTCGGGCATGGCCGACGAGGCTCACGAGGTGAAGACCTTCCGCTTCAGCCCTCCTGGTGGCGGGCCATTACCCTTCGAGTACCTGCCCGGCCAGTTCGTGACGCTCCACATCGCGCCTCGGGGCATCCCGACCAAACGTTCCTACACGATCGCCTCGTCGCCCACCTGGCGCGACCGGCTCGAGATCACAGTTAAGCGCGAAGACCAGGGACTGGTCTCGCGGTGGTTGCACGACGAACTCAGGATCGGAGACGAAGTCGAGATCGAAGCGCCGAATGGGACGTTCGTCTTCAGCGGCACGGAAGCGGACCGCCTGGTGCTGATCGGCGGCGGCGTGGGGATCACCCCCATGATGAGCGTCGTGCGATATCTCGCCGCGACGAGCTGGCCGGGCAAGGTGCATCTGATCCTCGGCTTCCGGTCGCCGCGCGACTTCATCTTTCGGGAGGAACTGACCGAACTCCAGGCACGCAACGACAATCTCCGCGTCACCGTCACCATGAGCGGCCCGCGAGATGAGCCGTGGTCCGGGCGCGTCGGCCGGGTCGATGCGGCCCTGCTCGCTTCGACCGTGCGTGATCTCGCGGCCCATCGGGTGCATGTCTGCGGCCCGCCGTCGATGATGGACGCGGTCAAGGCCGCACTCGTCTCGCTCGGTGTCCCCCATGCCCAAATCAAGACAGAGGCATTCGGGACGGTCAAACGCGATCCGTCCGCGAAGGATGCCGGATCGACGGAGATCGCGGGTAAAGCCTTCTTCGTGGCTTCCGGCGTGACCGCGCCCGTTGCGGTCGATGCGACGATACTCGACGCGGCCGATTCGGCCGGTGTGTCCATCGACAACGCCTGCCGTTCCGGCACATGCGCGTCCTGTCGCGTCAAGCTGGTCTCGGGCCACGTGACGGTGGCCGTCGAGGATGCGCTGACCGATCAAGACAGGGCCGAGGGCTACATCCTGGCCTGCCAGTCCAAGATCCAGGGCGATGTTGAAGTCGACGCCTGAGGAGGGCCGCAGATGAGTCTCGGGTCATTCACCCTTGCGTTCGTTGGCTCAGCCCTCGGACTTTGGCTCGTATCCCAGATCATGGAAGCGCTGCGCCCGGTCCCGCAAACACCCAAAACTTTGCGATGGGCGCCGGAGATCCCGATCGGCTACCTCGATGTCGGCGGCTGCAAGCTTCGATACATCAGGGCCGGCCAGGGGCCGAATCTCGTGCTCCTCCACACCCTACGGACCCAGCTCGATCTCTTCGAAAAGGTCGTGCCGGAACTGGCGCGGCGGTTCACGGTCTACGCGCTCGACTATCCCGGCCACGGTTACTCGGACATACCCGAGGCTCGGTACGACGCCGATTTCTTCGCCGAGGCCGTCACGAAGTTTCTCGATGTCCTCGATCTGCACGACGTGACCCTCAGCGGCGTGTCCATCGGCGGCTCGATCGCTCTGATCCTCGCTGGCCGGCGAAATCCGCGAATCGCCCGGGTGGTGGCGATCAACCCGTACGACTACGCGAACGGGCGAGGGATGGCGCGCAGCTCGCCGTTGGGCTGGATGATCACGGTAACATCGGGCATCCCCCTGGTCGGTGAGACGATCATGCGCCTCAGGAATTTCGCGATCATGCGGGCCGTTCTCCAGGGTGGCGTCGCGAATCGAGAGAGCATCCCGCCCGCGCTCCTCAGGGAAATGTACCTTGTTGGCAATCGGCCCGGCCATTACCGCGCCTTCATCCGCCTGCTCCGCGAGTCGGCGAGCTGGGAAGATGCCACCGGATCGTACGAACAAATTGGCCTGCCGGTGCATCTCGTTTGGGGCGCCAAGGACTGGTCCAGGCCCGGCGAGCGCGAGCACGATCGCAGCCTGATTCCGAGGGCCCAGTTGGAAACCGTGGAGAATGGCGGACACTTCTTACCGCTCGATCGGCCGGATGCCGTCGTCGATCTCCACATGCGCATGGTGGGCACACCCGCCGAATGCTGACGGTCGTGGCGACCTGTCGCTAACAGAAGTGGAACGTGCCGGACTATCACCGCACGAGTTTCGCGGATGGCCTGCGAGACGAGCAGGTCCCATCGCTGCTGCCGGCGAATTAACACGGATGCCACCAAATGAATCCCTCCTATGGCACCAAATAAACGGCGCCGTCCGTCATTGTTCGACCGGCGTGAGCTCTCACGGTCGGTCCAATCTCCAGGGGAAAAGTGGATTGGCTCTTGACGACGACTTTGTTGCATATACAATGGAATCATGGAACAGGCCGACAGTCCCGAACGCCGCATCGAGGGGGAGTGCTTCGCCGGCCGGGCGCGAATCTTGAGCCGGGTGGCGACGCGCATCTACGACCAGGCCCTGCATCCACAACACGGAGCCGATCACCATGGATGACGTCATCATCATCGGCGGCAGCTTTGCCGGTCTCGCCGGCGCCCTGCAGCTCGGCCGTGCCCGCCGCAAGGTCACCGTTCTCGATACCGGCCTGCCGCGCAATCGCTTCGCCG
>Ga0153954_1001700_pt1 | contig 10905 bp, 9 predicted proteins | sample TSFL038MetaG_FD_102277 | JGI IMG/M metagenome (GOLD analysis project Ga0153954, IMG submission 102277) | Attine ant fungus gardens microbial communities from Florida, USA - TSFL038 MetaG | ecosystem: Host-associated > Fungi > Mycelium > Unclassified | place: USA: Florida, Wekiwa Springs State... | reverse complement strand
GCATCGAGCAGCGCAGCCGCCTCGGGAAGGTTGGGCGTGATCACCAGCGCGCGCGGGAAGAGCTCGCGCTTGAGCGCATCGACCGCGTCAGGCGCAAGCAGCTTGTCGCCCGAGGTCGCGACCATCACCGGATCGAGCACCACCTGGCTCTGCTGCCAGCGCGCGAGCCCGGCCGCGATCGCTGTGATGGCCTCGCGCCGCGACACCATGCCGATCTTCACCGCGTCGACGTGCAGGTCGGCGAACACCGCATCGATCTGCGCCGTGATGAACGCAGGCGGCGCGTCGTGAATGGCGGTGACGCCCTTGGTGTTCTGCGCGGTCAGCGCGGTGATGACCGAGGCGCCGTAGACGCCGAGCGCCGAAAACGCCTTGAGGTCGGCCTGGATGCCGGCGCCGCCGCCTGAATCCGAGCCGGCGATGGTGACGGCGATCGCCATCAGCGGCCCTCGCGCCGCGCCAGCGCGGTGTCGACGATCCCGCGCAGCGCCTGCGCCGCCGCCTGCGGATCGCCGCGCAACGACAGCGCCGAGATCACCGCGACGCCGTCCGCGCCGGCGGCGATCACCTCAGCGGCATTGCCGGCGTCGATGCCGGCGATCCCGCACAGCGGAAAGCCTCGCACGCGGCGCCGCAGGGCATCGGCCACGCGGGCGACGCCGGCGGGGCCGATCGGCGGCTGGGGATTATCCTTCGAGGAGGTCGCGAACACGCCCCCTACCCCGGCGTAATCGATGAGCGCGATCGGCGCGGCCTCGGCCTGCGCAACGGTCTTGATCGAGAGCCCGATGATCGCCGCAGGCCCGAGCAGCCGCCGCGCGTCTGCGACCGCCATGTCCTCCTGCCCCACATGCACGCCATCGGCGCCGGCGGCGAGCGCCACGTCGACGCGATCGTTGATCAGGAGCGGCACGTTGAACGGCGCCAGGGCGGCCTTGACCGCGCGCGCACGCTCGACCATGGCGCGCGTGTCGGTGCGCTTGTCGCGCAATTGCACCAGGGTGGCGCCGCCCTGCGCCACCAGCCGCGCGAGCTCCGGCAGGTCGCGGCCGCCCGCATGCTCGGGATCGACCAGGGCATAGAGGCGAAGATCGAGGGCCATCACGCGATCCTCGCCCGTACGCGCAGCGTGTCGCGCTCGAGGCCGGCCAGCGCATCGATGAACGCCACCGCGAAGCTCCCGGGTCCGCCAGAGCGCTCAGCCGCGCATTCGCCTGCGATGGCAAACGCCGACAGGCCGGCAATGGTCGCGAGCCAGACATCCGCCTCCACCGCGAGGCAGGCCGTAACCACCGCTGCCCCCGCGCAACCCATGGCAGTGACCTGCCCCATGAGCGGATCCCCGTTGGCAAGCTTGGCGAAGCGGCCGCCGTCGGTCACCACGTCGGTCGCGCCGGTGAGCGCGATCACACCCTGGTGCTTAAGGACGTAACCCTTGAGCGCAGCATCCTCGGGCGCGGCGTCGGCAAGCGCGGCGAATTCCGCGCCGTTGAGGCGGATCGCCCATGGCTTCCTGGCGACCAACGCCTTCGCAAAGACGGTGCGGGGGGCCGAGCGGTCGACGAAGACCGGGTCGAGCACCCACGGGCGCCCCTCGTCCTGCGCCCGGGAGATCGCGATTTCGGCGGCCATCTTGCGGTCCTCGCTCAGGGTGCCGAGATTGACGAGAAGCGCATCCGCACGCGCCACGAACTGCGCGATCTCGTCCGGCGCGACGGTCATCGAAGGCACGGCGCCGACCGCGAGCAGCACGTTGGCGGTGAAGTTCTGGGCCACGGAATTGGTGATGCAATGGACGCGCGGACGCCGTGCGCGCAGCCGCGCGAAGATGTCGGCGGCGATGCCGGGCAGATCTTGGGTGGGCGGACGGGACGTGGGCAGATTCGAACTGGGCGCGTGCATCTCAAGCTCCCTCCGCCGGCATGATCCGGATCAGGTTCGACGGGTTGGCTCGTGGCCTCTCAGCCCGGCGGCCTATCCGCCGGACACCCCGTTGAGATTGCAGGGGGAAAACTAGCGCCGCGGTAGCCGGCATTCAAGGTCGGCGAGCTCCGGTGCCTTGTCAATCCGGCACGATTTTGCTCATTTGGGATGAGACATCGGCCCGCTCGAGGTCCGGTCCATTACGGGCCGCTGGCCGGGCATGTGCAACCACGGCCGATGCGGAGGCGCTATGGTCCCCTTCTTCGTGCAGATCAAATGCCGGCTTGGGCAGTCCTACGAGGTGGCGAACAAGCTCGCCGATGCCGAGCTCGCCTCCGAGATCTATTCAACGGCGGGGGATTTCGACCTGCTCGTGAAATTCTATGTCGAGGACAAGACCGACATCGGCCATTTCGTGAACGAGAAGGTGCAGACCATTGCGGGCATCCAGGACACCCGCACCATCATCACCTTTAAGGCGTTTTGACCGCGTCCTTGCGCTGGAGGCCGAGCCGGCGCTCGCGCCAGATCACGAACAGGCCAGCGCCGGCGATGATGCTGGTGCCGATGAACACGTGGATGGTCGGCAACTCGCTGAAGAAGAAGAAGCCGAGCAGGAACGCCCAGATCATCGCGGTGTAGTCGAAGGGCGCAACCAGCGAGGCCGGCGCCCAGCGGAAGCTTTCCGTCAGCAGGATGTGCGCGAGACCGCCGCACAGGCCGACCGTGACCAGTGCGGCCAGCTCGAGCCAGGTCGGCGTGAGCCAGTCCAGTCCCCAGCCCGGGACAAGACGGCTCAACGGCCAGCTGGCCAGGCCGGCGAGCGCACAGCTGAGCGAGAAGTAGAACACGATCGACGACGTCGTCTCGGTCTCGGTCAGGCGGCGGGTCTGCACCACCGAGCCCGCGTTGCAGAACGCCCCGCAGAGCGCGAAGCCAAGCCCCAGCGCGGTCGTGGCCGCGCCCGCATGCGCGCCGATATCGAAGTGCGGCCCAAGCATCACCAGGATGCCCCCGAAGCCGATGAGCACCGCCGACCAGCGGTAGATGCGCACGCTCTCCTTGAGGAAGATCGCGGACAACGCCACCGTGATCAGCGGCGCCACGAACGAGATGGCGGTGGCATCCACGATCGGCAGCCGGGCAAGCGCGGAAAAATTGCAGAACATGCCGAAGATGCTGATCAGGCCACGGCCCGCGTGCCCGAGCGGACGGTCGGTGCGCACCGCCGCCGCGAGCTCGTTGCGCCAGGCGTAGATCGCCAGCACCGGCGGGATGGCGAAGGCCGAGCGGAAGAACACGGTCTGCCCGACCGGATACTTCTCGCCCAGGAATCGCACCAGCGCCGACATCACTGCAAACAGCAGGGCCGACATGATCTTGAGCGTGACAGCCTTGAAGACGTTCATTGCTTTTCTGGCTGCGCGCGCCGGCACCACCGGGTGGGAGTCTATTGCGGGCGTTTTGGCCCGGTGACGGGCGGCAGCGATTTGATGTAGTCGGCCATGGCGGCGCGGTCCTCGGCCGGCAGCTGCGAGGTATTGGCCACCACCGCCGTCATGGCGCCGCCAACCGAATCGCCGTCGGGGGTGTCGCCGCTTTCGAGGATCCGCTCGATATCGCGCTGGTCGTATTTGCCCATCCCGGCCTCGGTGATGTTCGGCACCCAGCCGTCGCCGCCCTCCGGATCGGGCCCACCGGCGAAGCGCTCCCCGGCGACGATGCCGCCGAGAGCATTGCGTGGGCTGTGGCATTCGGCGCAGTGGCCGGGCCCGTTGACGAGATAAGCCCCCCTGTTCCACTGCGCCGACCGTGCCGGGTCGGCCACGAACGGCCGCCCATCGAGAAACAGGACCTTCCACACTCCCACCAGCCGTCGAAAATTGAACGGAAACGGCAGCTCGTGATCGCGCACTTTGCCCGCGACCGGCGGCAGCGTCTTCAGGTAGGCGAACAGGTCGCGCATATCGTCCGTCTTCATGCGCTGGTAGGAGGGATACGGAAACACCGGGTAATAGTGGGTCCCGTCGGGCGATGTGCCCTTCCCCATCGCGGTGACGAAATCGACCTCGCTCCAGGCTCCGATGCCGTCGGTGGGGTGCGGCGAGATGTTCGGCGCATAGAAGGTGCCGAACGGCGACTTCAGGGCAAGGCCGCCGCCGAGCCTCGTCTTGTCCTCCTGGTTGGGAACGGCGTGGCAGGCCGTGCAGCCGCCGGCATAGAACATGGTCCGGCCGTTGCCGAGATCGGGCGTATGCGCGGGCAGCACGCTCGCGGCGACCGTCGCCGGCGCGGTGATCAACCAGAACGCCGCGGCGGCGATGATCGCCACCGCCGCCGCCAGGATCGCGAGCTTGCGCAGCATCGATGCCCCCCTCGCGTGCCGGCGCCATCGCGCGCAGGCGCCATCAATGGCGAAGGGCGGTCCGCCCGTTGTCGACGGCCGCCCCTCGGATGCAGCGGGTGATAGGCTACTACGTCTTCTTGCGATAGGTCTGGTGGCAGCCGCCGCAGCTCTTGCGGACCTCGGCCATCAGCGACTTGAAACTGTCTGCGTCCTTGGTCGCTTCCCCTGCAGACTTGGCATCCTTCGCGAACTTCGCGAGCCGCGCGTCGAAATCGGTCTTGTTCTCCCAGACCGCGGGCAGCGCGCCGGTATCGCCGCCGGTCTTGGAGCTGTCGGGGAACAGCGCCGGCGCCTTCTCACCGGTCTCCGCGAAGGTCGTGAACACCTTCTTGGCCGCATCGAGGCTGAAGGGACGCTTGCCTTCGATCATCTCGGTTGCGACCTTGCTCTGCTCGCCGTTCTCCTTCATCAGGGCTTTGCGGGCCGCGATAGGGTCGGATTGGGCCGACAGCGCCGTGACGCCGAGCGCCAGAATCGCGACCGCAAGCACGGGACGGATCATCTCGATTGCTCCCTCGTTTCAATCTTTCTGGATGGATTGCTCCGCGCCGGACGGCGCGGTTGGCGGACACCGGGAAAACCCCCGACTGATCGTATTATTCCTTACGGCGAGGGTGACCGAAATAGCACCCGCGCCTTCACGATTTTGTGAAACGGTGGCTGCGTCGGCCCGTCCTATTCCGCCGGGGCTGTGTGCGAAGCGGACGCGCGGCCGCGCGACGACTTTTCCGCGATCCAGCGGCTGACGACGTAGAAGATCGGGGTGAAGATGAGCCCGAACGCAGTCACCCCGATCATGCCGGCAAACACCGCGGTTCCGAGCGTCTGGCGCAGCTCGGCGCCGGCGCCGATCGCCCACACCAGCGGCGCGACACCGAAGATGAACGCGAGCGAGGTCATCAGGATCGGGCGCAGCCGCAGCCGCGCTGCCTCGACCGCCGCCTCGGAGCGCGTGCGGCCCTGGTCCTCGAGCTGCTTGGCGAACTCCACGATCAGGATCGCGTTCTTGGCCGCGAGGCCGATCAGCACGATGAAGCCGACCTGAGTGAGGATGTTGTTGTCCTGGCCGCGCAGGATGACGCCGGTGATCGAGGCCACCAGGCACATCGGAACGATCAGGATGACGGCGAGCGGCAGCGTCAGGCTCTCGAACTGCGCCGCCAGCACCAGGAAGACGAACACGACAGCAAGCCCGAAGGCGAATATTGCGGTGTTGCCCGCCCGGATCTGCTGGTAAGCGAGCGTCGTCCATTCGTAGCCGAAGCCGTCCGGCAAGGTCTCGGCGGCGAGCTTCTCCATCAGCGCAATCGCCTGACCCTGCGAATAGCCGGGCGCCGCGGCACCGTCGAGCTCCGCGGCCTGATAGAGATTGTAGCGCGGCACCCGGTACGGCCCCGCGATGTCGCGGATCGTGGTGAAGGAGCCGAGTGGCACGGTATTGCCGCTCGCATTGCGCACCCGGATATTCAAGATGTCCTTGGGGTTCGCGCGATACGGCCCATCGGCCTGCGCGGTGACGCGGAAGGTCTTGCCGAACAGGTTGAAGTCGTTGACATAGGCCGAGCCGATGAAGACCTGCAGGGCAGCGAACACGTCGGGGACGTTGATCCCCAGCAACTGCGCCTTGGTCCGGTCGATGTCGAGGTAGAGCTGCGGCGTCGAGTTCTCGAACAGCGTGAACACCTGGGCCAATCCAGGCGTCTGGTTGGCCTTCGCCATCATCGCCGTGGTCGCGCCGAGCAGCGCCTGCGCGCCGCGCCCTTCACGGTCCTCGACCATCATCCGGAAACCGCCGGCATTGCCGATACCGGAGACCGGCGGCGGCTGCACCACCAGCACCAGCGCCTCCTGGATGCCGGAGAGCCGCTTGAACAGCTCGGCGGTGATTCCCGCCGCGGACAGCTTGGGGTCGTTCCCCCGCTTCTCCCAATCGTCGAGCGTCAAGAAGATCGCGCCGGAGTTCGGCGCCTGCGTGAAGGTCGCGCCCGAGAAACCGACGATGTTGACCGCGTGCGCGACCCCGGGTGTCTTGAGGCTGATGTCGACGGCGCGCTGCTGGACCTCGTCCGTGCGCGACAACGAAGAGCCCGGCGGAAGCTGGATGACCACGATCAGATAGCCGCGATCGACCTGCGGGATGAAGCCGACCGGCGTCTTGCGGAACTCGTTGAGGCCGAAGCCGAGCAAGGCGACGTAGGCGATCAGCATGAGCGCGACAAAGCGCACTGCACGCGCGATCAGCCAGTGGTAGCCCTTGCCGATGCCGTCGAAGCCCCAGTTGAACAGCCGGAAGAACCCGCGGATAGGACGCTCCCACCAGGCCACGCGATGCCCCGTGGTGTGCGGCTTGAGCAGCAGCGCGCACATCGCAGGCGACAGGGTGAGCGAGACGATCAGCGAGATGATCGTGGCGCCGGCGATGGTGAGCGCGAACTGGCGGTAGAACTGGCCGGAAATGCCGGTGATGAACGCGGAGGGGATGAACACCGCGCACAGCACGAGGGCGATCGCGACCAGAGCGGCGCCGACCTCGTCCATGCTCTTGTGCGCGGCCACGCGCGGATCGAGCCCGGCCGCGATGTTGCGCTCGACGTTCTCGACCACGACGATGGCGTCGTCGACCACGATGCCGATCGCCAGCACCAGCCCGAACAGCGAGAGGTTGTTCAGCGTGAAGCCGAACATCGCCATGAAGAAGAACGTGCCGACGAGCGACACCGGAATGGCGACGATCGGTATGATGGCCGCACGCCATGTCTGCAGGAACAGGATCACCACCAGCACGACGAGGACGACCGCCTCGCCGATGGTCTCGATCACGGCATTGACGGACTGCTGGATGAACTCGGTCGGGTTGTAGACGATCGCGTGCTTGACGCCCGACGGAAAGCTCTTCGAGAGCTTATCCATCGTGTCGATGACGCCTTTCGCGGTCGACAGCGCGTTGGAGCCCGGCCGCTGGAAGACGGCGAGCGCCACCGCCGGATCGCGGTCGAGGTAGGAATTCGATGAATAATCGAGCCCTCCGAGCTCGATTCGCGCCACGTCCTTGAGCCGCACCACGGCCGCCAAGGTCTGCTTCACGATGATATTGGCGAACTCATCCGGATTGGCGAGGCGTCCGAGCGTCTGCACCGCGATCTGGAAGGCCCCCTGTTTCTCGATCGGGGGCGCATCGAGCACGCCGGAGGCGACCTGCACGTTCTGGCCCTGCAGCGCGGTGACGACGTCGTTTGCGGTCAGCCCCAGCGCCTGGAGCCGGTCCGGATCGACCCAGATGCGCATCGAATAGTCGCGGCTGCCGAACACGGTGATCGAGCCGACGCCGTCGACGCGGGTAAGCGCGTCGGTGATCTGCAGGGTGGCGTAGTTGGAGATGAACAGGGCGTCGCGCGATTTGTCCGGCGAATAGAGATGCACGACCATCATCAGGTCGGGCGAGCTCTTGTTGACGGTGACGCCGATATTGCGCACGTCGGCCGGCAGCCGCGGTTGCGCGATCGCCACGCGGTTCTGCACCTGCACCTGGGCGATATCGAGGTTGGTGCCGAGATCGAATGTGACGGAGATGGAGAACCGCCCGTCTGCCGTCGAGTTCGACGACATGTAGAGCATATTCTCGACGCCGTTGATCTGCTGCTCGATCGGCGCGACCACGGTCGAGGCGACCACGTCGGCGCTCGCACCCGGATATTGGCCCGATACGCTGATGGTGGGCGGCGCGATCTCGGGATATTGCGCGATCGGGAGGCGCATGAACGACACGCCGCCCAGGATCAGGAACACTATCGAGACGACGGCCGCAAAGATCGGCCGATCGATGAAGAAGTGCGAAATGCGCATTGCGGGCCGCGCCTGATCAGTCGGTCTTGCTTGTCAGTCAGTCTTGCTTGTCAGTCAGTCTTGCTTGTCAGTCGGTCTTGGCCTGGGGGCTCTTGGCCTGGGGCGCCGACGCGGTCGGAGCCTGTTGCTCCTCGGGCGTCACCTTTTGCCCGGCACGGACCCGCATCAGGCCATTGACGATGACGATATCGTCGGCTGCAACCCCTTCCTTGATCACGCGCATGTCGTCGACCACCTGGCCGAGCGTCACGAAGCGTTGGCGTGCGATGTTGTCGCGATCCACCACATAGATGAACTTGCGCACCTGCTCGGTGCCGACAGCCGCATCGGGCACCATCAGCGCCTGATACGGAGCCGAGCCCGGCACCTGCACACGCGCGAACATGCCAGGGGTGAACAGCCCGTCGGCATTGGAGAATTGTGCACGGCCGCGGATCGTGCCGGTGGCACGGTCGATGGCGTTATCCACGAAGTCCATGCGCCCGTAGTGGGAGAACTCGGTTTCGTCGAGCAGCCGCAGCCTGACCGCCGTGCCGCCCAGGCCGGTCGCATCGCTCTTGCCGCCGTTCGCGATCCGCTGATAGCGCAGCAGCGACGCTTCGTCGAAGGTGAACTCCAGGCGGATCGGGTCGATCGAGACGATGGTCGCGAGCAGCGTGGTCGAGCCGCCGGTGCCGCCGGTCACGAGGTTGCCCGGCGACACGCGCCGATCGCCGATGCGGCCGGCAATCGGCGCTTTGAGCTCGGTATAGTCGAGATCGAGCTCGGCCTGGCGCACCATCGCCTCGTTCGCCGCCACCGCCGCCTGGGCGTTGCGAAAGGCCTGCTCGCGCTGCTGGAAAATCTGCTCGCTGATGGTGCGGTCGCGCAGGAGCTGCTGGCCGCGGCCGAGATCAGCCTGGGTGAACACGACGTTGGCCTTGGCGGTCTCGAGATTCGCGCGCGCCTGGTCGAACGTGTTCTGGAACTGACGCTTGTCGATGGTGAACAGCAGGTCGCCCTGCTTGACCATCTGGCCGTCTTTGAAATGGACCTTGTCGAGATAGCCGGAGACGTGCGCACGCACCTCCACGCTGTCGACCGCAACAAAGCGGCCCACATATTCGTCCTGGTCGACGATTGTCCGCTGCGTCGGCTTCGCCACCGTGACCTTGGGCGGCGGCGGGGCGGCTTGATGCTGTTGTGCTTCCCCGCAGCCGGCGAGCGCGCCGGCCAAGGCAATCATGACGACCGCGGCTGGCGCGCGTCGTGCTGGACCGGAACGGCACCCGTTCGGTGCGATGGAAGCTTTGTCGGATGTTGGCATGAGGCTGGCGAAGGTCATGCAGGATGCCGGCAAAATATAGGCGGGAACCGCCATTGGTCCGGGGTCGCACTGTTGTGAACGGCGGCCCTGGCCTTCCCCTACGGCATCGGGCCACCCATATCTGTGGTCGATCCTCAACTCCATCAATGGTCTCCCGCCACTTTGCGCAGGGTTTGCCGGGGTGTGTCCCCGGCGCCACGACCGAGGTCGTGCAGGCTGCGTCAATAGGTCTGCGGCGCGAAAGCGGGCACAATCAGGTCATGATCATCATGCTCGACCGCCCTACCCCCGTTTCCGGCCCGCCTGAAACCAGCCCGCCGGTCGCCCCTCCGCCGGTCCCGCCCGAGGACCAGGCGCTGCTCGATGCCTATTCCCGTGCCGTTATCGACGTGGTCGACCGGGTCGGCCCGGCCGTGGTGCGCCTCGACGTGAAGTCAGGCGAGCGCCAGGGCGGCACCGGTTCCGGCGTGATCGTCGCCCCGGACGGCCTCGTGCTTACCAACAGCCACGTCGTCAACGGTGCGACACGGGTTAAAGTCACCACGGTGGACGGCCGCAGCCTGACCGCCCAGGTGGTCGGCGACGACCCCGACACCGATCTCGCCCTGGCGCGAATCGATGCGCCGGTGACCTTGCCGGCGGCTGCGCTCGGCAACTCCAAGGCGCTCAAACGCGGCCAGCTGGTGATCGCCATCGGCAATCCGCTCGGTTTCGAATCCACGGTCACCACCGGGGTGGTCTCGGCGCTCGGCCGCTCGCTCCGGGCGCGCTCCGGCCGGCTGATCGACGACGTGATCCAGACCGACGCGGCCCTCAACCCGGGCAATTCCGGCGGCCCGCTGGTGTCTTCGCGAGGCGAGGTCGTGGGCATCAACACCGCGGTGATCATGGGCGCGCAAGGCATCTGCTTCGCGGTGGCGGCGAACACGGCGAGCTTCGTGCTGGGAGAATTGGTGCGGCACGGACGTGTGCGGCGCGCCTATATCGGCATTGCCGCCCAGCAATTCACGCTCTCGCGCCGACGCCAGCTCGCGGCCGGGCTAAGCCAGGAGACCGCCGTGATGGTCGCCACGGTCGAGCCCAAGAGCCCGGCGGACCGCGCCGGAATTGCCGGCGGCGACATCATCCTGTCGCTTGACGGATCCGCCGTGACCGGGGCGGACGACCTCATCCGCAGCCTCGCGGGCGACAAGATCGGCCGCACCGTTGCGCTCGAGATCCTCCGCAACGGCAGCCGAATCTCAGTCTCGCTGGTCCCGGACGAGCGCGCCCGCGCGGCCAGGCCATGATCCTCGGGGGCTAACCCAACTTTCTCAACTGAGAGAAAAAAGTGAGTAGGATCAAGGGGAGTGGGGCGCAGGTCTCCACTACATTGCGTGGGTTGGGAGGCGAGCGGGGTTTCCTGGTGCAGTGATGCGCGGCGGTG
>Ga0153954_1001699_pt1 | contig 10908 bp, 10 predicted proteins | sample TSFL038MetaG_FD_102277 | JGI IMG/M metagenome (GOLD analysis project Ga0153954, IMG submission 102277) | Attine ant fungus gardens microbial communities from Florida, USA - TSFL038 MetaG | ecosystem: Host-associated > Fungi > Mycelium > Unclassified | place: USA: Florida, Wekiwa Springs State... | reverse complement strand
GCTCGCCGTTCGCGCCGGAGATCAATGTCGACAAGAAGATCCTGCGCGACCTGCATATGCATCTCGAGGCGATCCGCGACGGTGCCGGGCCCGACGTCGACATCCTGCTCGACTGCAACTTCAACGCCAAGACGGAAGGCTATTTGAAGATCCTGCGCGCGATCGAAGACCTCGACATGTTCTGGATCGAGATCGACAGCTATAATCCGGAAGCGCTCGGCCTGATCCGGCGCCAGAGCCCGCATCCGATCTCCTCCTGCGAGACACTGCTCGGTTTGCGCGAATTCAATCCCTATTTCCGCGAACAGGCGATGGACGTCGCCATCATCGACACGCCCTGGAACGGCGTGTGGCAATCAATGAAGATTGCCGCCGCGGCAGAGGCCTACGAAGTCAACGTCGCGCCGCATAATTTCTACGGCCATCTCTGTTCGATGATGAATGCGCATTTTTCCGCCTGCGTGCCAAACCTGCGTATCATGGAGATCGACATCGATCGCCTGACGTGGGACCACGAGCTGTTCACGCATGTGCCGGAGATCGTGGATGGTCATCTCATCCTCCCCGACCGACCAGGCTGGGGCACCGAGCCAAACGAAGAAGGACTTCGCGCGCATCCGCCGAAGACAAGCGGCGGACTGTTGAATTACGGCCGCAAGGTCTCCTAGCCGGCATCGATCTCATGAATGACCGCGCTCCTTAGAATTTTCGGAAACAGCCCCGACATACGGAAGCGCGGTTTGAGGGCGGCGCCAGCTTAAATGCAGCCGGCCTCGGAGTAATTCCCTCTCATGTCCCGCCTGCCGTCACACCTTGAACAGCTTGGCGTAGCGCGCCTTGATGTCTTCGCTTTGCGCCAGCACCGCGGCCGGATCGGACTTGAGCAGCTTGATCGCCGACAATAGCGGCCGGCCCGGCCTCTCCTTGATCTGCGCATGGAAGGAGCGGTGGGCAAACTCGTCAACGAGCATTTGCTGTCCCTCCAGGCTGAAGAAGAAGCTTTGGAACAGCCGCGCTGCGTTCGGATTGGGCGCGTTCTTGAACACGCCGGAGGGAACGATGATCAGGGGCGAGCCTTCGCTCGCATAGACGACATCGACTGGCTTGCCCTGCTCTTTCGAGAGAAAGAGATTGTAGTCGTTGCCGTCGGCCATCACGGCGCGCTCGCCGCGCAGGAGCTTTTTCGGGGGATCGGCCGCAGACTGCACCTGCAGGATCTTCTGCTGCGCGAGCTTCTCGAAATATTGCCAGCCGAGCTCGCGCGACAGCACAAAGGTCGCGGTCATGATCGCGCCGCTGTAGCCGGGATGCGCCTTGACGATCTTGCCCTGCCATTTCGGATCGAGCAGGTCGGCATAACTCTTGGGTGCACCTTCCGGCTTCACCAGATTGGTGTTGTAGCCGATGGCCTCGATCCAGGCGCAAGAAGTCGCGTAGGTGCCGTCAGGATCGGCCTGATCGGCGGGGAAATATTTGGCGACGTCATCGGGAACATAGGGCGCGAGCCAGTCCTTTGACTTCCAGTCGAGGTAATGCGCGGGATCGGTAGAGTTTGCGACGTCGACCGCGTTTATGCCGCTGCCCTGCTCCTGCGCGATGCGTTGATAGATCCGCTCCGCGCCGGACCGTTCGACACGCACGGAGATGCCTGGATACTTGGCCTCAAACGCCTTGCCCAGCCGTTCGGCGACATTGAGCTCAAGCGCGGAATAATAGGAAATCTTGCCTTCCTTCCGCGCGGCTTCGATCAATTCCGGCGTGACGCTGGTTGGGGGCGGCGCGGCGGCCCGCACAGGCTCCGCGAACAATGTTCCGGCCGCCAACGCCGTTGCGGTTTTCAGGACATCGCGCCTCGACCAATGATCTTTCCGCATGGCGTCTCCCCAAACTTTCTTCACACCGTTACGATACTGGAGCGGTGCAATATTTTGTTGATCGGGAGTGTAGCAGATGAATCAGTGCGATGTCCTGATTATTGGCGCCGGCCCGACCGGCCTGGTGCTGGCGCTGTGGCTGACCAAACTTGGCGTGAAACTGCGCATCATCGATAAGACTGCCGAGCCCGGGACGACCTCGCGTGCGCTTGCCGTACAGGCGAGAACCCTGGAGCTCTACCGCCAGCTCGATCTCGCCGAGGCCGTGGTCGCAAAGGGTCATCATGTCCCCGCGGCCAATTTCTGGGTCCGGGGCGAGCGAAAGGCGCGCATTTCCCTGAGCGATATGGGTAAGGGGCTGACGCCGTACCCGTTTCTGCACATCTTCCCGCAGGACGAGCACGAAAAGCTGCTGGTGGCCAAGCTGGACTCGCTCGGCGTGTCGGTCGAACGGCGTACCGAACTCCTCAGCTTTGCCGAACGGGCAAACGGTGTCGTCGCGCGGCTGCGCGGGCCCGATGGAGCCGAAAGCGAATGCGAGGCGATTTATATCGCCGGTTGCGACGGCGCGCGTTCGAAAGTACGCGAGACCATCGGCACGGGCTTTCCCGGCGGCACATATCAGCATGTGTTCTATGTCGCGGACGTCGAGGCAACCGGCCCGGCACTGGACGGCGAACTTCATGTCGATCTCGACGAAGCCGATTTTGTCGCGGTCTTCCCGCTGGCTGGGCAGGGACGTGCGCGGCTGATCGGAACGGTGCGCGACGCGCGCGCAGACCGCGCCGAGACGCTGACATTCGGCGATATCAGCAACCATGCTATCGGCCAGATGAAACTGACGGTGACGAAGGTGAACTGGTTCTCGACCTATCATGTGCATCACCGGGTGACGCAACATTTCCGCAAAGGCCGCGCCTTCCTCATTGGCGATGCCGCCCACATTCACAGTCCGGCGGGTGGTCAGGGCATGAATACGGGCATTGGCGATGCCATCAATCTCGCCTGGAAGCTCGCCACTGTCGTGCAAGGCCGCGCGCCGGATGCGTTACTCGACAGTTACGAAGCCGAACGGATCGGCTTTGCCCGAAGGCTGGTCGCGAGCACCGATCGCGCTTTCACTTTCGCGACCGGAGAAGGCGGGCTCGCGACCTTCGTGCGCACACGCATCGCTCCGATCGTCCTTCCGGCGGTTTTCAGTTTCGAGAGCATCCGCCGGTTCGCCTTCCGCACCGTCTCGCAGACCATGATCAACTATCATGGCGGGCCGTTGAGCCGGGGCATCGCCAGGCACGTACAAGGCGGCGACCGGCTGCCCTGGGTCGCGGTCGATGGCGCCGATAATTTTGCGCCGCTGACGCACATGGATTGGCAGGTTCATATCTACGGCCAGGCAAGGCCGGAACTCGCCGCATGGTGCGAGCGGCACAAGTTGCCGCTGCATGTGTTCACCTGGGCGGCCGAACACGCCGTGGCCGGGCTCGCGCGCAACGCGCTCTATCTGCTCCGGCCGGATACTTATGTGGCGCTGGCCGACGCCAGCGGCTCACCGGAAGCACTGGATCGCTATTTCGAGGAGGTGGGCATCCGGCCCGCCGCATAGCGACCACTTCAATCGTTGGGCGCGATTGCATTGCTCGGCGTCGGCCGGTCGGTGATCTGCTGGCCAAACAGGCTGCCTATCAGTTCGACCACAGTCCGCGCCGTGCGGCCGCGCTCATCCAGGAACGGATTGAGCTCGACGATATCGACCGAGCGAACCAACCCCGAATCGTGCAGCATCTCCATCACCAGATGCGCCTCGCGATAGGTCGTCCCGCCCGGCACTGTCGTACCGACTCCCGGCGCAACATCGGGGTCGAGGAAGTCGACATCGAAGGAAACGTGCAGCACGCCGTCGCGGGCGCGCACCTTGTCTATGACGCTGCGCATCAGCACGGCGACCCCGAATTCGTCGATCTGCCGCATGTCCGCGATGCTGACCTGGCGTTCGCGTAAAAGCTCTCTTTCGAGCTTGTCGATTGACCGCGTGCCGAACAGTTGCAGCCGGTCGGGATCGATGGAGGCACGCGGCTCCTCACCGAGCAAATGATCAAGGCCGGTTTCACCGCAGAGGAACGAGGCCACCATGCCATGCATGTTGGCCGTCAGCGTGGTCGCGGGTGTGTTGTAGTCCGCATGCGCATCGAGCCACAGCACGAACAGGTCTCGTCCCCTCTCCTGCCAATGACGAGCCATGGCATTCACCGATCCCATCGACAGCGAATGATCGCCGCCGAGAAAGATCGGGATCGCGCCTGAAGCGGCGATCTCATGGCCGCGCCGGCTCAGCGCGCGGGTCCAACGCTGGATTTCCCGGTAGTGATTGACGTTCTCCGGCGGCGCATCCGTGAGTTCGGCCATGCCCGCCACGGAAAGATCGCCAAGGTCGCTCACTTCAAAACCGAGGCCCGCCAACGAAATCAACAATCCGGCCGTTCGCAGCGCGGCCGGACCCATCAACGTACCGCGCTGCGACGCACCCATGTCGATTGGAGCTCCGAGCACGGCGATCGATTTTGAAAAATCCTTCTCTCCCACGACAGGTCCCTGGCTTGAAAAACGAGCTGTCGCCCAGCGTAACAGAGATTCCATCAGAGGCGTTTGGTCGCGCAGCGTAATACCGGGGGAAACAAATCCCGCATGCCTGCATTTTCTGGCTGGAGCCCTCGCCCGCCGGCATCGCAACGTGCTGTCGCGGGCCGCCCGAAGGCGGCCGTCTCGTGTCGCGGCTCGTATTGAAGGCTTTCGACGGTGAACATGGAGACACCACAGAACATACCATCGCCCAGCATCGCGGAGCGCACCATCGATACCGCGACCGACGTGTCACGCACGATCGAGGAGGTGACGAAAGCGCTTCGCGTTGCCGTTGACCGACTCCAGGTCGCAATCGCGAACGCACAGCGTCCAGGCGAGCCGGTGGCAAAGCTGCGCGCGGTCACCCGCGAGGCACCGCTGACGAGCCTGTTCGTCGCATTCCTGCTCGGGGTCGCGCTGGCGCGGCGGCGATGACGAACGCCTTGGGCAGGGACCGCGGACAAGCCGGAACCGGGATTGGCGTGCATTTTTAAACGAAAACACCGACAATTCGGCTGGTCGTCCAGGCGCAAGATGGTCGCTGCGGCGCGGGGTAGGCGCGACCAGCAAATGGCCTTGCGAGCCCGCGCGGGCCTGCTTAGCTGTGCATCATGCTCATACCAGGCGTGCGCCCCACGGCGCCGGGAATCGCATGATTTCCGTAATGGCCCTGATTGATGGAGGACCAAATAGATTGTCCTTGTCCGCTTTTCGCCAATGGAAGCACGCAGTGATTTACAGGGGCATAGAGTACAGCGTTGTCGCGACCGCCGAGCCCGACATCTGGGAATGGCGGTTCCAGATCGGCGACAAGGTTAAAACCGGCCGAACCGAGACGCGGTTGGCTGCGTTGGCGGCGCGGCGCGTCCAGTCCAAAATCGACGCCGCCCTTCGCGCCGCGAAATCACCTCCACCCCAGGATAGGTCACCTGACAGGTGACCTGGCGCACAGTCGTTCCACCTCTTTTGCCAAAATTTAATTCCCCCCACCCCGATCCAAGAACCGTTCCTGTGCGTATCAACACTATATCTTGAGTAAGAATTGATCGGGTTGGAAAGATGAGAAGGGCATTCGCGATCTTGGCCTGCCTCTGCGTGCTCGCAGCCGGCGAATACTTTGCGATCAGCAAATGGGCCATCCGGCATGAAACGCTCAATCTGTATGACGCGGCGCGGCAGCGGCCCGTCTCGGTCGATATCGCGGTGCGCCGCGATTACGAGATGAAGGCCAATAATGGCTTCCAGAAGCTTCCGATCGCCATCATCAGCAACGGCAATACGGTCAAGAACACCGAATACACCTTTCTCGCCGACGTGCTCGCCGCGCGGGGCTATCTGGTCGCCAGCATTCAGCAGGACCTTCCGAGCGATCCTCCGTTGATGACCAAGGTCGGCATGCCTTATGTCGGCCGGCGGGAAGTCTATATGCGCTGCGAGGCCAACATCCTGTTCGTGCTGGGCGAGCTGCAAAAGCGGCAGCCGCATGCGGAGTACGATCACCTGACGCTGGTCGGCCATTCCAATGGCGGCGACGTGTCGATGTATGTCGCCCATCAGCACCCGGAGCTGGTGTCGAAAGTGATCACGCTGGACAATCTGCGGGTGCCCTTCGTTCTGAGCGACCGATTGAAGATTCTTTCGTTCCGCTCGAAGGATCCAAATTTCAAGACCGACCCGGGCGTGCTGCCGACCCCCTCGCAAGCCAAGATCGACGGCATCGACATCATCAATACCGGTGCGCTGCATACGCAGCTGAGCGACCGTGGCCCGGATTCCGTCAAGGAAAAGATCCAGGCCACCCTCGACAAGTTCTTGCGCGACTCGGCGGTGAGCGATCTTGCACCCACAGATACCACCCAGCCGATGATCATGAACCCAGGCGATTACTGACGCACACCTCAGCTGGGATTTCAAATACAGATCGCTGCCGGTCGTGCCGACGAGCGTGTCGCGGAAGGCATGACGGACAGTGGGGCACGTCAACCAGTGTCGATCATGGACCTTCGACCTGATTGAGATCGCGGGCGATCCCCGATCGCAGGGCTAAAACTTGCCCTTCGTCGCGTCTTTGGCCGCCGACATCACCGAGCCTGTAATCTGCCGCATATGTTCGCCGGCATTGGTAAACTGGCTGCGCAAATACTCCGACTGAAGCTGCATCGCCTGCTGGAGATCGGTAGCGTGGACCAGCTTTCGCGCGTGCTCGAACGCGGCCTTCATGTTCTGTTCGGTGAACGTCAGGGCCTGTTTCGGGATTTCCGACTCTGCGCCCGGCAGCGATTTCATGGATTTGGTGGCAGCGTCAAAAAACATTCCGAATGCTTTTTCGGCCTGGTCGATAGTCTTTTCGGCCAATTCCCGCAATTCGGCCGGTACTTCCAGTTTCGGTTCGGTCATGGTGCGCTCCTCCGGGTCTAGAGACGAGTTAATCACATTTGTGACGCCACGTCTTTTTGCGATGCCATGACCTTTCGATGCCATGACCTTTGCGCCGGAGTGAACGTCTCGCCCCGAAAGCCCGGGGGGACCGAGCTAAAGTGCGGCTGGAGCCTCAGTCAGGAAAACGGAGTCAGGAAAACGGACGATCGGCGCGAGCGCCGGTCGAGAGACGCTCGACCAATTCAATCACCTCGAGCCGTTGCCTGGGCCCGAGCTTGAGGAAGGCCTTCAGCAGCCGAAGACCTTCGATGGTCTCGCTCGATGGAGCGCCAAGCTTGCTGTGCAGCTCCACAACATACGAGGGATTCTTCATCTCTCACCTTTGAAAGGGCTGGAAAGCCGAACCCGATCAGGTTGAAATTATGCCAAGGAACAACCCTTGCAGCAAGCCATCTTCGGATGGTTTTGAACAGAAGGGCCGGTTCCCGGACGCCGGTGGCATGCCACGGTGTCTCCCCAACAGGCGTCGTTTTTAGACAGTGATCCGGCTGCGTGACGTCTGCAGGTGATCGCCATCGCAAGCAAACAGATCTGCGATTCCGGCTTCCGGATCAGCGACCGGCACGTTGAGCAACAGCATCCGCCGGTAATGGATCAGGCCGTCAAGCCGGTGCGCGGAGAGGATCAGCATCGCCGCCTCTGAAGCGCCGTCCTCCTCGGCCGCCCCCCGGTCAAAACTCGCATAAAGCAAATCGTCGATTTCGACATCGATCGCAGACAAAGCGGCCTCGTCGGGAGCCTGTCTGATGCGTCTTGAGATCACCGAGATAACGTCCAGCACGCCTGCGGAAGCGTCACTCGAGCGCACGCCGAGAAATCGCCAGGCCGCGGCAAACACCGAGGCGAATGCACCAAGCACCATCGGTGTCAGATAGATCGCATTGCCATAGCGATCCATGAAGCTTTCCTGGGTACCGTTGAAGTATGCGGCAGCGCCGGGATGCACCGGAAGGAATGCATCGACGTCGACATCAGGCGCAGCCAGTCCCGACAACAGGGGCTGCTCACCAACCAGATCGCGACGAGCGCTCATCACCTTGCGCGCCAAGTCTCCAATCACACTGGCATTGAGATGCCGGTTGGCCACCAGGTAATAACCGACGCGCAACGTGGTCACATCGTCATTTGGAACCGGCGGCGCGCCCCGAAGCGTTCCCTTCGGAATATCAAAGCTTTCATACGGTCCCTTGCCGCCCGCGATCGCACCGGCGGAATCAATCGGGACCAAAACCGGCGAGGAATTGGCACCTTCACGGAACAGGCTCTTGATCCACGCGAGGTGCTTTTCGGTCAACGGCGCGACCGAGAGCAGCGCGCCGACCTGCCTGGACTGCAAGGCCTGCCTCGCATCGGCAGATGGAATATCCCTGAAGGTGACATTGGCGTGGTCGAGCGCATATTCCTTCTTCAATAGCTCGACGAGGCCATGATTGATCTCGCCGCCGACGACGCCGACGGTGTGTCCGCGCAGCTTGGAGATATCCGAAACCGCTGAGCCCGGTGGCGTCACGATCGTCAAGACAGCACGCGCGACGAGCGCCACAGCCCTCGCCTCATGCAGGTCACCGGCATCCGCCCGCACGATGGCGAGATCGGCCCCGCCGGTGGCAAACGCCTGTGCCGCATCGAGCGTGTTGCCCGCCTTCTCGATCTTGATCCTGACGGGCGAATTCGAGATCGCCAGGCGGCCGGCAATGAGGGATGCGATCTGCCCCGTGTCACCGTCGGACGATCCGACCGCGAGCGTCAGCATCGTCGGTCGCCGGTAGAATTCATAGCAAGTCAGCGCGATGCCTGCGACGATCCCGAACAAGCCCGCCAGCAAGGTGACGCGACCCCAGAACGGCATTGCTCGGTGAAAAGCACGCATATGCGGCTGGTCGGGATCGACCATGTCCTATCACCGCCTGCCGAGGGACCTTCTGCCGCGCAAGCGCATGCGCAGGAACGACCAATACAAGCAATGATACCGCGACCAAGACATGGCTCTCATCGAACCCTCCATCGGAGCGGTGATTAGTCGGCATCCGCAAATCGGGCGTTCGAAGCCCGCCAATTACAAATCGGCAATGCAGGGCGCCGATGTTCATCGAAATTAAACCTCTGTAACGCGCCGAACCCGCAGATCGCAGGCTGCCTCCAACGGATGTTAGGAGGTGAAACTCATGAAACTGATCTCTACCCTTGCGGGCCTTGCGATGCTTGGAGGTATGTCGCTCTCGGCCGGAACGGCCTCAGCGATGCCCGTTATGAGGCCGTCGCCAATCGCGCACACCCCGCTTGTTCAACAGGCCGCTCTGGTCTGCAACGCTTGGGGGCACTGCTGGCATCGTCCGTTCTACGGCTACGACCATCCGCACTATTTTGGCGGTTGGGGCTGGCACCATCGGTACGGTGGCTGGGGTTGGCACCCCCATTATTGGCGCTGGCATCCTCACTATTATGGTGGCTGGGGCTGGCAACCCCGGTGGCACCACTGGCACTCCTGGTAAGACCGAGAAAGGGGCTTCGGCCCCTTTCTTCTTTCGCAGGATTATTTTGTCGCGTTGGCGAACCCAGGCGTAGAGACCGTTCGATATCACCCGCTGGTCTGCGGGTGCCTCTCGATGGTCGCGCAGGCAGCTACTGCTGCTTCTCCCAGAACGACAGCAGGCCTTGCGAGGCCGAGCCGCCGATCACGCAGGGAATACCGACCTCGATTTGTCCCAGTGCCGCCGCCGAGACGCAACCGAGCGCAAGCGCGCCGACGCCGACCTGGCCCCAGAAGTCGAGGTTGCGCCGCGAGTCCGATCCCTTGGTCTTCAATTCTTCCACCGCAGCGAGCGCATCCTTGCGCACGGCGCCGAGTTGCACGGTGTCGGCGGCCTGGATCACTTCCGTCAGCGGAGCCTTGATCGCTTCCGGCTGGCCCGGCAATTCGGCGTGCAGGAATTCGCGCAGATTGGCGTCGCGCACGGCGTAGCTCGCCAGCGTATAGCGCGCCATGCTGCCGACCGTCAGCTTCTCGATGGTGTCGCGGCTCTTCGCCCAGGGCAGCATCTGCATGATTTTCAAGACCGGCAAATGCGAGCCGGTTGCGAAATAATAGCCCCACAGCGTATCCAGCAAATCCTGGTTGCCGGCATAGGTCACCGTGGTGTCGAGCTTCTTCTCTTCCTTCGCAAACGGATTCTTGGTGAACACGCCACGGAGCTTGTCCATCATTCCCGGTCGCTTTTCTTCCAGCGGGATTTCAATCAGCGTTGGCAGCGTGCTGGAGAGATAGGCGTCAATCATCACCCGCCGCCCCGGCATTTTTGGCGCGACCTTGCGCAACAGATTGCGCCAGTCGGGAAGTCCCGAATAGGCAATGGCACGGACGACCACCCATTCGTCTTCGGGCGGCGCCGGGAAGAAGCTGTTGACGAGTTGCTCGGCCTTGGCCGGGTTCGAGCCGATCGCCCCCGCAATGAAGCCGAGATAGATGCCGGCATTCTCAGGCTCCTTGAAGGTCTGGGAATGAAACAGCACGCGCACCGCTGCGGGGACATGGGCATAGTCCGGCTTGGCGCGATAATTGTAGATCCATTGCTGCACCACGCCGAGCGAGGCGCGCGGATCGATCTCCGGAGTGACCGCAGCACGGGCCGGCAGAACAAGGACCAGCATGGCGGCTGCGAAGGCTACGTTACGCATATGGTGCTCCACGGGGAATCCGCGCTGTGATGGCTCACAACGCGGACCTTTCCTGCTGCCTGGCTAGCGGGAATTTTGGCCGGCTATGCGAGCGATTCAGGGAAGGGCCGGGTCGAAATTGTGGCGGCGCCAAACATTTGGCGCCTGCAACTCACCTTGGGGCCGACATTTTTTCGCCCTCCCCGAGCGCTTCCCTTGAGGCCTCGTCAGCAATGGGACAGGCGGGGACGTGTCGATCGAGTACCTAGCGCAGGCCTTGCAGCGCCGCAGGCTGAAAGCTGCGGCGGTGTTGTTGGCTACG
>Ga0153954_1001698_pt1 | contig 10911 bp, 7 predicted proteins | sample TSFL038MetaG_FD_102277 | JGI IMG/M metagenome (GOLD analysis project Ga0153954, IMG submission 102277) | Attine ant fungus gardens microbial communities from Florida, USA - TSFL038 MetaG | ecosystem: Host-associated > Fungi > Mycelium > Unclassified | place: USA: Florida, Wekiwa Springs State... | reverse complement strand
GCAGGAAAACGATAAGGCGACCGCGCGGGGCTTTTGGCAAAAGCTGCTCGCCGAAGCGCCGCCGGATGCGCCCTGGCGCAGCGATCTCATCGCGCGGCTGGCGCAGCTTGACCGGGCCGCGCCGCCGCCCGGCGATCAAGCGGCGCGCGTCGCCGCCATGGCGCCAACGCAGCAGCAAGCTTTCATACAATCCATGGTCAATGGCCTTGCGGCGCGCCTCGCGCAGAACGGCAATGACATCGAGGGCTGGGTGCGCCTTGTTCGCGCCTATAAGGTCCTGAATGAGATCGACAAGGCACGCGCCGCGCTGAAGACCGCGCGGCAGGATTTCAACGGCAACGCCGCGGCGACGGCGCGGATCGACGCGCTGGCGCATGAGCTTGGACTGGATTCATGACCCGCAAGAAGAAGCGCCTGACGCTGATCGTCGCCGCCATGGCGGTGCTGGGCTCGGCTCTCGGTCTGGTGCTCTACGCGTTGCGCGACAATATCGTCTTCTTCTACGGCCCGAGCGAAATCGTGGCCAAAGACCTGCCGCCGGGCACGCGCGTGCGCATCGGCGGCCTCGTCAAGAAGGGTTCGGTCGTCCACGACGGCACGGATGTGCGGTTTGACGTGACCGATGGCAAGCATGAGATCGCCGTCTCTTACGACGGCGCTTTGCCCGATCTTTTCCGCGAAGGGCAGGGGGTTGTGGCGGAAGGCGTGCTGAGCGCCGGTGGCCTCAATGCCTCCGAAGTCCTCGCCAAACATGACGAGCGCTATATGCCGAAGGAAGTGGTCGACGCTCTCAAGAAATCCGGCCGCTGGCAGGAGAACGCCGATATGGGAGGCAACGCGCAATGATTGTCGAAACCGGCCATTTCGCGCTCATCCTGGCGCTGGCGCTGGCGTGTCTCAATGCCGTCGTGCCGTTGTGGGGCGTCGCCGCGCGCGATTCGCGCCTGATGGGGATTGCACCGTCCGTCGCGCTCGCCGGTTTCGGCTTCGTCGCGCTTTCCTATGCGGCGCTGACCTATGCGCATGTGACGTCCGATTTCTCGCTCATCAATGTGCTGGAGAATTCGGCCTCTGCGAAGCCGCTGATCTATAAGATCACCGGCGTCTGGGGCAATCACGAAGGCTCGATGCTGCTCTGGGTCTTGATCCTCGCCGTCTTCGCCGCGGCGGTGGCCCTCTCGTCGCGAACGATGCCGCAGGATTTGCATGCGGCTGTGCTCGCGGTGCAATCCTGGATCAGCGCTGCCTTTCTGATCTTCATCCTTTTGACCTCCGATCCCTTCGCGCGGATTCCCAATCCGCCGATCGAGGGCCGGGACCTTAATCCGCTGCTGCAGGACCCCGGTCTCGCGATCCACCCGCCGCTGCTCTATCTCGGCTATGTCGGGCTTTCGATCACCTTCGCGTTCGCGGCCGGTGCGCTCATCTGCGGCCGCATCGATGCGGTCTGGGCACGGCTGGTGCGGCCCTGGACGCTGATCGCCTGGATCTTCCTGACGCTCGGCATCGCGATGGGGTCCTATTGGGCCTATTACACGCTCGGTTGGGGCGGCTTCTGGTTCTGGGACCCGGTCGAGAATGCCTCGCTCATGCCCTGGCTCGCAGCGACGGCGCTGCTCCATTCGGCCGCCGTAATGGAGAAGCGCGAGGCGCTGAAAGTCTGGACGATCTTCCTCGCCATCCTCGCCTTTTCGCTCTCGCTCGTTGGCACGTTCATCGTTCGCTCGGGCGTGTTGACCTCGGTGCACTCCTTCGCCAACGACCCGCGCCGCGGCGTCTTCATTCTCGCCATTCTCGTCTTCTTCATCGGTGGCGCGCTGCTGCTCTTTGCACTGCGCGCCAATACGCTGAAGCCCGGTGGTTTTTTCGCGCCGATCTCGCGCGAAGGCGCGCTCGTCCTCAACAATCTCGTGCTGACGACCATCTGCGCGACCGTGTTCGTCGGCGAGATGTATCCGCTGGCGCTCGAATCTCTGACGGGCGAAAAAATCTCCGTCGGCGGCCCGTTCTTCAATGCGACCGTCGTGCCGCTGTTTCTGCCGCTCGTGCTGCTGATGCCGGTCGGGCAGAACCTTGCCTGGAAGCGCGGTGATTTTCTTGGCGCGGCGCAGCGGCTTTATTTCGCTCTGCTCTGCGGGCTCGCGCTGATGCTCGTGCTGGCGGACTGGCATCAGAACGGTCCGCTCACCGCGATCCTTGTCAGCGGGCTCGGCCTCTATCTGATCGTCGGCGCTTTCGCCGAGATCGTCAGCCGTAGCTTCGGCCGTGCGGCTTTGGTCAAGGGCGGCCTCGCGCAAATCTGGCGCCATGCAGCCGGCCTGCCGCTTTCGACCTATGGCACCGCGCTTGCGCATGCCGGCATCGGCGTCTCGCTGCTGGGACTTGCCGCAACGGGGTGGGGTGCGGAAAAAATCCTCACCATGAAGCCCGGCGACAGCGCGATCGTCGGTCCCTATCAACTGACGCTGACGCAGATCGGCGTCGAGACGGGGCCGAATTTCACCGCCAAGGTCGGCCATGTCGTGATCCGCAAAGGCGGGCGTGACATTGCCGCGATCGACCCCGCGGTGCGGTTCTATCCGACGCGGCAGATGAGCCGCGCCGAGGCGGGGATCAAGACAATCGACTTCGGCCAAGTCTATGTCGGCATCAGCAATGGCGTGAAGCCCGGCACCGTGGATGCGCGGCTCTATTGGAAGCCGCTCGTGACCTTGATCTGGATCGGCGCGCTCATCATGGGCTTCGGCGGCCTCGTTTCGCTGAGCGATCGCAGGCTCAGGATCGGCGTCGCGCATCGCGTGCGCCGGCTCGCCGACGCGCAACAGGCGCCGGCCGAATGAAGCGGCTCGTCCGCATCCTCGTGCTTGCTGCGCTCGTGCTGGCGCCGTTGCTGGCGCATGCCGTCGAGCCGGAAGAAATGCTGTCCGATCCCAAGCTCGAAGCGCGGGCACGCGCGATCTCAGCAGGGTTGCGTTGCCTTGTCTGCCAGAACGAGTCGGTCGACGATTCCAATGCGGCCCTGGCGCACGACATTCGCGTGCTGGTCCGCGAGCGTCTGCTTGCCGGTGACAGCGACCAGCAGATCCGCGATTTTCTCGTCTCCCGCTACGGCAATTTCGTTCTGCTGAAGCCGCCCTTCGAGCCGGGCACTTACCTTTTGTGGCTCACGCCGCTTCTGCTTCTGCTGGGCGGTGGCGGCGCGATTTTCTGGAATACCCGGCGCAAGGCACCGGCCGCGCCGGTTGAGCTGACGGCGGCCGAAAAGGCGCGCCTTGCCGCCATCGTCACGCCGCCAAAAGCCGAATAGCGGCGGAGGCTTGCCGGCTCTGCCCGGAAAATACCCCCAACCTTACAAAACTTTCATCCGCTCGAAATAGCCGCGTAAGCCGGGCTTCGCCATCTTGGCTATCGAAATAAGCCCGCGGCTCCCGAGTCGCCGGCCCGGGCGGAAAAACCTCCGCATCCTTTTGAAGCGCGGCATTGGCACAGGAGAAAGAAAAAATGTTGCATCCGGTTTCTGAAAAGAACCCGCAAAATTCGACGGTGGGGACAAAGGTTCGCTCCTCGCGCGTCTTTCTGCTCAGCACCGTCGCGGCGCTGGCGATCGGTGGCGCCTTCTTGGGCAATAATTCGCAGGGCACCTGGACGACGCCGGCGCGCGCCGAGACCGGCTCTGTCGCCCCGATGCCGGCCAACGCCTTTTCCTTCGCCGATGTCGTCGATCACGTCCGCGGCGCCGTCGTTTCGATCAAGGTGAAGATTTCCGAGACGGCCGATACCGAAGACTCCGACAGCCCGCAGCTCTCGCCCGACGATCCGCTGGAGCGCTTCTTCCGCCGGTTTGGCGGCGGCGGCGGCGAGGAAGGCACGCCGTTCGAGTTCCACCACTTGCGGCCGCATGTTTCGATGGCCCAGGGTTCCGGCTTCATCATTTCCCCGGATGGCTATGTCGTCACCAACAACCACGTCGTCGATCATGCGACCGAAGTGACGATCACGATGGACGATGGCTCGACGCATTCGGCGCGCGTCGTCGGCACCGACAAGCGCACCGACCTTGCGCTCTTGAAGATCAAGGACGGCGGCCCGTTCACCTATGTGAAATTTGCCGCCAAGACGCCGCGCGTCGGCGATTGGGTCATCGCGGTCGGCAACCCGTTCGGCCTCGGCGGCACGGTGACGGCCGGTATCGTCTCGGCCCGCGGCCGTGACATCAATTCCGGTCCCTATGACGATTATCTGCAGATCGATGCGCCGGTGAACCGCGGCAATTCCGGCGGCCCGACCTTCAACACGCAGGGTGAAGTCGTCGGCATCAACACCGCAATCTATTCGCCGTCGGGCGGCAGCGTCGGCATCGGCTTCGACATTCCCGCCGACGAGGCGCGCACGGTCATTGCGGCTCTCGAAAGCAAGGGCACGGTGACGCGCGGCTGGATCGGCGTCGAAATTCAGCCGGTGACCACCGACATTGCCGATAGCCTCGGGTTGAAGACCGAGAAGGGCGCGCTGGTTGCGGACACGCAGAAGGATTCGCCGGCGGCGGCGGCCGGAATCAAAACCGGTGACGTCATTCTCGGCGTGAATGGTGAGCCGGTCGACGGACCGCGCGAATTGGCCCGCAAGATCGCCGCGCTCGGCCCCAACTCGAGCGCTGGGCTGCTTGTCTGGCACGACGGCGCTCAAAAGACCTTCAACGTGAAGCTCGGGACTTTACCGAACGAGCAGGTCGCCAAGGCCGACACGAGCGACGACAACGCTGGCACCAGCAATCTCGACTCGTTCGGCCTCACCCTGGCGCCTTCGGATTCGGTCCCCGGCGCAGCCGCGGGCGGCGTCGTTGTGACCAATGTCGATCCCGACGGTTCGGCGGCGCAGAAGGGCCTGAAGGTCGGCGACGTCATCCTCGAGGCCGGCGGCAAGTCGGTGACGACACCGGGCCAGGTCGCCAGTGTTTTGAGCGAAGCCAAGAAGGCCGGCCACAAGGCCGTCCTCCTGCGGGTGAAAAGCGGCGACGATACCCATTTCGTGGCGCTGGAGCTCGGCAAAGCCTCGTAATCTCGGGCGGAACAGCGCGGCGGCGCTCTCAGCCGCGCTGCCATCTTTTCCTCTCCCCACCGGGTATCGCATTAGCCCCCCGTCTGCGATGCCGGTTTTCGGAGGCGGCAGGCCCGGAGTAAGCCTCCGGCCTGCCGTTTTTTTGTGGAATTCGCTATATGTCGTCTATGCGCATCCTGATCATCGAAGACGATACCGAAGCGGCGAATTACCTCGCCAAGGCTTTGCGCGAGGCGGGCCATCTCGCCGATCATGCGGCCGACGGGCTCGAGGGCTACGACAAAGCCCGCGACGGCGGCTACGACGTCCTTGTGGTCGATCGCATGCTGCCGAAGCTTGATGGCCTGTCGCTCATCGGCGGCCTGCGCGCGCAAAAGCTCGAGACGCCGGTGCTGATCCTTTCGGCGCTTGGCCAGGTCGATGACCGGGTGAAGGGCCTGCGCGCCGGCGGCGACGATTATCTGACGAAGCCTTACGCCTTCTCTGAATTGCTGGCGCGGATCGAAGTTCTGGCACGGCGCAAATCAAGCGGCGCCGGCGAGGAGACCGTCTATCGGGTCGGTGCTCTGGAGCTCGACCGCCTGTCGCACAAGCTGACGCGCAACGGCAAGGAAATCATCCTGCAGCCGCGCGAATTCCGCCTGCTCGAATATCTCATGAAACATGCGGGCCAGGTCGTCACCCGCACCATGCTGCTTGAGAATGTCTGGGACTATCATTTCGATCCGCAGACCAATGTGATCGACGTGCATATTTCGCGGCTGCGCGCCAAGATCGACAAGGGCTTCGAGCCGCAGCTTTTGCAGACGATCCGCGGCGCGGGATATATGATCCGTGACGCCAATCATTAAACTGCTGCGCTCGACGGCGTTCAAGATTTCGCTGATCTATCTCTTGGTCACGGCGGTTGGCACGGGCCTCGTTCTCGGCCGTGTCGGCTGGAACGTCACGCATCTGATCGATGCGCAGATTCGCCAGACGGTCGATACCGACATCACCGGCCTGTCTGAGCAATATTCCGAAGGCGGCATCGCCCAGCTCGTCGCCGCCATCGAGCGGCGCTCGCGTCAGCCCGGCGCCGGCCTCTATCTGGTGACGACCCGCGCTGGCGAGCCGATCGTCGGCAATGTGTCTTCGCTGCCGGAGGGCGTGTTGTCACAGCCGGGCCTCGTCATCACCGATTACCTGCGCGCCGGCGAGACTACCGGCTCTCACCGTGCCATCGCCCGTATCTTTCAACTGCCCGGCGGCTTTCGGCTGCTTGTCGGCCACGACATCGAAGAGGGCATGCGGCTGCGCCGCATCTTCGTCGGCGCGCTGATCACCTCGCTCATCTGGCTTGTGATCATCGGCACGATCGGCGGCCTTTGGATCGCGCGGCGCGTGCTGCATCGCGTCGATACGATCAACGACAAGGCGCGCGCCATTGTCGGCGGCGATCTCTCTGCGCGGTTGCCCTCGGCCGGTACCGGCGACGAGCTCGACCGTCTCGTCGACAATCTGAATTCGATGCTCGACCGGATTTCGCTTCTCGCCGTCGGGCTGCGCGAAGTCTCCGACAATATCGCGCATGATCTGAAGACGCCGCTGACGCGGCTGCGCAGCCGCGCCGAACAGGCCCTGCAATTTTCCAAATCGCCGGAAGATTATCGTGTGGCGCTCGAGAAGGTCATCGAGGAATCGGATTCCCTCATCCGCATCTTCAACGCCCTCTTGATGATCGCCCGCGCCGAGGCGGGCGCGGGGCCCGACAATCTTGTCGATTTCGATGCGGCGGATGTCGCCCGCGATGTCGGCGAGCTTTATGAGCCGGCGGCGGAGGATCGTGGCCTTGGGCTCGATGTCGAAGCGGCGCCCGGCCTTATGCTGCATGGCAGCCGCGAATTGATCGGCCAGGCGGTCGCCAATCTCGTCGATAATGCGCTGAAATACGGCGTGCCGCCGAAAGGCGCCGAAGCGCGCGTCAGCATCGCCGCCAAACGGCTGGGCCCGATGATCGAGATCAGCGTCGGCGATCATGGCCCGGGAATTGCCCCGGCGGATCGCGAGCGCGTCCAGGAACGCTTCGTCCGGCTGGAGAACTCGCGCTCGCGGCCGGGCTCAGGCTTGGGCCTGTCGCTTGCCGCGGCGGTCGCGCGTCTGCACCGCGGGACCTTGCGGTTTGAGGACAATGCGCCCGGCTTGCGCGCCGTGCTATCACTTCCGGCGGCGGCCTCGCTACCGCCAAAGCTTGCACCACCGGCACCGCGCGGCGAAGCGGCATAACATTTGGAAGGCGGCTTGATATGCCGGCCGAACTTTTGCCGCTCTACGAACGGCTGCTGAAAGCTCCGGAGCTGAGCGATCCGGTCGTTGCGCGGGCGAGGCTTGCCGACTTCAGCGGCGGGGAAGCCGCGGCGCTCGTCGAGGTCCCGGCTGTTGCGGCGCTGCTCGCGGGCGTCGCTGACCACTCGCCCTATCTCTGGAAACTTGCGGTCGCCGATCAGGCGCGTCTCGAACGGCTTCTGACAAACGGGCCCGATGCCGCCCTGTCGGCCTGTCTCGATAGTCTCACCGCCGCCTTGCAAGACACAAGCGAGGAAGCCGTCGCCATGCGGCTCTTGCGGCGGGCGAAGCAGGAGGTGGCGCTGCTGATTGCGCTCGCCGATCTCGGCGGCGTCTGGACACCGCGCGAGGTGATGGCGGCGCTGACGAAATCCGCCGACGTTTTCGTTGCCAGCGCTTTGAACTTCATCCTGCGCGACGAGCAGGCGAGCGGCAGGCTTCACCTGTCAGATCCGGCGCAGCCGGCGGAGGGCTGTGGCCTCATCGTTCTCGCGCTCGGCAAGCATGGGACCGGTGAACTCAACTATTCGAGCGACACCGATCTCATCATTCTCTTCGATCCTGCGGCGGCCATGGCGGCGCCGCTGTCGGAACCGGCGCCGGCTTTCGTCAAGATCGCGCGGCGGCTCGTCAAGATTTTGCAGGAGCGCACGGTCGACGGCTATGTGCTGCGCGTCGATCTGCGGCTGCGGCCCGACCCCGGCTCGACGGCGATCGCGATTTCGACGCCGGCCGCCTTTTTCTATTACGAATCCTTCGGCCAGAACTGGGAGCGCGCGGCGATGATCAAGGCGCGGCCCGTCGCCGGCGACCTTGCGCTCGGCGAGGCGTTTCTCGGCCAACTCACGCCGTTCATCTGGCGGCGCTATTTCGACTATGCGGCGATCGCCGACATCCATGCGATGAAGCGGCAGATCCATGCCGTGCGTGGCCATGCCGAGATCGCCGTCGCCGGGCATGATCTCAAACTGGGTCGCGGCGGCATCCGTGAGATCGAGTTTTTCGTCCAGACCCAGCAATTGATCTATGGCGGCCGGCGGCCGGAGTTGCGTGGCCGGGCGACGCTGCCGATGCTCGCCGAACTGCATGAACAGGGGCTCATCAGCGTTGCGGCGCGCGATGAGCTCACCGCCGCCTATCTGCATCTGCGCACGCTGGAGCACCGGCTGCAGATGATCGCCGACGAACAGACCCAGCGCCTGCCGGCTGATCCGCAGGACCTGGCGCGCTTTGCCAATTTCTGCGGTTATCCGACGCTCGCAGCCTTCTCGGCCGAGCTGACGGGACATCTCGAGCAGGTCGCCGAACATTACGCCCGGCTGTTCGAAACAGCGCCGGCGCTTTCGACCGGTACCGGCAGCCTCGTCTTCACCGGTGTCAGCGACGATCCGGACACGTTGGAAACCTTGCGCAAGCTCGGCCTGAAGCGGCCGGAACTGGCGGCCGAGACGATCCGCGGCTGGCATTTCGGCCGCCGCAGCGGCGTGAGTTCGGAACGGGCGCGCGAAGTCCTGACCGAGCTAGTCCCGGCGCTGCTCGAAGCGTTTTCTGAAACGGCCGATCCGGACGCGGCGCTCGCCGCTTTCGATCAGGCCCTGGCGCAACGCAGCGCCGCGGTCGAATTGCTGTCGATCCTGAAATCGAATACGAGCCTGCGCAAATTATTTGCCGATCTCCTCGGCAGCGCGCCGCGGCTGGCCGACATCATCATCCGCCGTCCGCATGTGCTCGATTCGATGATCGATCGTGCCGTGCTGACTGCGCCGCTCGGCGATGCCGATTTCGACGCGCGTCTTACGCGCGTGCTCGCGGCATCCCCGGCTGTTGAAGACATGCTGGACGGCCTGCGCGACTTCAAACAGGAAGAATCCTTCCTGATTGGCCTGCGGCTTCTGACGGAAACGCTCGATCCGCGGGGAGCCGGGGAGGCCTATTCGGCCTTGGCGGCATCGGTCGTCCGCGCGGCGCTGGCCGGCGTCCTCAAGGAGTCCGAAGGCCGCTTCGGCAAAATTCCGCAAGGTCGTTGCGTCGTCCTCGGCATGGGGAAGCTCGGCTCGCGCGAGATGACGGCGGCCTCCGATCTCGATTTAATCCTCATCTACGATTTCGATGCGGACAGGCCCGACTCGGACGGCGCCGAGACGCTGCACGCGACGCGCTATTATACGCGGCTGTCGCAGCGGCTCATTTCGAGCCTCACTGTCGCGACGCGGCGCGGCCGGCTTTACGAGGTCGATATGCGCTTGCGTCCATCGGGCGGAAAAGGGCCGGTCGCAACGCAACTCACGAGTTTCGTCGACTATCAAGTAAAGGACGCCGAGACCTGGGAACATATGGCGCTGACGCGCGCCCGTATCGTCGCGGGCGATGCCTCGCTCGCCGCCGAGGTCGAAGCGGCGCGCGAAAAAATCCTGACGCGCACCCCGTCGCCGAATTTACGCAAGGATATCGCCGATATGCGCCGCCTCATCGCGAAGGAGAAGGGCCAAGGCGACGTGCTCGATCTGAAATATGCCGCGGGCGGCCAGATCGATCTCGATTTCGTCGCCCAATATCTCTGTCTTCAGCATGTGCATAAGGCATTGACGCTGCTCAAGGTCGCGCCCGCCGACATCCTCGCGCGCGCCGGGCCGCTCGGCCTTTTGCCGCCGGGCGACACCGAAAATCTTTTGGCGGCGCATCGTCTCTACGCGCACATCACGCAGGTGCAGCGCACGATCCTTGATGCCAATGTGCCGCTGACGCAGGCGAGCGAGCCAGTCAAGCACCGGCTCGCGACAGCGATGAACCTGCCGAGCTTCGGGCAACTCGAGGCCGATCTCATGGAAAGCGAAGCGCGCGTCCGCGCGATCTTCAATGCGGTCGTCGGCTGAACTGCGCTTCGTGCCGCGTCGCGCCGCGACCGGCGAAATGCGGATGGATTGCCGGCCGCGATACGCGGCGCGCCGGCGCTGGATGATGCTTCACGGCGCGTGATGGTTTCTCGATCGGCAAATGAACCAAAACGATCGTGCCGTTGCCGGGCGTCGAGCGGATGCGGATCGTGCCGTCATGCAGCGCCACCAACGAATGGGCAATGGCAAGGCCGAGACCCGGTCCCTTCATGCCATTGGCGAGTGGCGCATTCCATTGCTCGAACGGCCGGCCGAGCCGCGGCAAGGCCTCCGGCGCGATGCCGACGCCGTTGTCTTCGACATAGATATTGATGGCGCCGTGCATGTGCCGCGTCCTGATGTTGACGCTGCCGCGTTCGGGCGTGAATTTCACCGCATTGTGCAGCAGCGCGCCAAGAACGCGCTCCAAGGCCGAGCGATCGGCGCGGAGCTTCGCGCCGGCACCGATCTGGCTCGTGATCGCGATCGATTTTTCGCGCGCCGCCACTTCGACGGTTTTCATGGCGGCGCCGACAACCGCGCCGATCTCGATTTCGGCCTTGTCGAGCTCGATGCGGCCGGCATCAAGGCGCGACATTTCGAGCACGTCGGAGATCAGGCCCAGCAATTGCTGGCCGCTGTTGCGAATATCCTT
>Ga0153954_1001697_pt1 | contig 10914 bp, 10 predicted proteins | sample TSFL038MetaG_FD_102277 | JGI IMG/M metagenome (GOLD analysis project Ga0153954, IMG submission 102277) | Attine ant fungus gardens microbial communities from Florida, USA - TSFL038 MetaG | ecosystem: Host-associated > Fungi > Mycelium > Unclassified | place: USA: Florida, Wekiwa Springs State... | reverse complement strand
GCGGGCCTCCGGGGCGGCTGCCACGCACGGACCCGTGACGGAAGACCGGACTTCGTCACGAACCCTCGGCCTTCCCTGCGAAACCCTCACGTCCCGGGCGCCTCATGGGGGTCACAGCCTGCCGGGACCCCCATGAGGCGCCCGGGACGTGCCTCGGACGGCCGCTCCCGGCCCGGACCCTTGCCCGTCCCTTCTCCCGACCCGCCCGCAACGCCCCGAACCCCCGCCGCCCCTCCCCGGAACCCTCGGCCCCCTAGTCCCGCTGGACCACCAGGATCACCGCCGCGACCGCGGGGTCGCGGCTGTCGATCCGTTCCCTTGCCGCCTCGATCGTGACGCTCTCGGTGTCGTGGCCGGCGACGATGTCGGCGAGCGTCTGCACCGCCGAGTCGGTGTGGAGGACGATCGTCGCCGGGCCTCGGCTCGTGCGTTGGGCCTCGGTCGCGCCGCCGAGGACCGTTGCGGTGACGTCGGTGGCGGAGCGCACGGCGTTGGCCCAGCCCTGGCTGAAGGCGAGATCCTGGTTGGAGAGCTCGGGCCCTTCGAGAATCCGCAGCCCGCTGTCGTCGCGGGTCCATTTGCGGTCGCCGAGCAGGATCGCGCGGCCGGCGAGCCAGGGGTCGAGGACGGTCCGTCGCAGCTCCTCCTGGGTCAGGTTGAAGGAGCGGGCGTGCAGCCTGTCGGTCGCGACCTCGATGTGGAAGGCCATCGTCGTCGCGACGCTACCGGGTTTCGGCGGCACCGGGTCGGGGCCGCCGGCTTGGCATCATGCGCGCCATGCCATCCCAACGACCCGACGCGGTCGTCTTCGACAACGACGGTCTGCTGCTGAACACCGAGTCGGTGTGGACTCGTGCGGAGGCCGACCTCTTCCAGCGCTACGCCGCCGAGTTCACGCCCGAGCACAAGCTCGAGCTCGTCGGTACCTCCGCCGACATCGCGGGCGGCCTGATCGAAGGCTGGCTCGACCAGCCCGGCCGCAAGGCGGAGCTGATCGACGAGTTGAACGACCTCGTGGTCGCCGAGCTCGAGCACGGGGTGGAGGCGATGGTCGGGGCGCGCGACCTGCTCGAAGCACTGAAGGGTCAGGGGACGCCGATCGGCCTGGTGTCCAACTCGCCGATGAGGTTCGTCCTGCGCTCGCTGGAGATCGTCGGCTTCGAAGCGATCTTCGACGTCCTGATCAGCGGCCACGAAGTGGCGGCGCCGAAGCCGGCACCCGACCCGTACCTCGAGGCCTGCAAGCGGCTCGGGGTCGAGGCGGGCCCGGGGGTCATCGCGCTGGAGGATTCGCCGACCGGGGTCGCCGCCGCGCGCGCCGCGGGCCTGACCGTGATCGGAGTGCCGTCGGTCGACGGGGTGGAGCTCGCCGAAGCCCATCACATCGCCGCCTCGCTGCTCGACGAGACGGTGATCGGGCTCACCATCGTCTGAGCCGCTCCGCAGTGCCGAATATCGGCGGTACACTAACCCTCGACTTGAGGGTTAGGAAGCGTCCGTTTTGGCGGCCTGTTTGACATCTTTTGCGGCGATTTTGCGACGCAGGGTGCCGATTTCCCGGCCCAGGTCGTCGAGTTGCTCCTCGACGTCCTCGAGCCGCTGGGAGAACGAGCGGAGCCGGCGCTCGAGCCGCTCGACGTCGCCCGCCGAGGGCAGGTTGAGGGCGCTCATCGCCGCGTGCTGGGCCTCGACCGCCTTCTCGCGGGCGCCGAATGCCGCCTGCAGGGCGTTGTGGAGGGTGGGGCTGTCGATCAGCGCCTGGGCGATCTCTCCGATCGCCTGCTCGGAGCGGGCCCGCAGGCTCTCGCTCTCGCCTCCTACGTCGTCGTGCTCTGCGTACTCGTCGGGACTCACGGTAAATCCAATCTTCTCGGGTCGTTGACGCCAGGTTAACGACCACATCCGCGACACATGGAAATCTCCTGCCGCGGCATGAAGCGGACGATCGTTAAGGCCATATTGGGGGCGCGAGTATCCGTTGCTCACGACCGACCTCGTCGGTAGCGTGACGACGGACCTGCTGGGAGGGGACTTGATCGCGAGAGGGCGGTCGTCCGTAGCAGCGTTTATATGAGGCGCATGAGAAGCAAGCTCGCACTGACCCTGGCGCTCGTCGCCATTCTCGCGCTGGCCGTAGTCGGCAGCGCAACCGCCGCCCTGCCCATCGCGGCGGTGACCCAGAGCTTGCTGCCCGGCCTCGGCAACTCGCAAAGCGCGGCCGGCGCCTCGCCCGGGTCGGGATCGAAGAGCGCCGTCTCCCCGTCGACGGCGACCACCCCGCCCGCGACCACGACGACTCCGGCGCCGCAGTGCGCGGACGGGGTCGACAACGACGGCGACGGCCTGGTCGACATGGAAGACCCCGACTGCTCCTCGCCCAGCGACAACAGCGAGGAAGCGGAATCGACGACCACCGGGTCCGCGAACGGTGAAACCTCCTCACCCTCAACCTCTACTTCAGGCTCAGGCGAAGAAGAAGGATCGGAAAAGAGCGAGAAGCACCACAAGGAATTCAGCCGCGGCGAATCGCTCGAAGCGGAACCGCAGCCGGACGTGCGCGGCGGCGTCACCCATAACGAAAGCCTCGGTGACGCCAGCGGCGGCGGCAGCAAGGGCGGCGGCGTCAGCGCCCCGAGCGCGACCGGCGGCGGCACCCAGCCACTGGCAGAAGGTGGCGACGGCGGCGCCCAATTCGAACCGGGCGGCGCGCCGACCCTGGCCAATCCGACGACCACGATCGCGCCCTTCGGCCCGGCGCCGATCGGCGTCCCCAACTTCGTCATCAACTCCTTCGAGATCCCGCCCTTCCTGCTGCCGATCTACCAGGCCTGCGGCACCGAATACGGGATCCCCTGGGAGGTCCTCGCGGCGATCAACAAAATCGAGACCGGCTTCGGGACGAACCTGAACGTCTCCAGCGCCGGCGCCGTCGGCTGGATGCAGTTCCTCCCGTCGAGCTGGGAAGCGTACGGGCTGGACGCCAACGGCGACGGTCGCAAGGACCCCTACAACCCGGTCGACGCGATCTGCGCCGCCGCCCACTACCTCAAGGTCGCGGGGGGCCAGAAGGATCTCTACGGCGCGATCCTCGCCTACAACCACGCCGACTGGTACGCGCAGGAGGTGCTCACCTACGCCCGCGCCTACGGCCGCATCCCCTCCGGCCTGGTCGGCTCGCTGACCGGCCTCACCGAGGGCGCCCACTTCCCGGTCGCCGCCAACGCCCGCTACTCGGACGAAATCGCCGCCCGGGCCGCGCTCGACGGCTCGGCCGCCGAGGCGAGGATCAGCAGCAACGCGGCCGAAGTCATCTCCTCGTCGCCCAACCCGCGCGGGATCAACATCTTCGCCAAGAAGGGCTCGGCGGTCGTCGCCGTCAACGACGGGGTGGTCCGCAAGATGGGCCACTCCGGCAAGCTCGGCAACTTCATCGTCCTCGAAGACACCTACGGCAACCGCTACACCTACGCCGGGCTCGGCAAGCTGGTCCGCAACAGCCGGACCGTCGTCACCCCGAAGGGCAAGGAAAAGAAGGTGCCGGTCGAAAGCCAGGACCTACGGCCGCGGCTCCGCGCCCTGCCGGAACGCTCCGGCAAGAAGTTCGGCAAGGAACAGAAGGTTGAAGCCAAGGCCGACGAACTGCTTGAAAAGGCGGCGGGCAACGGTTCGATCTGGGTCGGCTCGAAGGTGATCGCGGGCACCGTGCTCTCCCACGTCGCCAAGGGCGAAGGCGGTTCCGACCCGCACATCAACTTCTCGATCCGCCCGGCGGGCAAGGGCGCGCCGACCATCGACCCGAAGCCGATCCTCGACGGCTGGAAGCTGCTCGAAGCGACGGCGATCTACCGCGCCAAGGGCAAGAACCCCTTCAACGACGAGCTGAGCGGCGCCGGCGTGCTGCTGCTTTCGAAGGAAGCGCTCGAGCAGCGCGTCCTGCACGACGAAGGCCTCGACATCTACCAGTGCGGCCGCGAAGACGTCGAAGCGGGCCGGATCGACCGGCGCGTCCTCGCCGTGCTCGAGTACCTGCGCTCGAAAGGCTTCACGCTGCGGATCAGCGCCCTGGAGTGCGGCCACAGCTACCTGACCGAAGGCGGCAACGTGTCCGAGCACTCGACCGGCGACGCGGTCGACATCGCCGAAATCGACGGGGTCAACGTGACCGGCCACCAGGGCCCGGGCACCCTGGTCCACGAACTGATCGAAGACGTCCTGCAGCTACAGGGCCCGATGCAGCCGCACCAGGTCATCTCGCTGGAAGACTTCCCCGGCGAAGTCAGCTTCGCCGAACCGTCCCACTTCGACCACGTCCACATCGGCTATCGCCCGGCCGGGGTGGGCAACCCGCTGGAAGCGCAGTACCAGGCGCTGCTCAAACCGAACCAGTGGGATCACCTGATCACCCGCCTCGGAAAGATCGAAAATCCGAAGGTGCCGATCGAGCCATCCAAGTACTCGCTGCCGGATCACCCGAAGCACCAGAACTCCGCCGAAGCGATCCTCGGCGGTCACCCGCGCGGCGAAGACTAAGTGCCGTGACCGGCACCGCGCCGTCCTGGCGGGGGTCGCGTAGGCCCGCCAGAATCTCTGCCCTGAGCCCTTTCTTCGGATTCGCGCAGTTCGACTTCGCCGGCACGTTGCCGCTCGCTGACGGCCGTTATCTGGCGAGCCGTGACGGCGACGGGGGCGAGAGCGTCCTCGTCCTGCAGACGCTCGCCGCCCCACCTCGCCCGAGCCGCCGCCGGCGCAAGCCCCGCGACGCCGACGCCGCCGCGACGCCGCCGGAGGTGCCGGTCGCCCGCGCCACGGCGATCCGCGCCTTCGACCGCTTCGACGGCCCCGAGGGGGCGGCCGCCTGGCTGGCCACGGCGACGGCGGACGAGGCCTCGGTCGATGCCACCGTCGCCGCCGGGGTCGCCCTGCTCAACGAAGCCCTCCACGCCCACGCCGTGGCCGCCGCCGACCCGTACGTCGCAACCGTGGGCCCGGAGCGTGCGGTCGCGGTGCGGCTCGGCTACGGCAGCGGCAAGCAGACCGCCGAAGGGACTTTCACCGCGGCGTACGAGGTCGACGTCCGGGCGACCGTCGGCTCGCGTCGACGCCGGCGTGAGGAAGACCTGCGTCCCCAGGAACGGGTCGCCGGCGTGCTGCGCGGCCGCGAGCGCCTCGATGCCTGCGAGGTCCTCCTGCTGCGGGCCCGCGCCGACCTCGACGCGGGCCGCCGGCGCGAGGCGACGTTGCAGCTGCGGATCGGCATCGAGGCCCTGCTGGTGGAGCTCCCCGACGCGCTCGACGATGCCGATCACCGAGGGGACATCAAGGCGCTCGAAGGGCGCCGAGCGGGGGTCGAAGCTGCCGCCGAGCGGGCACTTAAAGACGCCCTCGTCCCCGAGTCCGAGACCGCGGTCCGCGAGGCCCTCGAAATCGCGGAGAGAGTGCTCCGGCGGCGCCGAATCCTCGATAACTAATCCTCAAGTTGAGGGTTAGAGATCAACCGAAGAGGGCGCGAAGTGACGCTTCGGCAGCGAACGCGGCGCGATTCGCGAGGGTTTCGTCACTCAGTGGCTCGATGCCCTCGGCATCGGTGACGATCAGCACGGCGGCAAGGGCGACGCCGAGGTTGCGGCCGGCTTTGAAGAGGGCGGCGGTCTGCATGTCGGCGACGTCACCGTCCGGGGCCAGGTGGCCGGGGGAGGGGTGCAGGACGTCGAGGCTGGCGACCCGTCCCGACCGCGCCGCGTCGCCGAGCTCCGCTCGCAGCCGATCCGCCAGCGCCGGGTCGGGCAACGCCGGCGTCCCGGCGCCGGGATGGTCGACCGACCACGGCCGCGCCTTGCGGACCTCGATCAGGTCCCCGGGTCGCAGTTCCTCACGGCCTGGATCGCCGGCGCTAGAGCCCGACCCGATCGCCGCGCAGGTCCCGACCCGCACCGCCCGCCGCACTCCGAGCTCGGCCAGGTCGCTCAGCACCAGCGCCGCGCTCGGCCCGCCCATCCCGGTCGCCTGCACGTTCAGCCCGTGGCCCTCCGCGGTCAGCCCCGAGTAGCCCCACAGCCCGCGGGCGTGGTTGCTCATCTTCGGCCCCTCGATCAGGACCTGCGCGAGCGCCATCGCGCGGCCCGGGTCACCGACCAAGATCGCGTCCTCATATATGTCTGCCGTCGGCCGCAGTCGTCGGGGCACGGCCCGCGACCCTAGACGAGCAGTCCCACGCATTGCCCGCCCCGCCCCTCCCCGCCCCGCCCCTCCCGTCCGGCTGTTCCTCACGGCCTCATCTAGATGGTCCCTCCACGCTCCCCGCTCCCCGCGCCCCCGACCGCGTCTGCCGAATGGGAGAAAAGGCTCTCGCGGATTTGCTCCAGCCGTCTAAACACCGCCGAGCGAACCCTTCTTAGCGTGGACGACAGCGGATTCCCTCCGTCCCGTCCCCTAACAGAAAGGGAGGAAATGGCCTCCGAACTAAACATGGTCTGGGTCGCCGTAGCCTGCATTCTCGTGTTCCTGATGCAGGCCGGCTTCATGTTCCTGGAGATCGGCTTCTCGCGACAGAAGAACGCCGGCACCGGCGTCGCCAAGATCTTCGTCAACTTCGCCATCTGCACGATCGCCTGGTGGGCGATCGGTTACGGCATCGCCGAAGGCGGCGGCAACAAGCTCTTCGGCGACAGCGGGTTCTTCTTCCACTTCAACCAGACCGTCGCCGGTGAACTGGTCACCGGGGAAACGGCGATGCTGATGCTCTACGGGCTCGCCTTCTGCGCAGTCTCGCTGGCGATCGTCTGGGGCACGACCCTGGAGCGGATCAAGTTCGGCGCCTACGTGATCTACGCGATCGTGTTCGGCGCCGTGATCTACCCGCTCGTTGCGCACGCCGTCTGGGGCGGTGGCTTCCTCTCCGACATCGGCGGCAAGCCGGTGATGGACTTCGCCGGCTCCTCGGTGGTCCACCTGACCGGCGCGGTCGGCGCGCTCGCGGCCTTGCTCCTGCTCGGCCCGCGGCGCGGCAAGTACGACTCCGAGGGGCGCCCGCGGGCGATCCCCGGGCACTCGATGCCGCTGGTCGGCCTCGGCGTGATCATCCTCTGGATCGGTTGGTTCGGCTTCAACGGTGGGTCGACCTTCGAAACGACCGCCTCGTTCTTCGGCGAGGTGATGCTGAACACCCAGCTCGCCGCGGCCGCCGGCGTGATCGGCGCCTCGCTCGCCGTCTACCTCAAAGGCCGCGCCGTCGACGTCGGCATGGCCGGGAACGGCGCGATCGCCGGCCTGGTCGGGATCACCGCCCCGGCGGGGTTCGTCGAGTACTGGGCGGCGCCGATCATCGGCCTCGTCGCCGGCGTCCTCGTCGTCTTCGCCGTGCTGGCGATCGACAAGTACCTCGACGACCCGGTGGGCGCGCTGTCGGCCCACGGGCTGGCGGGGATATGGGGCACGCTTGCGGTCGGCATCTTCGCCTCGCCGCGGCTGATCTCCGAAGGGGCCGGGTCAGGCATCTGGTACGGCATCTTCGGCGACGCGTCGCTCAGCTCGGCCTTCGGCCAGCTCGGCGTCCAGGCCCTGGCGGTGCTGTTCACGTTTGTCGTCGTTTTCGTCATCTCGATCGCCACCTTCTTCGGGATCAAGAAGACGATCGGCCTCCGCGTTCCGGCCGAGGAGGAGGACGCCGGCCTCGACATCATCTCGCACGGCATGTACGGGTACCCGGAGGCGTTCATCCCGCAGCCGGAGTACTCGACCGGCCTGCCCGAACTCACCGCGCGGGGGACCGCCCCGGCACCGGCGTCCTCCCGGCTCGCGCCCGAAGCGGGATAGGGGACCGACGATGAAAAAGATCGAGGCGTTCATCCGTCACGAGGCGTTCGAGCCGATCCGGGCCGAGTTGCTCGACAAGGGGTTCCCGTCCCTGTCGATCCTCGAGGCCAAGGGCTCCGGCCGCCAGAAGGGAATCGTCGAGCGCTACCGGGGCTCGACCCTCACCGTCAACGTGCGACCGAAGCTGAAGCTCGAGGTCGTGGTCGAGGACGAGGACAGCCAGGTCGTCATCGAGGCGATCCTCCGACACGCCCGCACGGGCGAGGTCGGCGACGGCAAGATCTTCGTCCTGCCGGTCGAGGAAGCGATCCGGATCCGCACCGGCGAGGCCGGCCATGAGGTGCTCCAGCTCCACGACGAGGCGGAGGCTTCCGCCTGAGGATCACGCTTGTCCACGGGGGCGGCTAGCCTCGCTCCCGTGGACGAGCACATTTCCCTGACCGAGGCGGCGCGGCGCTCGGGCGTTCCGGCGTCGACCCTCAAACGCTGGGCCGAGGAGAGGATCGTCCCGGTGCGTCGTGGGCGTTGGACGGCAGCCGCCGCCGCCCAGGCGCGGGTGGTCGCCCGGATGCGCGACCGCGGCTACTCGCTCGAGGACCTGAAGGAGGCGGGGCGCGAGGGGCGGCTCGCCTTCGGCTTCGCCGAGGACCTCTTCGACGAGGGCGAGGGGGAGGTGACGGTCGCCGCGATCGCGGAGGAGACCGGCCTCGAGGCTGAGCTGATCCAGCGGATCCTCTCGATGATGGGCACGCCGGTCGGCATGCAGGGCAGCCTCACCCGCGCCGACGCGATGGCGATCCGCCTCTGCGCCGAGGTGCTCGCCGCGGGCTTCCCGCTCGTCGCGTTCCTGCAGCTGGTTCGCGTCTACGTGCAGAGCCTGCGCCGGATCGCCGAGGCCGAGGTCCGCCTCTTCCACCTCTACGTCCACGAACCGCTGATCCGCGACGGCGTCCCCGAGTTGCAGATGGCGGAGGCGATGGGGAACCTCGCCGCCGAAATCATGCCGCTGGCGGCGCCGCTCACCGAGTACCTCCACAACCGTTACCTCCGCTATTACATCGAGCAGGACGTGGTCGGTCACATGGAGACCGGCGGCGAGCAGACGACCGCGGAGATGGAGCTCGGCCACGTCGCGGTGACGCTCTGCTTCATCGACCTCACCGGCTTCACTCGCTTCACCGAGGAGGAGGGGGACATCGAGGCGCTCGACGTGGTCGAGAACTTCGTCGAGACGGTCGAGGCGACGATGCCGCGCGAGGCGACGATCGTGAAGACGATCGGCGACGAGGTGATGGTCGTCTCGCCCGATGCGGCGGCGCTGACCGAGTGGGCGGTCGCCTTCCTCGGCCGTTTCGACCGCCGGCCGCAGCCGCGGGTCGGCATCCACAGCGGCGACGCCGTCTACCGCGACGGCGATTACTTCGGCAACAGCGTCAACCTCGCCCACCGGATCACCGGACGGGCGCTGGCCGGGGAGGTGCTGGTCACCGACCGGGTGGCGGCGACGCTCGAGGGGCGGCCGACGCTGCGGCTCGAGCCGATCGGCGAGGTCTCCCTCAAAGGCTTCCCGGTGCCGACCGAGCTCTTCGCCGTCCGCCCGGCGGACGGCTGATGGACCTGCTCGCCCGGGTCGAGGAGGGCGGGCTGATCGCACCGCCCGCACCGGTCGTCGCGCTGCTCTCCGGCGGGCGCGACTCGGTCTGCATGCTCGACCTCGCGGTGCGCGCCCGCGGGCCCGGCGCGGTCACCGCCCTCCACGTCGACTACGGCCTGCGCCCCGAGGCTCACGACGACGCCGACTTCTGCACCTCCTTATGTGGGGGACTCGGGGTCGAGCTGGTGCTCGAAAGGCCGGTCCGCCCCGAGGGCCCCGGCAACCTGCAGGCCTGGGCGCGCGACGTCCGCTATGCCGCGGCCGCCCGCCTCGCCGAGGCGCGCGACGCGACGATCGTCACCGGCCACACCGCCGACGACCAGGTCGAGACGATCCTCTACCGGCTCGCCTCCTCGCCCAGCCGCCGCGCCCTGCTGGGGATGAAGGAGCGCGACGGGAGGCTCGCCCGTCCCTTGCTCGGCACCACCCGCGCCGAGGTGACCGCCTATGACGAAGGGCGCGGTCTCGCCTGGCGGGAGGACGCCACGAACGAGGAGGAGGGCTACGCCCGCAACCGGGTCCGCCACGGCCTCGTGCCGGAGCTGGAGGCGATCCACCCGGCGGCCGTCGCCAACGTCCTGCGCACCGCGGCGCTCCTGCGCGACGAGGCCGAGGTGCTCGACGCGCTCGTCGCCACCGAGCTCGACGGCTCCGCCGAGGCGCCGCGCGGCCGCATCGCCCACGCCCGCTTCGCGGCGCTGCCGCCGGCCCTCCGCCGCCTCGTCCTGCAGCGCCTCGCCGACGCCGCCGCCGGCCGCCCGGTGGCCGGCGCCGCCCGCTTCGCCGACCAGGTCGCGGGCCTGCGCCGCGGCGGCTCGCGGCTCGATCTCGGCGACGGCGTCCGCGCCGTGCTCGAAGGCGGCGTCCTGAGGGCCGAGCGCGAGGCTTAGGCGGGGTGGTCTGGGGGGGACGGGCGAGGGCTCAGGCCGTTGCGGCGGGGGCCGGGGCAAGGGCCCGTGCCCCTGCGGCCGTCCGAGGTGGCGGCGGGCGTCCCGGGCGCCTCATGGGGGTCCTGGCAGGCTGTGACCCCCATGAGGCGCCCGGGACGTGAGGCTTTCGTGGGGAAGAGGACAAGGGTTCGTGACGAATCCAGGGCTTCCGTCACGGGTCCGTGCGTGGGGGACGCCCCGCCCGCCGGCCCATCCCCGCCGGCTGTTCCTTATGCCGGAATGGTGGATATAAGGAACAGCCGGCGGAGATGCGGAGGACGCGTGTCGACTTATGGGTGCTGAGCACCCATAAGTCGACACGGAGACCCTTGACCGGTGGGAGGGACGGGCGCAGGCGTGCCGTCCCCCCGCACCTCCCGGGTGCGTTCGCACTTATCCGCGCTATGCGCGGATAAGTGCGAACGCACGGCGGGGCCGTGACGGTGAGTTCGCAGTAATCACCGCATAGCGGCGATAAGTGCGAACTCACCGGGGCGGGGGCGGCGTCTGGGTGGCGTG
>Ga0153954_1001696_pt1 | contig 10919 bp, 9 predicted proteins | sample TSFL038MetaG_FD_102277 | JGI IMG/M metagenome (GOLD analysis project Ga0153954, IMG submission 102277) | Attine ant fungus gardens microbial communities from Florida, USA - TSFL038 MetaG | ecosystem: Host-associated > Fungi > Mycelium > Unclassified | place: USA: Florida, Wekiwa Springs State... | reverse complement strand
GGCCGCGACATCGTCAACATGATGTTCTTCGGCCAAGACATTTCGTCGACGGACATCACGCGCATTGTTGCCGGCCGCGACATCGTGGCAACGACCTCCCTCGCGACGCCGATCCTCGGTTCCAGTGGTGGCAGCAATGTCTCTGGCACGCCCCAAAGTGCTTTGCAGGGCAATACCTTCGTGATCGGTGGGCCTGGCACGTTCATGTTGGAAGCGGGCCGCGACCTTGGCCCGTTCCTCAACTCGGCGTCGGTGGCCTCTCTGCGCGGAAGCACCCCTCCGTATCGAGCTACCAACGAAACTTACGGCGGCGGTATTCTCTCTGTCGGCAACGAATGGAATCCATGGTTGCCGTCGCAAGGCGCGGCGATCGACGTGATGTTCGGTGTTGCCAAGGGGATCAATTACGACGGTTTCCGCGACAAGTATCTCGATCCTGCCAATCTTGCGAGCGCGCCGGCCTATCTGGTGACGTCGGCAAGCGGCGGCGGTGTGGAATCAATCTATGGACCGCAACTGATCGCATGGCTGCGGCAGCACGCGGCCAGCGCGCTGACGGCTGCCTACGGCACGACCGACGTCAGCTATGACCAGGCTTACGCCGCATTCAAAGGTTTGCCGGAGCTTACGCAACGCACATTCCTCAACCAGGTCTATTTCAATGAGCTGAAGCAGACCTCGGTGAAGGATGGGCCGTCCTATCTGCAATATTCCCGTGGCTACCAGGCAGTGAACGCGCTGTTCCCTGCATCCCTCGGCTATACGGCCAACGACCTCAGCGGCGGATCGAACGGCGCCAACACGATGGTGGAAACCGGCAACCTCGACCTGCGGCTTGCCACCATTCAGACGCAGTGGGGCGGGGACATCAACATCATGGGGCCGGGCGGCCGCGTGATCGCCGGCTCGACCGTGCGCACCGCCGCGCAGGCGGCGCGGCGCACGTTCGATGGCGGGCGGCTGTTCGCGGGCAATGACGATCGGGCACATACCATCTCACCGTATCCCGCGGTCATCAACGCGATCCCTGCCGGCTACGAAGGCGTGCTGACACTGCGCGGCGGCAATATCAGCACCTTCACGGACGGCGACTTCCTGCTCAACCAGAGCCGTCTGTTCACCGAGGGCGGCGGCGATATCGTGATGTGGTCGTCGAACTCCGACCTCAACGCAGGAGAGGGACCGAAGACGTCGTCGAACTTCCCGCCGGTGCTGGTCAAGGTCGATCAGAACCTGTTCGTCCAGACCGACAAGGCGGGTGCGACCACCGGCGCCGGCATCGCCGCCTTGCAGGCGACGCCGGACTCGCCGCCGTCCGACGTCTTCCTGATCGCGCCGCGCGGCAAGATCGACGCGGGGGCCGCGGGTATCCGATCGTCCCACGACGTCAATCTCGCAGCGCTGCAAATTCTCAATGCCGCGAACATTCAGGCTCAGGGAAACACGAACGGCGTTCCGACGATCCAGGCGCCGCCTATCGCCGCTCTGACTTCAGCGTCCAATACGACGGCGGCGACGCAGCAGACCGGTCTGCCGGCACAGACCAATAACGACCAGCCGTCCGTCATCTTGGTCGAGGTGGTCGGCTATGGCGGCAGCATGGGAGAGCAGCCGGCGCAGCCGGACCAGCAACAGCGTCGCAGAAATCAAAGCAGCAATGACTACGATCCAAGCAGCGTAATTCGCCTCCTAGGCAACGGTACTTTCACAGACGAAGACACGAGGCAGTTGACGTCGGCGGAACGCGACTCCCTGGCCAACCAGAGCGTCCAACCAAGCTCCCGATGAGGCGAGTGAGCTAGACTACCTAGACTGACCCATGGGTAATCTCATCGATTGCCTCTGGTCCGAGACGGGCAACGTTTCGATGGTTCTGGCAGATCTGATCGGGCCTGACACTCGTCTTTATGCCAAGAGTGAGTGGGAACCCGCTGGTGAGTTGCAGCCGGCTTTCCCCTTCTCGCAGCGGGTGGTCGCTAACAGAGTTTAGCGGCATGTACACCCCGCGGCCTGACGCAAGCACGCGCCGCCAGATTTCGAACGCCGACCTCGCTCGTCTCCCGCTTTGAACGAAGCTCCTGCCGCACATGGTGGGTCGCGCGGGACGCCGACCTGACCTCAAGATCGGCTTTCCACCCGAGGAATTGCGCCGCGAGTTGGAGAGGTTGCGCAAGGTACTCATTCGCATTTTGCATGGCGCGTCGCCGAGCTTCTAGGTAATCGTCCGGAGCGGACTGTCGCTTCTCGACGATCGGGAGCGTCAAAAGAGAGATTCACGAAAGAACAGGGGACGCCAAGACATGGACGACGGTCGCGGTTCGGACAATGGGACAGCTCTCTATGTGAGCGTCGGTCCTGCGTTGACCCGATTTAGCATTGATCCGGCGGGCGCCACGCTGACACGTTGCGAGACGGTGCAGCTCCCCGAAAGCGTCCAGTATGCGTGGCCGCACGCGAGTCATCGCTATCTCTACGTCGCGAGCAGCGACGGCGCGCCGGGCGGTGGACCGCGAGGGAATCGTCACTATCTCAGCGCGTTTCACGTCGCGCCCAAAACGGGGGTACTGTCCGCGCTGGGAGAGCCGATGGCGCTTTCGGATCGGCCGATTTACCTGTCGACCGATCGGCATTCCAACCATGCGTTGCTCGCCTTCAACAAGCCGGCTGCGATCAAGGTCTATCGGATCGGTGCGGATGGAATCCCGGGCGAGGAAGTCCCACAGGCCGCGTCGATCGATCCCGGAATCTTTCCGCATCAGATTCGTACCACGCCGGACGACCGGCAGGTGACAGTGACGGCCCGAGGTAATGATGCCACCCCCGACAAGGCCGAAGATCCCGGCCGGCTGACGGTGTTCGACTTCGAGAACGGGGTGTTGCGCCCAGCCATGGTGGTAGCGCCGAACCGTGGATTTGGTTTCGGTCCACGCGATCTCGATTTCCATCCCAATCAGCCGTGGGCTTATCTGTCATTGGAGCGCGAGAACGAGATCGTCATGCTTGACTGGCGGGACGAAGCAAACCCGCAGTTGCGGTATCGCAAGACCACATTGGCGCATCCGGAGCGGCGGCTGGGCCGGCAGATCGCAGGCGTGGTGCATGTGCATCCGAAAGGCCATGTGGCGTATGTCGCTAATCGTGCCAGCGCCACCATGGAGGTCGACGGCCGCGACGTTCTGGTCGGCGGAGAGAATTCGCTGGCCGTGTTTGCGCTGGACCCGAGCACTGGCGAGCCGCATTTGATTCAGTCCATCGATACCGATGGTGTTCATCCCCGAACCTTTCACATCGACCCGAGCGGCCAATTGCTGATCGTTGCCCACACCATGGCCGGAACGGCCAGGGAAGGGGCCGGTTTCAGGGATATCCCGGCTCGCCTGACGGTGTTCCGGATCGCGGCGGATGGTACGTTGACCCTGACTAGAAGCTATGACGTGGATGTCGGCGAACGCCTGATGTTCTGGATGGGGATGTTCGCTTGCTAGATTCGGATCGTTTCTCGGCTGGTTCAGGCGGATATTTCATGTACGCCGCCTTGCTCGGGGGATGAGATATTGGAAATTCGCGACCTCGAATATTTTGATGTGATCGCCCGGACCGAGAACCTTGGCGCCGCCGCCGACATCGTCGGCCGCACAAAGCCGGCTCTGACGAAATGCATCCGCCGGCTCGAGGAAGCGATCGGGGCCACGCTGTTCGTTCGTTCCGGGCGCGGTATCGTTCTGACGGCTGCTGGCCGAATTCTTCAGGAACGGGCTGGATTGCTGCGGGCGCAGGCGAGCGAAGTGCAGCGCGAAGTGAGGGATGTGGCCACCGGCGCGGCCGGTCATGTCCGGATCGGAATGGGCGCGACGCCTGCCCAGCAGATTCTTCCCAACATCATCAACGACCTCGTGACATCGATGCCCGATGTCACGATCGAGATCGTCATCGGCATCAACAACGTGCTCCGCGACTCCCTGCGATCCGGAAAACTCGATCTCGTCGTCGGGCCTTCTGCCGTCGAGAGGGAGGAAGAGTTCGTGAGCCACGTACTCCTGACCGACGAAGTCGTGGTGGCGGCCCGTAAGGGCCACCCGCTGCTGCGCCGCCGCTTCACCCTGAAGGATCTTCTCGCCCACCGATGGGTCTTACCGAAGCAGTCGGCGGAACAGCGGACCTGGCTTGAAGAGGTCTTTCGAGCGCACGCATTGCCTCAGCCGCAAGTCCAGATCGAGACCAACTCGCTCTATCTGTTGCCGGAATTGATCGCGCATACGGAACTCCTGACGTTCATGCCCCGCCGCCATCTCTGGCCTCAATCCGGCGTCAGGCTCCACGAGGTCAAGCTGGCTGCGACGACGATGAAACGGCGTTTCGACGTGATGTATCGCGAGCACGCCTATCTGACGCCGGCAGCTTTGCGGCTCGTCGCGCTCTTGCGCGAGGATACCAGGAAACGCCACCGCAAGCGTGCCTAGAAAGGACAACTTGCGATAACGCAGTGTGTTGGGATTGTTTACTTCTGGTTTCCAATCACGGAAAATTTGGACATGGACAGGTGAGCTTGCCGGCGTTTCTATGCCCCCAACAATAGTGCCGGAGCACGGGAATTGAGGGCAGGAAATCTATCGGAGGCCACGAGTTCTGCGACTGGCGACAACCCGCAGCATGAATTGGACGGCATCATCGACTGCCACGTCCATGTCATTGGTCCGCTCGATCGTTTCCCGCAGGAGGCGGAACGGTACTACACGGCCGGGATTGCTACGACCGAAGAACTCGTGAAATCTGCATCCGCCGCCGGTGTGCGGCGCTTCGTGGTTGTTCAGCCTAGCTTCTACGGCACCGACAACCGGGCCACGCTCGGTGCGGTGGTGACGCTAGGCAGCAACGGCTGTGCGGTCGCCGTGATAGCGGCCGCGACGATCACGGACGTCGCATTGCGGACCTTGCAAGCCCAACGCGTTCGCGGCCTCCGGACCAATCTGAATTCGGCCCTTCGTGGCGACGGCCGGCGTTTGTCCGATGAACTCGCGTCACAGGGCAACATTGCGCGCGAGATGAACTGGCACCTTCAGCTTGTGGTGCCCTTCGGCAGTCTGGTTCAGAACATCGACCTGGTCGCCAGCGTACCCGTTCCCGTCGTCATCGACCATTTCGGCCTGCCGATCGGAGAAACGCCGGACAGTGATGCTGGCCGCGCGTTCTTGAATCTCGTCAGCCTTCCACACGTTTGGGTCAAGCTGTCGGCGCCGTACCGCGTGCTGTCAGATCCCCTTGCCACGACACCGCCTCAGGACTGGATGGCCGCACTGCTGGAGACGGCGCCTGACCGTTGCGTCTGGGGAAGCGACTGGCCACACACCCCGCCGCGGGAAGAACAGCGCGCGCGAGATCAAGTGCTGCCGTACCGGACGATATCCTACGCAAGCCTGCTCAATGAGTTTTCCGCCATGCTGCCGAGACACCTCGTAAGCCGCGTTCTCCGGTCCAATCCGGAGCGCCTCTACGGCTTTGCTCCGTTCGCGGAGATCGACTGACAAGAGAGACGCGGCCGGCCTGCCGGCAATAAGAAAAGACGAAATGGGAAGGAAGCGGGAGTGATAGCGACGAATCCGAAACCACACGCGCCGGCGGAATTGGCTGACAAAGAAACGATCGACCAGATCTTGCGAAAGGTGAGCGTTCGGCTGATGCCGATCCTCATTCTTGCGAATATTTTCTCTTACATGGATCGGGTCAATGTCGGCTTCGCTGCGTTGACCGCGAACCACGACCTTGGCCTGTCGCCACTGAATTATGCATTTGGCGCAAGCCTGTTTTTCGTTTCGTATTTTTTGTTTGAACTTCCCAGCAATCTCATCATGCAGCGTGTCGGGGCGAGGCTCTGGATATCGCGCATCATGATTACCTGGGGGCTAGTGTCGGCCTCCATGGCGTTGGTGGTGGGGCCGCACTCGTTCTACACGGTTCGCTTTTTGCTCGGCGTCGCAGAGGCCGGATTCTTCCCGGGCGTCCTGCTCTACATCACATATTGGTTTCCGTCGGAATATCGGGCGCGATACATCGGGCTGTTTCAGTTGGCCATCCCAATGGCCACTGTTATCGGCGCTCCGATGTCGGGAATGATCCTGAGCATCGATCATTTCGCGGGCCTGAAAAGCTGGCAATTGCTTTACATCATAGAAGCGCTGCCGCCGATCATCCTGGGCCTCGTCTCGTGGTTCTATTTGACGGATCGTCCGGCTCAGGCGGCGTGGCTGGAGCCGCAGGAACGTCAAGCCCTGCAAGACCGTCTGGATTTTGAATCCCGTGAAAAGGGATATGTTTCGCGCTTTGGACGCGGCTTTGGCCTCGTTGCCGATCGGCGCGTGCTGTTCTATGCGGCGCTGTTCTTTACGACGACGTCTGCGAGCTCGGCGCTCAGTCTGTGGTTGCCGCAGATCGTCAAGGGTTTTGGCCTGTCCAACCTTGCAACCGGTTTCGTCAGCGCCACTCCGTTTGTTGCTGGCGCCATTGCGATGGTGACATGGGGCTGGGTGTCCGACCGGCTCCGCGAACGCCGATGGTGCAGCGCGATTCCGTCGTTCCTCGCTGCGCTCGCTCTTGGTGCCTGTGTCTTCACTGACAACTCCGTGACCCAGATGATTTTCATCATCATTGCTGGGATCGGCATCTTCGGCGTGAAAGGTCCATCGCTCGCGCTCATGACCGAAGGATTGACGGGCGCCGTGGGTGCCGGCGGACTGGCGCTGGTCAGTTCGATCGGAAATCTGTCGGGCTTCGTGGCGCCCTACGTTATCGGCTGGATCAAGACCGAAACCGGCAATTTCTCATACGGCCTGCTGTTTCTCGCCTTCGTCGCTGCGATCGCCGGCGTGTTGCCGCTGTTCCACTGGCGGGACGAGAAGCCGCTCCGGGTGATCCAGCCTGCCTGAGCCCTCTGATGCACCACTCTACCAAACTGTGACCCATGAGGATTGACGATGCCGAAGTTTCATGCCGATCGACTGCGCGATTTGACGGTAGGGCTGCTTGTAGCGGCCAACGTGCCTGCAGAAGAGGCCGAGATCGTCGCGCGCCATTGCGTCAATGCCAATCTGGCGGGACACGACTCGCACGGCATCATCCAGATTCCCACCTATCTCGACCGCATGAAGGCCGGACATATCGTGCCCGGCGCGCCCTGGACAATCGTGCAGGAATCCCCGACCACGACTGTCATCGATGGTCACTGGGGCTTCGGCTACGTCGTCAACGAAAAGGCGATGCGGATGACGATCGAGAAGGCCAAGACGACGAACATTGCGGCGGCGACGGTGTTCCGTCAGGGGCATATCGGACGATTGGCGGCCTATCCGCTGATGGCGGCGGAAGCCGGCATGATCGGCATGATCTGGGCCGACTCCGGCCGCTCTCCCAAGGGCGTCGCCCCTTTCGGCGGCCGCGAGGCTCGCTTGGGTACCAACCCATGGGCAATCGCCGTGCCGTCCACGCTCACCGGGCCGCTGTTCATCGATATGGCAACTTCAGCCGTGGCCATGGGTAAGGTCAAGCTTGCGGCCGCGCGCGGACAATCCATCCCGAAGGGGTGGATTGTCGACAGCGAAGGCAGCTTGTCCACGGACCCCAACCAGATCAAGGGTGGCGCCTTGCTGCCGCTGGGCGGACCATCCGAAGGATACAAGGGCTATGGGTTGGCGGTGATCGGCGAAATCCTCTGCGGTCTCCTCACCGGGCTTGGCTTTGGCGTGGAGCCCACCGGTCGTCACAATGACGGGTGCTTCATGATCGCGATCAAGGTCGAGGCGTTCCGCTCGCTGGCGGTCTTCAAGGAAGAGGTGGCAGATCTCGCGCGCTATTTGAAGGACACTCCGCCGTCAGAAGGCAGCAGCGGCGTGCTATATCCGGGCGAGATCGAGCATCGGACCGAAGCCGAACGCAACCGCGACGGCATCGAGATCGAAGCCGCGACCTGGAAGAAGCTGGTCAGCCTCGCCACCGAGCTCGGCGTGTCTGAGGCGCTCTATGCAGACTAGCCGCCTCCCACTGGTGCTCGCCGATCGTTATTGATAATCCTGACCGGATCGTCCTAGGGAGCCACATCATGCTTGAAACTGTCATCGCTCAACTTGCTCCGACGGGAGTTCTGCGCGCAGGAATCAATTTGGGGAATACCCTGCTGGTCACTGGGCGCAGTCCGTCCGGTGATCCCGAGGGCGTGTCTCCTGATATGGCGCGAGCCGTGGCGGAGCGGCTCGGTGTCCCCGTCGTCTACGTGCCATTTGCCAGGCCTGGTGAACTGGCGGATGCCGTGGCCACCAATACCTGGGATATCGGCCTGATCGGCGCGGAGCCCAGCCGCGCCGAAAAAATCGCGTTCACCGCAGCCTATGCCGAGATCGAAACGACATATCTGGTGCCGGCCGGCTCTCCCATCGCCACGCTCGCCGATGTCGATCGTCCGGGCGTCCGCATCGCGGTGAGCGCCCGCAGCGCCTACGATCTTTGGCTGACGCGCAACATTAAGCATGCCGAGTTGCTGCGCGCGGATAGCATTGACGGATCTTACGACCTGTTCGTGAGTCAGAAGCTCGAGGCTCTCGCCGGGCTGCGGTCGCGTTTGCTGCTTGATGCCAAGAAATTGCCGGGCGCTCGCGTCTTCGCAGAAAATTTCACAACCGTTCAGCAGGCGATCGGCACCAGCCGATCCAACGAGGCCGGGGCTGCTTTTCTCCGCGACTTCGTCGAGGAGGCAAAAGCGACCGGTCTGGTGGCTCGCCTGATCGAGCGTCACGGCGTCCCTGCGTTGTCCGTGGCACCTCGCGCCGCATAACCGCAAGGTTCCTGCAAAATGCTGGATGAGCTTTCGGGTAGCATCATTATCGCGCAAACGCCGTTTGACGATCGGGGAACGGTCGATCTCGACAGCATCGACTCGCTCACCGACTTTTACCTCAAGCACGGAGCGAACGGGTTTGTCGTACTCGGCGTCAGCGGGGAGGGCGGCAAGCTCACGCCGCAGGAAGCGCTTGATGTCTCCTCGCGGTTCGTCGCGCGTGCGGGCAAGAAGCCCGTAATCGTCGGGGTCAGCAGCCCCAGCGTCGCGCAGCTCGAGATGCTTGCGAAGCAGGCCATGGACTGCGGCGCGGCCGGAATAATGATCGCTCCGCAATCGGGCATTCGCACCGAGGAAGAGCTGTTCGGGTATTTCGCGACTGTGTTCGGCATGATCGGTGACGTGCCGGTGGTGTTGCAGGATTTCCCGGGCGCGACCGGTGTGTGGATGTCGGTGCCGTCTATTCTGCGACTGATTGAGGACTTTCCCCAAATCAAGGTGGTGAAGGAAGAGGACCTGCCGAGCCTGGACAAGATCAGCCGGTTACGTGCCGGGCAGGGACGACGGGTCGCGATTTTGACCGGCAATAACGGACTTTATTTGCCGTATGAAATGGCGCGGGGAATCGACGGTCCAATGGCCGGCTTTTCTCATCCCGAAATGCTTTCCGGCGTGTATCGGCTCTATGTCGAAGGGGCGATCGAAGCGGCGCACGATCTGTTCGATTGCTATCTGCCGCTGCTCAACTACGAAGCGCAGGGATTTTGGGGCGTTGCGGCCCGCAAAGAGAGCTTGCGCCGGCGCGGAGCCATCCGGCATGCGACAATGCGTCGGCCGGGCCCATCGCTCTCCGCGCACCATCTGGCCGAGATCGATCTGCTGCTCCGTCGCCTCCAACGCACCCTGGCGGAAAGACGACACTGACGGGCGCTCCGGAACACATCATCTCCACCGCTCAGGCAGCATCGGGTGGCGCCCGTGTGCCCTTACATTACATCTGGAAGACATCCATGACCTCAATCGAGCCGAAACTACGCAAGGCGCTTACCGGCATCTCGGGGATTTTGGTCACGCCTTTTGACGCGCAGGATGCCGTCGCGCCCGACCGCCTTGCGCCCATCATCGATCGCGCGATCGGCGCCGGCGTGCACATCCTGGTCGCGAACGGAAACACTGGCGAGTTCTATGGCCTCACCACGGCGGAAGCCGAGAAGATGGTTCATTCCGCGGCGGAGCTGATCGCCGGCCGCGTACCGCTGCTCGCTGGTGTCGGACGCAGCATCAATGATGCCTGCAAGCTTGCGCGTGCCTCCCGTGACGCGGGGGCTACCGCGCTCATGGTCCATCAGCCGCCGGATCCGTTCGTTTCGCCGCGCGGCGTCCTCGCGTATGTCCAGCGGATCGCGGAAGCGGGCGACGGCCTTCCGCTGATGCTCTATCTCCGCAATGACGGGATCGGTCTCGATACCATCGAACAACTGTGTCGGGTGCCCGGCGTCGCAGGCGTCAAGTGGGCTTCGCCGACGCCGCTACGACTTGCCGAAGCAATCCGTCGCGCGGATCCGGAAATTGTCTGGGTCGGTGGTTTGGCGGAAACCTGGGCGCCCGCGCTGTGCGCCGTGGGTGCACGTGGTTTCACATCGGGCCTGATCAATGTCTGGCCGCAACACTCGATGGCGATCCACGCCGCGCTCGAGGCGAACGACTATCCGCGCGCCAATCAGCTGATCAATGTCATGTCGGGTTTTGAGGAAATTCGTGCCGAAGAACAGAACGGAACCAACGTGACCGGAGTAAAGGCGGCACTCCAGTTGATGGGCGAAGATTGTGGGCCGACCCGCCCTCCATCTGCGTGGCCGCTAACCGACAAGCAGATGCAAAAGCTGCGTCAACTCTTGATGTCGTGGAAGTTGATCCAGGTGGATTGATACTAGCGCTGTACGCCTCGGGACGCCGGGATTGCAGATTCGGGTCATTAGTCGTCCGTTAAGAAGCCCATTTGATGGCGGCTGGAGCGGCGAGCAGCCGTAAGGACACGTTCAGGATTAGGGACAACAGAAGCCTGAGCCAAGCGAGGACGAGACGGAGATTGTGGCCG
>Ga0153954_1001695_pt1 | contig 10919 bp, 8 predicted proteins | sample TSFL038MetaG_FD_102277 | JGI IMG/M metagenome (GOLD analysis project Ga0153954, IMG submission 102277) | Attine ant fungus gardens microbial communities from Florida, USA - TSFL038 MetaG | ecosystem: Host-associated > Fungi > Mycelium > Unclassified | place: USA: Florida, Wekiwa Springs State... | reverse complement strand
GCTGCTTTGGGTCGTTTGTGGCCGATCTTACCCAAACAGTGACCCAGTTTACGCTGGACCGAACCCGGAGTCCTGTAAGCTGTTCCGTTAGCTAGGACAACCGTCATGAATAATCCGGGTTAAGCCCAAGGACATTGGCCAGAGCGTCGAGGGTATCCCCGCTCGCCGGCGATCCGGCGAGGAAATGATTGACGATCGACCGGATCAGGCAAGTACGCTGGGCGAGGTAGTAACCGGTTACGTCAGTTCCCGTAGGGCAGGCCTTGGCCGCCGAGGCTGTTCGCAAAGGCCTTGGCAGCCAAGGTCTGCCTTACAAAAAACTTGCCGGATGTTCTACTTACCCATGGGGTCGGAGAAGTTGACTTGATGAATGGGTATGCATCATAATAAATGATTAGTAAAGAAATAAGTGGATTTTTGTATTGCGACGGTTAGATGGGCGTAGGGGCCATCGGCTGCTTGTTGCGATTCGCCTGCGTTGGAGCGTCTCGTTCTCTTGATCGTGGGCCCTGACTCCTTGAGATGCTTGTGCTTCGCTTTTATCGCGTCGGTGATTCGCCATATCGGCGACAAGGGGCTGTTGGTCATGATTCGATACTTGCGGGAGGCCGAAACTGCCGCGGCGTGATACCGACGAGTCGCTTGAAGTGGCGAGAGAAATGACTGGGATCCGCGAAGCCGGCGTTCGCTGCGATTTCGGCCAAGGAGAGGTTGCCGTCGCCTTGCAGGAGCTGTTTTGCCCGTTCGACGCGGCGAGTAATGACGTACTGGTGCGGTGGCAGTCCGGTGGCCGTTTTGAACTGCCTGGCGAAGTGGTAGGGGCTGAGGCGAGCGACAGCCGCCATCTGTTCCAGGGTTGGGCCGGCGTTGAGGTGCTCCTCGATGAACTCGACGACCGCGCGGAGCCTCTCTCTTGGCAGTGGGCCGTCCCGCCCTCGCTCCACCTGGCGAGGTGCCAGGATGTGGCGGATCAGTTGCACGGCCAGGACGTTGGCCAGGGACTCGGCGGCGAGTGGTCCCCCGGCTCCGCCCGCAGTCATCTCGGCTTCCACCGCCTCCATCAAGGGCGGGAGGCTTGGGAGGTGCGGGCAGTCGAGCGATGGGATCGTCAGCCGCGCCGGGTCGAGGTCGAATGACTCAGCGGCGACCCTCTCGACCAATTTCGCCTCGAGGAAGACGATGAGCATGCTGAAGCTCTCGCTCCAGCGGCAGATGGATGGGCAATCGGCCGGCACCAGCATCGTGGAACCGGCGGGGGGCGGTACGCGCCGCTCCACCCCCTCATACACCATCTCCAGTTCCTCCGGTCGACGGTCGAAAAGGATGAACCGGTGGTGGGTGAGGCCGGGCGTGTGGCATTCGAAGGCGGGCGCCGAGTGAAAACGAAGCGCGTCCAGGCTCGTCCACCCGAGTCGGCTGCTTACCGCGTCCGCCTCGAACGGGAGGAGCTTGTCGACTGCCACCATGGGCGTTAGCAGGCCGCCGGATTTCGGCTCCTCTTGTTGCATCATTTGCCTCCCCGTGCTGGGCTCAAACCGAATTCAACTTCGGGATCGACCGGGCGTGAGACGCCCATGGCTCCAGCCTTTCGTCGCGACATCGGCGGGTGTTCACACTGGCAATTGGTTCATCAGTCGGCACTCGCGTACGTCGCAATGGCCCAATTGTCGGTGAGACAGTGAAGCCTGTTGGCCGTCTCCCGACGCGTTGCCGTCAAAACGGGTTCCTCGGCGACACCGTTTTACGCCGTGAGGAACCGATCAGTCTGACCGGTCGTCGCCATCGGCAAAACTCAGGCGACTTGCGCCTCGATCGTGATTGAATAGTAACAGTCTTGTGGACCGAGTTCTCGGCCGCGCTTGCTGTTTTTATGAGATACTTGCGGACATCCAGAATTTTCTGGGCGGGATTTCGCCGAAGCGAATGAGGTGATGAGAAAATTCGCGTGCATCACTTGCCAAAAAGTATGCGCTTGTCCAAAGAACAACCAAACCGATCGCCCCCGCCGGGAAGAAAACAGCACTTCTTCCCGACGGGAAAGGAACAGCATTTTGCTTCGCTAGGGATGAGCGTGGCGCGAATGCAGAGCACGCCTGATCTTTGAGAAGGGTGGCAGGAGTCAGGCCTTCACTCGAACCGCCTTTTGCACGAACGCCGGGTCGATGGTGATCCCGAAGCCGGGACCGGACGGTATCCGGACGGTTCCGTTCTCGACCTTCAAAGATGAGGTGTCGCTCGTTACCGGGATGTCGGCGCTGCCTTTGTACTCGGTGAACGGCACCGGGTTGGGGATGCACGAGGCGAAGATTGCTGCATCGAGGTAGCCGAGCCCTGACCCTGACATGTGCGGCGTGCAGAGTAGCCCCGCCTCGTGCGCCATCCGAGCAACCCGCATGGACCTGATGAAGCCGCCGTAGTAATGGAGGTCCGGCTGGACCACGTCGAGCCCTCGGTTGGCGATCACCCATCGGAATCGAAACTCGCTGGACTCCTGCTCACCCCCGGCAATCGGGATGCGGAGGGCATCGGCGACGGCTTTCGTGTCCTCCAGGCGGTCGAACTCGCAGGGTTCCTCGTAGAAGGCATAGCCGTGCTCCTCCATCAGGCGCCCGATCCTGATCGCGTTCTCCACGTCGTACGAACTGTTCGAGTCGGCGTAGAGGGTCATCTCGGATCCGAACGTCTCGCGAACCAAGGGAATCAACTTCTCGGTCCGCCCCGGCAGCGAGTCGGCATTCTTGCTCATCCGACCACCCAGGCGGAACTTCAGCGCCTTTGCCCCGCTCTCGGCGACGATCTCCTTGAGATAGGCAATCTCCTCCTCGGGCCTATTGCCCCGGACTCCACTGGCGCGATAGACCGCGATGTCACGCCTCTTAGCCCCCCCGAGCAGGTCGCCGATGGATTTCCCGGCGACCTTGCCAAGTAGGTCGAGGAGGGCGAACTCGATGGCCGCCACACAGACCCAGAGAGCGAGTCCCTGGTACTTGTAGTTGTCGTCGTGGCGGTAGAGTTCCCAAAGCAAGGGTTCAAGCTGGCGAGCGTCCTTCCCCACGAAGAAGGGGGCGACCCGGTTGAGGAAGATCGGGTAGGTGTGGATCATGTGCATGGCGTTGGGGACGGCAATCCCCTCGACACCGTCGGTCGAGCGCACTCGGGTCAGGAAGTTCCGCCCGTTGCGGAGCAGCTCCACCGAAGCGATCTTGACCGGCTTGTCGATTCCCTCGACACGGAGCACCGGGGAAGCCGCGACCTCGTCAAGCCGCTTTAGTAAGCCCCGATCCTCGCCGCCTTCTACCCCCTGCGATGCCTCAACCAAGACCCCCGCACCAACCACGGTCCCGAGAAATGAGCGCCGGCTTTGCCTCATCGTCGTTGTCCCTCGGATGGATCACGCTTGCCTTCAGAATGCCGAATTCCCAAGATAACTCCGATCGGGGACGATAGCGACCGTACGATCATGTCGACCTGGGCGGTCGGAGTCCGAAGTCGAGGCAAGGACGGGACCACCAAGTTAGGCCAAGCGGCATTGCCGGATCGACCCGTACGATGATGAAGGATTCCACCGGGATCCTACGCAAGGGCCTACCAGGCTTGGGGCGGCCAAGCGTCGGTTGCCATCGCGACAGGATGGTTCTCACGTTATGCTGATCCACTCCAGGTGGTCGGAGACCTCGGCCGCGCTGTCGTGCCGCCTCATGGCCCGACCCTTGGGAAGATCTTGAAGACATTGACAGAAAGGAGAGTCTGCATGGGCGAAAACGACGCACAAGCTCCGCACCTGCTTCTGCTCGAAGCGATCGATGCCGCCTATGCGAACCATACAGGCAAGGGGATCGGCACGGATTGTTGCCCGATCGAGACGGAGAGGGGCGGCAAATGGGTTCGCCTGGCCTGGATCGACAGCTCGGCTCCTTTCGGAATTCTCGCACACAATACCGAAAGCGATCCGAAGTTCATCTACGTCAACAACGCAGCCATCAGGATGTTCGGCTATAGCCGTGACGAGTTCATCGGCATGCCTTCACGCCTGAGCGCTTCACCGGACCGGCGTGCGGCTCGTGCGGCCTTTCTTGAGGTCGTACGCACGCGAGGCATTGCCGATAATTATGCCGATATCCGAGTAGATCGATCGGGAGCCCCGTTCAGGATCAGGGACGGCACGGTTTGGCAACTCAACGATGGCAACGGCACCTTCGTGGGACAGGCAGCCCTGATCTGGTTCGGCGGCAAAGCGGACTGACTTGCACCATTCGAGGAGTCCGTCCGGCTCAAGGAGACTGTGGAGCCGAAGATGGTCAAAGGCCGGGGGCGCCTGGGCGCGGGCGACCAGCGCCCCCCCCTTCCCCCCGCCCTCGCGATCTGGGGAGCGGATGACGCCGCGGGCGCCGCGCTCGACCGAAATTTCCCAAGGCGTGGAGCATCCCCGGACACCGGCCATCTGAGAGACTGTCTGGCAGGTGGACGCAAATATTAGGATGCGTTGTTTGGGTGGCCGGGGACGAGTCTTCGAGGCCCCGGGGATAAGCCCAGGCTGTTCCCGGGGCGTCGCTGCGCTCCTCCCCGGCCACCCGCCTTTCCTGAGTTCACAGGGCTAACCCTCATCCGGATCGCCTCTAAGGCAAGACTCTGTTACAACTCTGACTGGCATCAGAGGGGTATTTATGGGTAGCCGCGGTTGCTTGCAACCGGGGTCGCGCAGCGACCAGAGGCTTTCCGTGACGACTTGGGCTGGAACCTCTTTCCGCAGAGCCGTTTAGGAACGGACCTCTTGTGGCTGCGCCGCTCCGGTTGCATGCAGCCGAGGCCACCCAGGATGCTGTCCCTTGATGCATTTCGGAGTTGTAACGGAGTCTTACTAGTAAAACCTCGGCAAACCGGTACGAGAGGAAAATCGTCGATCTTCTTCGGCTCATTCCGGCGCGGGGATCGCTTCGGGAGTCTGGGTGTCGGCGATCATGTGCTGAGGGAGCCGGCGGACGCGCCCGAGTCGGTCGCAGAAGTAGATCCGGGATTCGGATGGGGCTCTTGCGTCACCGTCGGCCCAGATCGCATAGAAATCGGGATGGGCGGAAACGGGTCGGCGGGCGTAGGTGTGGTTGTGGTTCGAGTCGGCGGTGAGCCGTTTCTCGCGCGTCCAGGTTTCGCCTTGATTGTCGCTTGTCCACATGACCATGTCGCCACCGGTGCCGAACGGCTGCGCTCCGGGCTCGGTGGGGGCGATCACGCGCCAGAGTCCGTTCTCCTCGATGTAAAGCGATCCGTGGTCATAGTTGTGATCGGATGTCGTGAATGGCCGGACGACCCATCCTTGACCGTCCCAGCGCGCGGTCTGCCACGCGTGAGGGCCGTACTTCGCGCCGGGGAGGTGCCCCTTGCTGGTGAGGAAGAGGATCACGGGCCGGCCCTCGGCGTCGAAGTTGAGGTCCTTGAGGTAGACGAGCTTGCCTTCGGCCTGGTAGTCGCGCACCAGGGCGGGGTTGTCGGACCGGGCGAGGGGAACATCGACGTGCGCTCCGTCGGCCTTGGTCCAGGTTGTGCCGAAGTCCCTGGTTTGGAGGTAGTACAGGTTCGTCCGGGCGTCGAGCCCCAGAGGTTTGGGATGGAAGTCGAAGGCCATGGCGACGGTGGCGTCTCGCCTCCAACTCACCTGATAGTCGCCCATGTCGATATGTGCCAAGGGCGAGGGCTGGGACCACTCGAGGCCGTCTCGGCTGACGGTGAACCGGAGGGCACGCCCTGCCTTGTACTTGGTGTGGAGGAAGAGGAACCCGCGTCCGGGAACGAACCAGGGGTCGCCGTAGGAGAAGTTCGTCTCGACGATCTTCTCGAAGGCTTCGATCGAGCGAGGGGCGACGCTCCGGTGGATATACGATGGCCTCCCTGTTCCGTGTGCATTCGAGAAGATCCAGAGGCGGCCTTCCGCGTCGATCTGAAGGGTCGGATTGTCGTGCGCGTCGTTCGTCTTCTTGTCCAGGAGGATTGCGGGACGAGGCACGGTCCCGGTAGCGTGGTCGTAATACGAGACCATGTGCAGGATCGTCTTTCGCTCGCGGTCGCTACCCCCGTAGACGAAGAACGTCCTGTTCGACACTTTGTCGTATATGGCAATCGGCGCATGCTGCTGAGGATACGTCGCCATGCCACCGCTGTATTTAAATTTGTATTCATCTTTCGTCGGGCCGACCGAATACCAGCAGCCGACGTAGCCCTCGGCTCTCGCCAAAGCGAAGGGAACAGCCTTCTCTTCAGCCGAAACCGACCCGCCAAGCCAGGCCGGAAAGGCGACTAACGAAATCCAGATCAACGCGAATCGTAGAGGGGCGGCGCTCAAAGTCGGATTCCTTCTTCGGCGGTAGGCGTGTCGGAGTGACGGCGAGTCGTTCAGAAGCTCGGAGCGGGTCCGATCTTTGATGACCCAACACGGGTTCAACGCTAGGGCGCTGGGTTCCCCTTGGGGGAGACGAGCACCTTGTCGATGCGGTGACCGTCCATGTCCAGGACCTCGAACTTGAACCCATCCCACTCGAAGGAGTCGGCCACGGTGGGGATGCGGCCCAGTAGTCCGAGGACGAGACCGGCGACGGTGTGATAGTCTCCCTCGGGGAGCCGGGGGGCTTCGATGAGGTCGCGGAACTCGGCGACGTCGAGTGACCCGTCGACGAGCCAGGACCCATCCGGGCGTTTCACGGCCCGCTGGTCGCCGATGTCGGCTTCTCTGGGCAGGTCGCCCACGATGGCTTCGAGGATGTCGTTCGTGGTGAGCAGGCCCTCGACTGAACCGTACTCGCTGAGCACGATGGCGAAGTGCCGGCCGGACTGCTTGAATAGCTCCAGGACCGTTAAGCCCCGGGTCCCCTCATAGATGAAGAGCGGGATTTGCAGAATACCCTTGATGTCGAAGGGTTGCCGGATGAGGTCGCTCACCAGGAGGTGCTTGGCCGGGACGACGCCGAGGACGTCGTCGAGCGAGCCCGCGCAGACCGGGAATTGCGAATGGGGAGACTCGGTGACTTTGCGTCGGACCTCTTCCAGCGGGTCGGACGGGTCGATCCAGACGACCTCTGTGCGCGGCGTCATGAGGTTTCTGGCCCGCTGGTCGCCGAGTCTGAAGACCCGCTTGACCATCTCCTGTTCGGCCGGCTCGAAGACCCCGGCTTGCGTCCCTTGCTTGAGCAAGATGTTGACTTCCTCCTCCGTGACGGGCGGCTCGGCCGATTGGCGGATGCCGAGAATTCGGAGAATGGTCTCGGTCGAGGAGCTGAGGAGTCGGACGAGTGGGACACCGAGGATGGAAAGCCTCCGGAGCGGGCCGGCGACGACCGAGGCAATCCGCTCGGGGTTGCTCAGGGCCAGCCGCTTGGGCACCAGCTCGCCGAGGACGAGGGAAAAATAAGTGATACCCGCAACGACGACCGCCAAACCTATGGCTTCGCCGTAGGGGGCGAGCGAAGGGACCCGCTTGAGACGAGCCTCGATAGCCTCGGCGATTGTCGCCCCGCCGAAGGCTGCGGCGAGCGTGCCGATGAGCGTAATGCCAACCTGGACGGTCGAGAGGAATCGGTTCGGGTCATTGGCCAGGTCGAGGGCGACCTGGGCTTTGCGGTTCCCGCGGCTGGCCCACTGCTTGAGTCGGCTCTTGCGTGCGGAGACCACCGCCAGCTCCGACATAGCGAAAAGGCCGTTGGCGACGATGAGGAGAAGGATGAAGAGGATTTCGGCGAGGATGGGCGTCATGGCTGCGAGCCTTGGGCAAGGTCGGCTCCCTTCTCAGGCGGGAACGACGGAATATTGTCGGTATCTGACGTGGGGCGGCGGTCCATCGACGACGGCCCCATCTCGAGCATTGGCCTTGTCAGGAAGTCGGTGAAGACGGTTGGCGATGGGTGAGATTGGAGTCTGACCGAGACGAACTCCCATTCCTCTCTGCGGTAGTCGTTCCGTATCACCTCGGGGGACTTGCCCCAGGCGTCGGACTTGCTCTCTCGATCATGTATGCCACCGCATGGTTGAGTGCCTCGACGCGAGACACGGTCGACTTCGGGTTCACTCCTCATTCTAGAGCGGATTGCGATGGGATTGCCTCCAAAATCCCGGAAGATCGGAGTGAAATCCCTAGGATCTATGTGTTGGAATTGCCGTCAACCGATACTATGTAGATGGGAGTATGGAATGGAGCTAGTGGCTTGTCCACTATTGGGTTAGAAAAAGAAAGTCGGTTCTCCGCTTGGAATGACGCATAAGGATTCGTTTCCGTAGGGCAGGCCTTGGCCTGCCAAGACGTTGGCGAATGGCCTCGGCAGGCCAAAGCCTGCTCTACTCAAGAGTTGCGCAGCACCGGACATTACTTTTCCTGACGATCAATGAGCTCGACTTTTTCCCGATGCTCCGTAGCGTCCTCGGCTCTTGACTCCATAGCAGCGGCCACGGAACATGCTGGTTCGTCGCAGACCATGCTTTCACCGGGGAGAATAGGACGACGATGAGAGGCATCGTGAGGACTTGCCTGTTGGTGTTGGCTGTCACCGGATTGGTGACTCCCGGGACACGCCCGGCGGATGGAGCCGAGTTCCGGGTTGGGGCGGGGGAGAAGGACATCACGCCCCCCGAGGGGGTTCCGATGTGGGGCTATGGCGCCCGACACGATGCGCTCTCCCAGGGGGCGCTCGACCCGCTCATGGCCAAGGCGATCGTCGTCGCCGCAGGGGACGACAAGGTGGCCCTCGTCGGGATCGACCTCGGCCGGGGCCCAACGGACGCCATGATGAAAGTCATTCGCAAGGAGATCGCCGAGAAGGCCGGCATCCGACACGTTTTGATCACCGGTAGCCACACCCACCATGGACCCGTCATCGAACTCACCGACGAGGAGGGGCTGGGAAAAGGCAAATTCGACGTTGCGGTGGCGTACTCCCGGAAGCTTCCCGGTTTGCTGGTCGACGCGATCCTCGATGCCGACAAGAACCTGAAGCGTGCGAAGATCGGCGTTGCGTCCGAGTCGGTCAACCTCAACCGCAACCGGCAATCCAAGCGCGAGCCCAAGGCCACCGACCCGATGCTTGCCGTGGTCCGATTTGACGACGTCGAGGGCAAGCCGATCGCGATCCTCGTGAACTTCGCGGCGCACCCGGTCATGACCGATACGAAGATCCTCAAATATTCAGCGGACTATCCCGGCTTCCTCAAGAACAAGGTGGAGGCCGAGCTCGCGACAAAATGTGTTTTCATGCAAGGCGCAGCCGGCGACATGAGCACGAATGTCGGCAACGGGCCGCGCGGGCCTAAAGGGTATGGCGAGACCCTGGCCGACCACGTCATCGCCCTGGCTCGCTCGGCGAAGACCGAAGCGCCCGAGAATCCCTCCGTGAAGGGCATGGTTGACACGTTTCGCTTCAAAACCCGAGTCGACCTCCGTGATCCGAAGGTCGCCGGTGCTTACGAGAAAGCCTTCTTTCCCGAAATCAGTCGCAATTTCGCCAAGCTGTTTGGCGAAGGCCTCGATGCCGAGTTGAATACCGTTCTGATCAACGGTGATCTCGCCCTCGTTGGCGCATCGGGTGAGTTCTTCTGCAACCACGCGAACCGCCTGAAAGAGCGGTCGTACACGAAAAACACGCTCTTTTTCGGCTATTGCAACGGCCACTGCATGTATTTCCCGACCATCGAGGCTGCCTCGGAAGGGGGCTACGGGGCCGATCCCGGCGTCTCGTTTGCGGAGATCGGGGCCGGAGAACGCATGATGGATCAGGCGCTCATCAATCTCTACAAACTTCACGGAAAGTTCGCCAAGGAGCCACGATAACCTGATCACCGGGAAAGGAGCGGGTGACGTTCTGATCAACGGGCAACTTGCCGGTCATCAGAATGCCCCGTTTCCCAAACTCCCGTCGCGGGTGCAAAGTGAAAGAGGCCGAGTCGCGGTCAAAGAATTCTTGAATGTTTTGCTTGTTGGTCTGCTCAGATGGAGGGATAGCGAGAATGTCCATTCTACGGTCTCTTGGATCAGCCGCAATGGTAATCGTTGCCTTTGCCGGCACGACTATTGGTGCGGATGCCTTGGCTCAGAGCGCGGTGGGCAATGATGAAGCCGCTGTACGGCAGGTCGTTCAGCGGTACGTCGATGCTCGCGAGGCCAGAGATGCCAAGGCTATCGAGCCACTCTTCACGGCGGACGCCGACCAACTCGTCTCGGACGGGACGTGGCGGAAGGGGCGGGACGAACTCGTGAAGGGCATGTTGGAATCATCGCGGAAAAACCCGGCTGCGCGAAGCATCATCGTGGAGTCCGTCCGACTCCTCTCGTCCGACGTGGCTCTGGCCGACGGCCGCTACATTCAGAAGGGAGCATCGGCCGGCAAGGACCGACAGATGTGGACAGCGATTACTCTGAAGCGAGGTCCGGACGGTTGGCGCATCGCCGCAATTCGGAATATGCTGCCGGCGAAACCGTGACCGACCTGACGCCCCGGGACCGGCCTTTGCGGATTTCCGGGGCCTCGAAGGCTCGTCCCGTGCCGTCTCAATCACGCACTTCCCTATCGATATCCCGTTTTCAGATCACCTCTCGACTCTCGGGCCCCGAGTTGATGCGGAAGACGTTGAGACCAGTCGCCCTTGGAACTCCCCTGTGACCTGAGTGGTGGGTCGTTTTCCGTCGGCGAGGTTCACTGGGATAACTCCATCCCCCTGCCCCTCGCCGTCTCGGGCGAGGTGGCACTCACGGTCGTCACCGATCGCGGCGAGACTTTGGTCGTTCGTGGTACAGGCGCGTCGGTCGTGACGCGCGGGGATTTGCGTTACAGAAAGTTAGCCGAAAGCCCACACCCTTTAGGGGTGGGATGAAGGCGTGTGGTCTGTGTTGTTCGGGGTTGCAAAACAACACATGCCACACTATAATACCGTCATGGGTCAAGCATATC
>Ga0153954_1001694_pt1 | contig 10931 bp, 10 predicted proteins | sample TSFL038MetaG_FD_102277 | JGI IMG/M metagenome (GOLD analysis project Ga0153954, IMG submission 102277) | Attine ant fungus gardens microbial communities from Florida, USA - TSFL038 MetaG | ecosystem: Host-associated > Fungi > Mycelium > Unclassified | place: USA: Florida, Wekiwa Springs State... | reverse complement strand
TTCGTCAGCTCGAGCAAAACTCGATGAAACACCGAGAGCAAGAACCGCGACGATCAATGCATTTAGAAAAGAACGAACGCTATTCCCGTCGAAATAAGGTCGCCCGACGGTGCTTGCCTGGGTCTTGCAATATTTGTGCGGCATGAGTCCCCCCGCAACTTTGCAAATCCGTGCACGGGGAAATCATCATCGCAAAATATTCCGCTGGCTATCGAAGAATAGCAAATGCGCACTGCGGGCGTCGCATTTTAGCCGTGCGTTGTACGGGCGTCACAACCGAAGGTCCACTTTACAGGTGACGCATTAACGTCTGCGCTTATCCCCTTCGCGATTCGCGCTTATTGCTCGCGACTTCCGGCGCGCAAAATTTTGCGACGCGAAATCTCTCAAATGCAGAATGCCTTTAACAAATTTGTAAAAAACTTCCGACGCTCAGAATCGTGACGGCGGTTCGGGCCACAATCTCAGCTTGCGTGTTGCTTTTAAGTTCATCGTGCCTGATGATGATGGGGAATTAAGTTCATCGGTCATGCGCCGGGGAGCATCGAGTCGCCGATAGATTTCTCTGCTTTTGCAATGTCATCCTGAAGGAGGCACGACATGGGCACCAGCGACGAGGAAAATGGAGCGGGGACAAAAAACAAAGGCCTTAACCGCCGCAGCGTTCTTCTTTCCGGCACCGCGCTTGCTGCCGTGTCAGCCATCGAGCCGGGCGCAACGTCCGTCGCCCAGGCGCAAAATCAGCCACCGCCAACACAGCCCGCAAGCGGCCAAAAGCCAAACATTCTCGTCATCTTCGGCGACGACATCGGGCAGTCGAATATTAGCGCCTATACATTCGGCCTGATGGGCTATCGCACGCCGAACATTGACCGCATAGCCAAAGAAGGCCTGATGTTCACCGACTATTATGCCGAGCAGAGCTGCACTGCCGGCCGTTCGTCGTTCATTACCGGGCAATCGGTGATCCGCACCGGCCTCTCGAAGGTCGGTATCCCCGGCGCCACGGTCGGCTTGCAGCCGCAGGACATCACGATTGCCGAAGCGCTAAAGCCGCTCGGCTATGCCACCGGTCAATTCGGCAAGAATCATCTCGGAGACCGCAACGAATATTTGCCGACGGTGCATGGCTTCGATGAGTTCTACGGAAACCTCTATCACCTCAACGCGGAGGAAGATCCGGAAGATCCGGACTATCCGAAAGATCCCGCGTTCAAAGCCAAATTCGGGCCGCGTGGCGTGCTCAAATGCAAGGCCAGCGATCGCGACGATCCGACCGTCGATCCGCGTTTCGGGCGCGTGGGCAAGCAAACGATCGTGGACACCGGCGCCTTGACGCGCAAGCGCATGGAAACGATCGACGATGAGACGACAGGCGCGGCAATCGATTTCATCCAACGGCAGGCGAAAGCCGGAAAGCCCTTCTTCTGCTGGATGAACACCACGCGCATGCATCTCTTCACGCATGTCCGGCCTTCGATGCGCGGACAGAGCGGGATGCCGGACAACGAATATGCCGACGGCATGATCGAGCACGACGGCGATGTCGGTAAATTATTGAAAGTGCTGGACGATCTCGGCATCGCCGACAACACGATCGTTCTTTATACGACCGACAACGGGCCGCATATGAACTCGTGGCCCGATGGCGCCATGACGCCGTTCCGTAGCGAAAAGAACACCAATTGGGAAGGCGCGTTCCGCGTCCCGGCGATGATCCGCTGGCCCGGCCATATCAAGCCCGGGAGCGTGACCAATGATATCGTCGGCAGCCACGACTGGTTTTTGACCCTTTTGGCCGCGGCCGGCGATACCGGCATCAAGGACCGGCTCCTCAATGGCTGGACCCTTGGCGATCGCACTTACAAGGTGCACATCGACGGATATAATCAGCTCGCGTTTCTGACCGGCGCACAGCCAAACTCCGAGCGGAAGGGCTTCATCTATTTCGACGACGATGGGCAGCTCGTCGCGATCCGCTTCGGCAATTGGAAGCTGGTTTTCTTCGAGCAGAAGACGCCGGGCACGCTCGACCTCTGGGGAGAGCCGTTCACGGCGCGGCGCCTGCCGCTCTATTTCAACCTGCGCATGGACCCTTATGAGCGCGCGCAGATCACCTCGAATTCCTATTTCGAATGGACGATGCACAAGGCCTATCTGCTCTATGGTGCGCAGGCCATTGCCGCTGCCTTCGTTGAATCGCTCAAGAAATATCCGCCGCACCAGAGGCCGCAGAGCTTCAATCTCGATCAGGTGATGGATAGCTTGCGGCAGCCGACGGACGACTGAGCGATCGGCCGAGTCGGCGCGCGCTTAAGAGCCTGCGCCGGCGAAAGCCGCCGGCGCGCCCTGATGGTTCACGCTGTTTTCCGCTTCGAGCGCGTTGGCGACGGTGCGGAAATGTTTCATCAGCACCGCCGAAATCTCCGGCGCAATTCCCACATCCCGAATGGCGCGCGACATGCACGAGAGCCAGGCGTCTCTCTCGACCGGCCCTATCTCAATATGCCGATGCATGTCGCGAACATTGGAATGCCCGTGCTTTTCGATATAGAGCTGCGGACCGCCTAAGAACCCCGAGAGAAAATCGAACTGCTCGATGCGCGAGTGGGCGACGCCGTGACCGCGCAGATGCAGCAGGTTCAGGCCTTCGCCCTCGGGATCATTCTCGATGATGTCGTAGAACAGGTTGACGAGCTTATGCAGCGCGGGGGCACCGCCAATCCGCTCGTAAAGGCTTTCATTCAGCATCTTAAACTCCGCTCATCCCGTCCACGCGACGTTAGAGCGACGCCTGGTCCGGCTGAGGGCCCTTGCTCAGTACCGCGCCATCGTCGAAGGGCGCAAGATAATCGATGGTCATTTGACGGTAGCGACCGAGCCCCTTGTAGCCTTCGAGCTCCGGCGGAAGGTCGCGCAGCACGCGGTGCAGGCGCTTGCGCCATTTCTCGACACGCGCGAGTTCGCCGACGCTCGCGAGGTAGCAGCGGATCCCGAACAGAATCGCGTTGGAGCGGGGCAAGCGGAACAATGTCTGCAATTCGACGCGCAGATGCACCTTCTGAGCAAGGTTGTCCGGTGTGACGGTGGTGCGGTCCGGGCCCCAGACGGGATAATTCTCCGGGCTCGTGTCGAGGCGCGGATTGATCGTCATCGTCCAATTGAGCCGGCGAACCGGCTGCGCCTGTTGCAAGCGCAGGAGGAATTTCAGCGCCCGGTCGAAGACGCCGATCTGATGGGCGAGCGGCACAGGCGCGTGCCACTCGTGGAAGCTCATGCCGATATCGAATTCGAGCGACCAGTCGGCCTGCGTCGTGACCATGCCGCCATCGACGAAGAGGTTGTCGTTGCGCTGGTCCTGAAGCGTGAAATCGCCTTGCGCCTGGCGGGTGATATATTCGAACGGCTCATAGGGCAGGGTCGAGACATCGCCGAAGGTGAATGTGTCCTCGATACCGAGCGGCCGGTTCTTCCACGTCCAGGTGGACCCATCCTTCGTGAGCGAGAAATATTCCGGATAATCCCGCGCAAAGCTCTCCATAATGAGCTCAAGCGTATCCCATTGCGCCGTCATCATATGCGGCAGCACTTTGCAGCGACCGGGATCGAGCGCCAGCACGCGCGCGCGCTCGCGGCACTCGGCCACATAATGCTCATCGATATCAAACGCGTGCAGATAGGCCGCTGAGGGGCCGGCGGGGACATGCGGTTCGATGTTGACCGAGTACATATAAGCGTCTTCACCGAACGGAAACGGGAAGCGCAAGATGGCTTCATCGCTGTTGCGATAGGTGAAGTCGTCGCGGAATGTCTCGGCTGGCTTGAAGGCTATCGTCATGGGGTCCTCGCCCGGTCTGAGTTCGATGGCGCCGTTTGGCGCGTCAATAGGGTTCAAAGATCAAGGACGATGCGCTCACCCTTCGCGCGCGAAACGCAGATCATCATGGCGCGACCCGCGGCATGTTCCTCGGCACTCAGGTAATGGTCCCGATGCTCCGGCTCACCCTCGAGAACTTCGGTCATGCATTGGCCGCAGGCGCCGCCGCGGCAGAGGCTGGGCGGCTCGACGCCCGCGGCCTCGATCGCCTCCAGCAGGGTCTGGTCTTCCGGAACGTGGATTTCGACGCCGCTGCGCTTAAGCACGGCGACAAAGGGCGCGCCGCCCGCATGCGCGCCGCCGAAGGATTCGGAATGAAGCTTGGAACAGGGCCAGCCCTGCGAGCGTGCCGTCGCCAGCACCAGCTCCATGAAAACTTCCGGACCGCAGACATAGAGATGCGTGCCTAAAGGCTGCGTCCGCAGCATGCCGGCGAGATCGAACTCCGTGACGAGCTCCGGGTGGAGATGGACCTTCCCACCGTCGGCGCCGCGCAGCAAGTGTCCGAATGTCTCTTCCTCTTCGACGCGGCAGAAATGATGCAGCTCGAAGGACGCCGGCATCTTCCTCAGATGCGCAAGGTAGCCAAGAAACGGCGTGATGCCGATGCCGCCACCGATCAGCAGATGTTTGCGCGCGACCTGAGACAGCGGAAACAAATTGCCCGGGAAATCCGCCTCGATGATCGTTCCAGCATTGACGTGATCATGGAGAAAGACCGAGCCGCCGCGCGAGCGCGGGACGCGGCGCACGATAATCTCGTAAGCGCTATTGTCGAGCGCCGTCGCCGCGATCGAATAGGCGTTGCGGTATTTCCGCTGGCCGTCTTTTAGCATCAAGCGCAAATGGGCGCCGGGGCCGGTCGACGGTAGTGGTGCGCGATCGGCCGACTCAAGGACAAAGCGCTTCAACAGTGGCGAAATCATCTCGGCTTCGCGCACGCGCAAGGTCAGCGTGCCAGGACTGCTCATGGATATGCCTCTTCGATCGGGGGAAGCTCGCCGGGGACTTCGGCATCCACCTGGAAGCCCATGAAAGCGGCGAGACGCTGCGAGAAGTGATCGCGGACCTGGAGCTGTGCACCGCAGCCGCTGCAAGCCACAATGGTCGTGCTCACATTGTCGGTGAAGCTTCGGCAATGGACGCAATAGACGCGCCGGCGCAGCGTGCCGCTGTGCGTGGGATGAAATTCGTCGCGATCCAATCCATGCGCGCGGGCGAGCCGCGAGATATCCCATATAAACGGCTCGGTGCCGATCGCATAAAGCTGCAAGCCGACATATTCGCGCTCCAGCCGATGCGTGAGCTGGTCGAGCAGATGCGTTACCGAGCGAAAACGCGTGATCTCGATGCCAGAGCTCAAGCGCTGTGCGCCGAACGCCCGCGCGTCATTGACGACCACCCAGAATTCGATCGGCGCTTCGGACGAGCCCGCGGGTAGGTCTGGAAGATCTTCGGCGCGTTCGGCGATGATCAGATGGCTGCGCGCCGTCGGTACGAGTGCAAAAGGCTTGTACTTTGGTCGGCTTGGAATCGACGGATCCGGCATTTCAACTCCCGTTTGCGCCTCGCGATTGAACGCTTGCACGCCCGTTCAACGGGAATACCGCCGCTCACAAAGACAGCTCAGCTTCGCCAGCGGGAAGAAGAAACCCATTGCCAAGGCAAGTCTTTTTCTTTCGCAACGGGGAATTAAATCGGCGCCGGCGCGTAAGTCCATGGTGCCGATGGATACCATTGGTGATGTCCATGGATATCATTGACAGTCGTTTGTCATTCCTAAAATTAATCGCTCCGTTTGAAATTCTTATAAATGCAAGCTGCGAGGAGCGCGGGGATGAACAGCCCGGTAAAAGACTTGGGGGCAGTTGCTGACATCGGCAAGCTGCATAGATCAATTTCTTGGGTCGGCGCATTTTGGGTGGCAAGTGGTGTGCCGGCCCTTGTGCTTTTCTCAATCGGCGGCATCGCCGGCACGGCGGGCAATCTCGCCTTTCTGATCTGGGCGGCGTCGATCGCCCTCGGCTTTATCCAATCCTTCACTTACGCCGAGATTGCCGGCCTCTTCCCCAACAAATCGGGTGGCGCTTCGATTTACGGTGCGGCGGCCTGGGTGCGTTACGCCAAGTTTGTCGCCCCGCTCTCGGTCTGGTGTAACTGGATCGCCTGGAGCCCGGTGCTTTCGCTCGGCTGTTCGATCGCCGCGGCCTATGTCCTGAACGCTTTGGCGCCGGTTCCGTCGGCCCAAAGCCCTGAGGTCGCGCAATGGATCGCAGCCCATGCTGCGACTCTGCACGGCAGCGCCGCCGACAAGACAGCGGCGGCGATTACGGCGCTGACACCGGGTATCCGTAGCTGGACCGCTTTTTCGCATACGATCGGTCCGGTCAGCTTCTCACTCAATTCCGCGTTCTTTGTCGGCGTAATACTGATGCTGATCGTCTTCGCGATCCAGCATCGCGGCATTCTCGGCACGGCGAATGTGCAGAAATGGATCGGTCTTGCCGTCATCATTCCGATGACGATCGTCGGCATTGTGCCATTGTTCAACGGCGCCGTGCATTGGAGCAATTTCTCGCCGCTCGTTCCGCTCGCCGCGGCCTCGGCGCCACAGCTCGGAGGCTGGAACGTCACCGGCTGGACGTTGGTGCTCGGCAGCATGTTCATCGCCGCCTGGTCGACCTACGCCTTCGAGACGGCGATCTGCTACACGAGCGAGTTCCGCGATCCCGCCCGCGATACGTTCAAGGCAATCTTCTATTCCGGGCTGCTCTGCATCGCGCTCTTCATCTTGGTGCCCTTCACGTTCCAGGGCGCGCTGGGCCTCGCGGGCATGCTTGACCCGAGCGTTGTTGACGGGTCCGGCGTCGCACAGGCGATGGCCCATATGGTCGGTGGCGGCCACATCGTCGAGAGCCTTCTCGTGATGCTGATGATCCTCGCCTTGATCCTGTCGATCATGACAGCCATGGCCGGTTCGTCACGTACGCTTTATCAGGGCTCGGTTGACGGCTGGCTGCCGCGTTATCTTAATCACGTCAATTCGCATGGCGCGCCGACGCGGGCGATGTGGACGGACTTGACCTTCAATCTGATCCTGCTCGCCATAGCCTGCGCCGACGCGACAAGCTTCTTCTTCGTGCTTGCCGTGTCGAACTGCGGCTACATCATCTTCAACTTCCTCAACCTGAACTCCGGCTGGCTGCACCGTATCGATTCTCCGGACGTGCCGCGGCCCTATCGGGCGCCGGCTTGGATCATCGGTGCAGGCGCCGTGCTGTCCTTCGTCAACGTCACCTTCATGGGCGCCGGCGCCAAGGTCTGGAATCCGGCGGCTCTGTGGGCGGGCGTGATTGCGGCGGCGCTCATCATTCCCGTCTTTGCCTATCGGCATTACGTCCAGGACGGCGGCAAGTTTCCGCATGAGATGCTTGAGGATCTTCAGGTCGGCAGCCAGAAGACCCTGCCTCAGAAACGCGCGGGGATTCTGCCTTACGTGACGCTGATCGCCGGCGCCGCGACGCTGCTCCTCGCCAACTGGTTCTTTAAGCTCTGAAACTGATACGACGGAGAGCCTCTTATGAACACCCATGCCTATTCCCGACTATCGGTCCTGAATAACCGGCATCGCGCGCTCGGGACGCAATTCGAGGCGTCGTGGAACGATATGCCCATTCCGCAACGCTATGCGACCGATCCCTATTTCGAGACGGAGGCGGTGCGCTATCGCGCCGGACTTTTCGACGTGACATCGCTGCGGCTGATCGATGTGACGGGCAAGGATGCGCTCGCCGCGCTCGAGGAGCTGCTCACATCGAACATCGCCAAGCTCAAGCCGGGCAAATCCGCGATCAGCAACATTGTCGATGAGAACGGTTCGCTGATCGACGACGTGCTCGTCTATTGCATCGGGCCGAACAGCTACAGGATCTCACACGGCGGCGGCACGCTCGAAGATGTTCTTCCGCTGGTGGCGAAGGGGCGTGACGTTCGCTTCTACAAGGACAACGACACGCATATCCTCTCGCTGCAGGGGCCGAAGGCGCTCAATATTCTGGCGCCGCATACGTCGTTCGACCTCGCCAAGCTTGGGTATTTCGAACACGCACCGGCGACGCTCTTTGGCCGCGAGGTGACGCTGGCGCGCGGCGGCTATTCGGGCGAACGCGGGTACGAAGTCTTCTGCACCGCGGCCGATGCGGTCTTCATTTGGGATTCTATCGTCGAGGCGGGCAAGCCGTTCGGCGCCATCCCGGTCTCTTGGGCGTGCCTTGATATCGTGCGGGTCGAATCCGCCTTGCTGTTCTTCCCCTTCGATATGCCGGAAGGCGATACGACGCCGTGGGAGGCGGGAGTTACTTGGTCGGTCGATCTCGATAAGCCGTCGTTCCGAGGCAAAGACGCGCTCGTCCGCCGGCGCGGACAAGAGCGCGTTTCCCAGGTCGGTATGGAGATCGATCATCACGATGCGGTCGAGCCGGGCGCCAAGCTCTTCAAGGATGGTGTCGAGGTCGGCATCGTCAATAGCACGACCTACAGCCAGCACCTCATGCGCTCGCTTGCGCTCGTCCATGTCAAACCGGCTCACGCGCCATTCGGCACGGAACTCGACGTTCATAGCGAGGCGGGCATCTTCAAAGGCCGGGTTGTGAAAGTGCCGTTTTACGATCCGCTTCGGCTCCGGACCCACCCCCTGAGTGAGCGCTCTTAGCTCGTCGCTTCCCCGGTGGGTAGACTGGAGGCGGCGCAAGCCGCCTCTTTTTTTATGCGTCTTCGTCCGGGCCCAGGAACGACGAGGCAAATTTCCTCACCAGCGCCCGCTCGGAATCGACACAGACTTTGCGATAAATGCGGTGCTTGTAATTCTTGATAACGCCCTTGCTTGTCTTCAAGGCCTGCGCGATCTGGGCGGTCGTACGACCCCGCATGATGAACGAAAACACTTCTCGTTCGCGCGGCGTGAGCTCGGCAACGACGCAGACATCCAAGCTGACGTCTTTTGTGCCGAAGGGCGAAGAAATGTGCGGTTCGAGCACAAATAAGCGGCCGTAGGGCGCGAGCGCAAAATCTCCGCGCAGCGCTTCGGATTTCAAAATCCACCCATCGAAGATGGACGGCTCGTCTCCTGCGGGAGGCTCGCGCAGCTTGGCGCAGAGGGATTTGTCACTCGCGATTGCCTCGTTCCAGGCGTCGTTCGAATAGACTTCCGCGCCAAACCGATCCTGGATGAGGATCGGCTTTTTCATCAAGCCATGGAATTCGAGTTCGTGGCTCTTGTGCACATTGGCGAAGAGGGTGCCCAAATGCGCGCGATGGCAACCTTCAAGCGCCGGAAACACGCGCTGGGCGCGTTCCACGTCGGCGCGCGAGAAATGGCCGCCCTCGCGCTCGAGGAACAGGCCATAACAATCCTGGCCGACGGTCGGCAGAAATATGCTCATCTCGTCCGAGATACGGGCGCCGGGCAGGAAGACGCGACTGTAAGCCTCCGTCCGCCGCGACTCGGCTTTGGCCTCGGAGAGCATGATCACGCCGGAGCGGCCGTAGTTCTTCCAATAGTCCGAGAACGGATCGATGTCGGAATAGCTGTCGGTGTAGGTCCCCACGACTTGGTCGGGCACGTGTTCGGTGTGCAAGACCTCGGGCAAAGCGCCGCGCGAAAATCGAATGATCCAACAGGATTCATGTCGAATGCTGGCGCCGAACAGATCGACCAGTTCGTGATGGAAGTCGCGCGAGCCGATGGATTTGACGACGTGCCCGAGCCGGTGAAACCAAGCTTTATCGTCCAGCCGCAACAGCGGCTGCCCGTCCTTGACGTCGTCCCTGATACCTGTCGTCGTCGACATGGCTCCAATCCTAGAATTGGAATCTTATCCCTGAAGATAAAGACCGATTACGCGAATTTTTCAATTGCTAAGCGTCCGCCCATGCAGGTTATTCGCGCGCGCTGAAGATAGAGTAAGCAAGTCCGGTGCCAGGGGTGTTCGGGGCTTATTGCGATCGCGGTGGGTTCAGGCGTCAACTTCGCCAAATCCGTTCCATTGTGAAGTCCCCAGGGCAGATGATGCAGTGCAACGCAAGACTGCGGAGGCCTCTTTGCGGCGCGGTGGTGAGGGCAGGGCGAGCGCGAGATTTTTCGCATCGGAGCGGAACCTTCCGCCGTCGCTGCAGTTATCGCCATGTTCAGTGTAAAGTGTGATTGCGTTTACCCCTTATAGCCCAAGCAGCCCCGTCCGCCCCCTACCGGACGGGGCTTTCGTTTGCCTCGCTCTGGTTTGCCTAAATGCGGCGCTCGAGCTGCGCGTTTGCGGACGAAAGCGGCGGGGCGCGGGCAGGGTCAGCCCGCCGGGATGATCGCGACAACGAATGCCGCGAGCGCGGCAAGACACGCGGCAACCATCCAGCCGGCCGCCTCCGAAATAACCCACGCCCGATCGACGTCCGGGTTGTTTGGTCCGGCCGTTTTGGCGGCAAAGGCCAAAAAGCCCGCTCGGACGACGCAAGCGATGGTCGCCAAGTCGAGCACGAAAAGAAGCCACCATTTCATCGCAGCGGGTCCCAGTCTGGAAGCTGCACTTAGATAATGCGGAAATCCGGCGACTTGTTCCGGGCCTAACCCGACCCGCCTCATTTGGCTCGGGGCGGACCGGAGCCCCCCACTAAAAGATGGGGTTCATCATCGTTGCGGCCGGGTCATCCCGGCGGTATCGTCCACGGTAGCGTCTCTATCGGGGAGATTCAACATGATGTCCGATAAAACGCATGCAGTCCAAGACGTCGGTGGTTTGGTTCGCGTCTCGGACGATGACGGCAAGCTACTGGCCACTTTTACCGGCAGCGATTTGCAAGCCTGGCGCCGGTTTCAGCTCGATGTGCTCCACGACTTCAACATCGTCGTGACCGATGTCGATATGCCTGTGCCGATCTCCAGGACGATCAAGGGGCCGAATAAGCGCAACAATGCCTATGCGCCGTCGGGCTGAGTGAAGCGGCGCGGCTTAAGCTCTCGATCGCCTCAGTATTTTGCGACGATAGGCGGCGCGGAAACCGC
>Ga0153954_1001693_pt1 | contig 10951 bp, 10 predicted proteins | sample TSFL038MetaG_FD_102277 | JGI IMG/M metagenome (GOLD analysis project Ga0153954, IMG submission 102277) | Attine ant fungus gardens microbial communities from Florida, USA - TSFL038 MetaG | ecosystem: Host-associated > Fungi > Mycelium > Unclassified | place: USA: Florida, Wekiwa Springs State... | reverse complement strand
TCGCGCCCGGCGTCGCCGCCGGGCCCGCAACACTCGCTTCCAGGCGACCCGCTAAGTCTTACCTGGGCTGGACTTTCACCAGCTGATCTCGCCAGCTTCTCCTGGCGCACCTCGACCCAACCTCCAAAGCCGCGGCGTCAGAGATGCGCTGCGTCGAACGCGCGCACCCACATGGCGCACATGCCCGAGCGGACGATGTGCTCGGCGCCGAACTCGATGACCGGAATGGGCAACTTCTGCGCCTTGATCAGGCGCAGCACCGTGCTCAGCCCCGACGTCTCCGGCAGGTCGCATTGACTGATATCGCCGTTGATCACGGCCGTGCAGTCCTCGCCCAGACGCGTGAGGAAGGTCTTGATCTCGGCAGGCGTGGTGTTCTGGGCCTCGTCGAGCAGCACGAAAGCATCCTTCCAGGAACGCCCGCGCATGACCTCGAACGGCACCATCTCGATGTCGCCGCGCTTGAGTGCGATCTCGTAGGCGGCGCGGCCGATCCGATCCTTGATGGCGTCGACGACGGGCGCAGCCCAGGGCGCGAACTTGTCCTCGAGGGCACCAGGAAAGAAGCCGAGGGAACGCCCGCACGGCACATTGGGCCGGGTGAGAATGATCTTGGAGATCTGCTTCTCGCGGTAGAGATCAGCCGCATAGGTCGCCGCGATCCAGGTCTTGCCGGTGCCCGCCGGGCCCAGCACGACCACCTGCGGACAGACCCGCAGCGCATCGAGGTAGTCCGCTTGCGTCGGGTTGAGGGCCTCGATCGGCGGAAGCGCCCGTTCGCTCGCGAACTTGGATCCATGCAGCGCGATGATCTCTGCCGTACCGGACAAACGCGCGTTTCGGCGTCGCTTCTTGCTGACGTGCTTACTCAAGGTCCAACTCCTTTCGTTGGGTCTGCGCGGAGTCACCCTGCGCCCGGACGCCAAAAGGAGCATCCCGGCCACAAGATTCTGGATATGAGGAGCGAGGAGCGATGTCGGGGGGAGACGACATCAGAAGACGCGACGGCGGCCGGCGATCCGTTGATCTCGGACACGCCCGCCTGCTCATAGAATCGCCATCTAAGAATCCCCGAATGAGGGGACTATAAGCGATTCGCGTGACAATTTAGTGCAGTCGTCAGTATTTTTAGCTGAGCGACCTCACTCGGCGGCGACCTTGCCCGAAGGCTTGTCGCCGGCAGGATTGGCGCCGGCAGGGAGGTCGTAGCTCGCCATCAGTTTCTCGACCAGCGTGTTGAACTCGCTCCAATCGGTCTCGCGATAGGAGTGGTTGCGGATGATGAAAGAGGCGCCGGCGTAGAACTTCTCATATTGCAGGTGGCGTCCGGCGAACTCCGAGCCGACCATGTCCCAGGCCAGCTTGAAGAGCTTCATGCGGGTGACAGAGTCGGCCTGCGGGGTCTGCCAGAAGGTCGCGAACTGCCTCGCCAGCTCCGGATCGTCCATTACCGAGATGTCGGCCGGCATCTGGAACACGCCACCGCCACAAAGCTCGCGCAACTGGTCGATGAACTGGCTGTAGTTCTGCGTGCACCATTCGAGCCCGGCATACATGAAGCGCCGGTTGAAGCAGACATAACCCTCCGGGCCATCGGGCCAGCGCTCGAAGGCGTTGATCTGGCCGTGCACCAGGCCGCCGATGGTGCTCTCGACCGCAGCCATCTTGCCCAGCGTCTCGCGCACCGCCGGCACCTGGTCGGCGCCGGTCGCCTGCGCGATGCGGCTGCAGAGCCCGAGCAGGAGCCGCATCTTCGACCAGTAGCGCACGTTCGACTGATGATTGCCGAAGCAATGGCTGGGCGTCTTGATGTAGACATCGCGTGAGAGCAGCGCGTCGTCGTGGACGAACACGTTCTCCCACTTCACCTTGACCTCATCGCACAGCACCATGCTGTCGCTCTCGTCGTAGCGCCAGGCGAGCGGCGAATCGAACTCCGAGGTGACGCCGGTCATCGCAGGCTTGCGCGACCACAGCGTGAGGCCCGGTGCATTGCACGGCACTGAGCAGGTGATCGATTCCTTCCTCTGGTCGGGCGCGAGCGGGATGACGTTGCCGATCCAGATCTCGTTGGCGTAAAGCGCGCCGGTTGCGAGCATCTTCATGCCGGAGATGACGACGCCGTCGTCCTCCTCGCGCACGACGCGCAGCGTCGGCACCGGGATGTTCTGCTTGTGATAGAATTCCGGATTGCGCGCCGCCTGCGGCGGCACCACCGCATAGACCACGTAATCGTCGTTGTCGCGGATTCGCCGATAGTAGCGCTGGAGATTGTCGGCGAAGGCATAGGGCTTGGGCAGCGCGTCGGGCTTCATCGCCATGCCGGTGACGAACGACGCCACATGGTCGGGCGAGCGACCGAACATCCCGAAAGTGAGCTCGGCGATCATGCGGTGGCCCTGCATCCGCCGCTGCAGGTCGTCGCGGCTCTTCGGCCGCAAGAAATAGATGGCGTGGCGGCCACCATCCTCCTCGTAGGTCAACGTGTCGCGGTTCGCGGGGTCGGCCTTGAGGTCGTAGATCGCGGCAACGGTGGCAGCGGCGTTGCGGAAGTAGGGATGGCGGGTGACGTCGTCGATGCGCTCGCTACCGACGTAGACCACACGACCGTCGCGCAGCGTCTCGAGATGATCCTGGCCTGAGCGCAACATCAGCGCTTCTGCTCCTGTTCGGGCATATTGCCGTTGTTGGCGACGCAGGTCTGGAAATAGTCGCGTTGAGAGCGCTCGCTGCTCGATTTGCCACCGGCAGGCTGCGTCGGATAAGCCTTGATGGCCAGCGCCCGGCATTTCTTGGCGAGTTCCGCCGTCAAGGCCTCGGCCGGCCGCCCCGCCATGGGCAGAATCACACAAATGGCCACGAAACCAGCCCAGGATGCCCTTTGGAGCGGCATCATTGCTCCTCTCCATAGCCAGCGGTCAGGTCCGCCGCAGCCTTAAGGTTAAGCTCAATCTTGCTCTGGTAGCATCATATACGCGAGGGCTGCGGCGGGCTAGAAGCGAGGGCGTTGCCAGATGGCCCCCCCGTCCCCCCGACGACATGCCATCCTGGCGGGATAACCCTGGCTTCCCCGCCGGGGTTATTCTTTTTCAAGCCGCAAAACAGGCGCAGGATGTGTGAGGACGCGGCGCTCAAGCTGCCGCGTGGCGCGGATCCGGGGAATACAGAGATGTTGCTTCGCCTGCTGTGCGCTGCCGCTGTCATGGTCTCGGCGGCGATTCCGACGGCGCGGCCCGCGGGCGCGCTCAGCGCCGCACTCGCGCGGCAATGTCTCGCGCTCACCATGCAGGAATATCCGAGGCCGAAGGGTTACGCCGCCTACAAGCCGGGCGACCCCGGCACCGCCAAGGCGCGCGAGAGCTATTATCGCGCCTGCATCGCCAAGGCTTTGGCGCAGGGCACGGCCACCGCCACAGCCCCTTCGGGCCAAAGCAGCGCCCCCGCGCGCCAAGCGCCATCGTACCAAGCGCCATCGTACCAGCAGCCGTCCCACCAGGATCCATCGCACCAAGAGCCGCCGCGACAGCAGCCGCCCGAGACCGCTGCGCCAAGTGGGGACGAAGAATAGGCAATCACGCCCTACCCTTCATATCCTGGGAAACGGACGCCGCACGCAGAGACGTTGCGCACGCAGAGACGTTGGATGGAGCCTCCACCGCGCACAGTTGGTTATTGCGCAATCTCGTGCAGGTGATACGCTACCTGATGGGCAGGCTATCGGGAAGATGCATCATCGGGAAGACGGATGTGTCTGCAGGTGAAACCGCCCGATCAGAAGCCAATGACCCGTGACACCCGGACCAAAGCATTCCGGGATAGGGGGATGTCATGGATCTCATGGAAGCGTTTTTGCTGGGGATCATGGTGGCCTGGACTCCGAGCGTGGTCCTGCTGGCCGTGCTTTTGTGGAACGTCCGCTGAAGGGCGCGCGCCTTATCTTATTGGACACGCCATCTCCCGGTCGACGAGGCGAACGAGCACGCCTGTCGGCCATTCGCCGCGTGCGCGTGTCGGAATTTGCTATACATTTATCGGATGAAGATTGTTGATCGTGCTGCGTATTGACCATGGGATCCGACATTAAGCCCACCAGCGAGGCGACCTCGGCGGCAAATTTGCCATCGGTGGATTTCTCATCCGTTCTGACGCGCACCATCGAGTCCATCAGGGACGACCCGGCGCAACTCCGTAACGCCATCTACGAGCTCGCCCGCGTCAAGCTGCAGAAGGAAGCCGCGGCGAAGAGCCCACCTTTGAGCATCCTCGAGACGCGGCGCCTCATGCTGGCGCTCGAAACCGCCATTGAACGCGTCGAGACCTTCTCGTCGCAACAGGACGTCTCGCAGGCCAGGCAGTCCCTGCATGGTATCGCCGGCAACACGGGCATCGACCTCGAATCCTTCGCTGCCGCGCATGATCCCATGCTGGTCATCGACCAACCGCCGGGGCGCGAACACACGCCTCACGCGGCGCCGACCTCACCCGCGGCGACTTCCAAACGGAACGTGACGGGGTGGCTGCGACGGCTTGGAGCCGGACCGTTGGCGCGTACGGCAGTGGTCACGGCTGTGGCGGTCGCCCTCATCGTGATCGCCGGGCGCCAATTCGCACCAGTCGGCAGGACCCCGGCGGCGCTCAGCGCATTCATGCCGAAAGTTCTGCGGAGCGATCCTCCGGCGCAAGGGGCGGCCGAGACTACACCGCCGCAGCCTAAGCCGCAGCCGCAGCCAGCCGCTGCGCCGTCAACGGCCTTGCCGCTTCCGAGCGCCTACGGCGTCTATGCGATCAGCGATGGACAGCTGGACGAGCTCACCGCGCTGCCGTGACGGGTTCCCGATCCGAGGGTCTTCATGTCCACGCCGATCAACGCGCCGAGCCACATCACCCTCCCGGACGGGAAACTGACCTTCATCGTCTATCGGCGCGACATTGCAAACGCCGCCCCCGAACGTGTCCCGGTCCGCGTGATCGCAAAGGTCATGCGGACGATGGCGTTCAATGCCGGCCAGGCCAACACCACGAGCGTGGGCGATCAATGGACGATTCGCGGCACGTCCTATGACTTGCGCGTGGCGCCGGTCACCGACAACGCTGAGATGCTGATGTTGCGACCCGAGAACCCCGATTTCGTATTTCCGGCCGGTCGCTACGGGCTTGTGCTGAAGGGCCAAGCCTATGATTTCACCGTCGCCGGCGAAATCGTCGAGCCTGCGCAATGCCTCGAGCGGGTCGAGGCGGCCAACGGCGCGTTCTACTCGGAATGCCGCCACCCTTGATGCACGATCCCGACCTCGCAAGTCCGGATTGATCAAAGGGCTGTATTGACCTCTTTCTCGATCGCCCGCCCGGCGGACAGCTCGCCGAATGCAGTCCCCAGCCGGCGGCTCGAACCGAACTTGAACAGCTCCTGCTCGAAGCGCTCCAGCGTCGCCTGCTTGTCCCAGCGCGTCGCCGCGACACGGCCGGCCTCCGCACCAAGCTGGTGTCGCAAGCGTGCATCGGCAGCCAGCAGAAGAATGGCATCGACGAATGCCGGCACGTCACCGGGAGGCACGGCCAGCCCGGCTCCTTCCACCTCGGCAGCGAGCTGCGTGCCGTTTGCCGCCATTGCGATCACCGGTCGTCCCGACGCCAGCATGCCGCCAAGCTTGGACGGCAAGACGCAGTCGGACGCAGCCGCCCGTTGCGGAAGCAGGTGAATGTCAGCGGCCCCCAACAGGTGCGGTATGCGCTCCGGAGATTGCAGCTCGAGGAATCGCACGTTCCTGAGCCCTTTGGCCTCCTCCACCAACCTGTGGCGCATCGGTCCCGACCCGCACAGCACGAACACGACATCGGGGCGCAGCTCCTGCAGGCGACGCGCGGCCATCACCAGATATTCGAGCCCTTGCTTGACGGCCATGTTGCCGGAGTAGAGCAACATGGTCGCGTCCTGCGGAATGCCCAGCGTCGCGCGGTAGGACATTTCGTTCGAGCGGACGATGCCCGGCATGGCATCGACCCAATTGCGGAATTCGATCAGGCGGGACGCCTCGACGCCCTTCGCAGCGATCCGTTCCATCATCCTCCGCGAGATCGAAGAGACCCGGCAGAAGCGGCGCAGCAGTCCGCCTTCAAGCCAGAGTGCAAAACGTCGCAACCGGTTCCCGCTGAGGAACCCCAGCCCGAACGCGGCGTCGATCTCGAGATCCTGCACGTGCAGCCAGGCGCGAGCGCCAGACGCGCGCGCCGCCAATAACGCGGCCGGCGAAGCCAGGATCGACGGCGCGACCGTCAGCACCACATCGGGACGGAACTGCGCCGTGACGGCGAACGTCGCGAGACTGCTCGATATTGCAAACGACAGGTGGTGCAGGATCCGGCGAAACCCCGTCGGCAGTCTCGGCACGTAAAGCGGGCAGCGCGTCACTTGAATATCGCCGACGCGCTCGGCGGAATATGTTAAATTACGATATGCTGGCGGCACCTTCCAATCAGGGTAGTAGGGCGGCGCCGTGATCACCCTGACCTCATGCCCCCGGTCGGAAAGCCACTGACACATTTCGCCGGTATATTTGGCAATTCCGATCAGGTCAGGGGGGAAATTGACACTGCAGACCAGTATTTTCACGGCGCCCCTTCACTCCGCCCCCACACCGAACATCCCAACCCCCGCCGTCATCAACGGGTTACAATAACTTACCACATTTGATAACATATTATGATGTTTATCCGCATCCGCAGTGTATCGCAAGGCGGCGGGGGCAATGAAGCGGCACCGTTACGGAATCAACACAGCTCCCCCCGCGAATGGTAAAATGCAAAGCCACGCAAGGCATCGCGGCGGCCGAATGAGTTGCACGCGACGGGTCGTGAATGGCGCTTGATACGAAGCCAGGTCGCTTCACATGACCTACGTGCGATTGCGCGAGCACGATGGCGTCCCGCAATCGCCGACCATCGATGGCAGGTCGAACCTGACCAGGCGGCGGCGTATCCCGCTGCCCGTCGCCCTGGTCGAGCCGATCGTCCTCACAACGGACTGCCTGTTGATTGTGGGCGCCAGTGTTGCGGCGGGCATCGCATACCACCTTCTTGTGTTCGGCCGCTGTGGGAACGTAGAGGCCTTCTTCGGCATCGGCCTCCTGGTGTGCATCAATTTCGCGGCGATCCTGGCGGCGCAGGGCCAATACCGGATCCGCAGCCTGGTCAATTTCCGGCACCAAATGCACGGCGTCGGCTTCGTCTGGACGAGCGTGTTTCTCGTCCTGCTTGCGGTCGCTTTTTCGCTGAAGGTTGCCGGCACGTTTTCGCGCGGCGCAACAATGACGTTCTTCGTGTCAGGAGGGGCGCTCCTGATCACCTGGCGGCTGATCGTCGCAAGATCCCTGGCCGCGACATTGGCCGCCGGCTCCTTTGCCGAGCGCAAGATTCTACTGATAGGAGAGAAAGTGCGACTGCACTCGCCGTTGGTCGCAGCCGAATTACTGCAATGCGGCTGCACAACGGTGGCAAGGTTCGAAATATCGGAGCGGGAGAGCGACGATATCGCGATCTCCCCCGAAACCGTTGCAGCTGTCGTTGCCGCTACGCGGCGCGATCACATCGATGCGATCTTTCTGGCCGTGGGGTGGCACCGCAGCCGTTCCATCGACCACATCCTCGAATCGCTCCGCGTGGTTCCGATCCCGATCCACGTGCTCCCCGATGAGAATGCCGCCAGGCTGCTGTCTCGCCCGATCGTTCATCTCGGAAACAGTTGCACGATCGAGCTCCGTCGGCCGCCGCTATCGACACGCGAACGCGTGCTGAAGCGGACCATCGATCTGATTTTCGCGGGATTTGGACTTGTCCTGCTCTTTCCGCTGATGCTGATCGTGGCAGCGCTGATCAAGCTGGATTCTCCGGGGCCCATCTTCTTCGTGCAGCGGCGCAACGGCTTCAGCGGCCGGTCATTCCGTATCTTCAAATTCCGAACGATGCGGGTGCTGGAGGACGGGCCGAGCATTCGACAGGCGACCTCCAACGATCCGCGTGTGACGCCGCTGGGCCGCTGGCTCAGAAAAACAAGCATCGACGAGCTGCCCCAGCTGGTCAATGTGCTGAGCGGCGACATGTCGCTGGTCGGTCCGCGGCCACATGCTGCCGCTCACAACGACGAGTACGAGAAGCTCATCGACAATTATGCATTTCGCTACCACGTCAAGCCGGGCATCAGCGGTTGGGCACAAGTGAACGGATATCGGGGCGAGACGCGGACCGTCGATCTCATGGCCCAGCGCGTGGCCTTGGACCTCTGGTACATCGACAATTGGAGCATCTGGCTCGACGTCAGGATCATGGCCAGGTCTCTGGTTGCGGCCTTCAACTGAGGCCTGCCTGAGCGCGCTTTCGCGGACAGCGCGATGCCATCGTTCCGTGCCGCCTGCGCAGGCTCAGCGGGGGAGCAGGCCGCGCAAGCGGCCAATGCCGGCCGACAGGTGCAGGCGGCCAATCAAGCTCTCGACCGTTCTTGTGGCAGCGAGCGCGCCGGCGAGCTCTGGCGGCAGCATGCAGACACCGGCGACCACCGCGATGCCGGCAACCGGCATAAGCAGGATCGCGGCACTGATCCCGATGGCGATGCCCAGCGCATAGAACGATGCGACGCGTCCCATCTCATTCATGGCCCCGGCTGCGATCAGCATCGGATCGAAATACGTTCCTACCAGAGCGACCAGCGTCAGCGCAGCCAGCACATCCCACGGCACCGACAGGCTGCTGTGCGTCCAGATCGGAATAACGACCGGAGCCGCCACGAGGGCGCCGACCAGCAGTGCAAAACCGAGACCCAGCGCCGCGACCGCCACAGTCTCGACAAGGCGGCGCGTCCGGTCAGCTTTGCCTTCGGCAAACAATCGTCCGATCTCCACTTGAGACGACTGCGGAATCATACAAGCAAGATTGCGCGCGGCCCGCGTGTACGTCACATAGATCGCGAAGATCGACAGGGATGCCGCGCCGAAACCATGGAATACGATCAGTCGCGGCACTTGCACATTGATGATGTTGAAGCACACGAAGATGCAGAAGAATCCGAGCGCCGGCTTCCAGGTTCGCCGGATCGTTTCGTAATCGGCGGCACCGAAGTGGAATGGAAGCCAGGGAGCGAGCCTGGCGGTCAGCACCAGATTGACGACCGCATTGAGAACGACCGATGCCAGGATTATCGCCGCAATGAAAATCGGGCTGGCGGAGACCGTCAGCGCGACTGCAATCGCCGCAATTTCGACGACCTTCGACACGCCCGCCACGAAGTTCGAGATTCCGGCGCCGCGGGCTGCGCCGACGGCGCCGGACAGAGGCTCGATATAGAAACCGACGAATACCGACAGCCCGACGATCAGAAGGATCCACGCTGCTTCCGTCGACGAGAACGTCTGCAGCGAGAATAGCGCACGAATATCGAAGGTCAGCGCGAACACAGCCAACAGCGCCGTGCCTACCAGATCGATCGCCGTGATCAGCACGATGGCGGTGGCAAAAGAGCGGGCCGCCGCGTCGCGATCCGCCTTTGCGGACTGGATGACGATGTCCGAATAGGCCGAGTGGCCGATACCGAGGCTCGCCAAGCCTGCGAATGTTGCGATCGCCGTCAGCGCCACCCATTCGCCAAAACGGTCGATGCCCCAGGCCGACAGCAGCAGCGGAACCAGGCAGATCTGCTCCACGATCCGCATGGCGCGCGCGAATGCGTTTCCGAGGAATGCCCCCAGGATGCGCCGACCGAGCGGATTCCTGGTCATGCGGAATCGGACGGATCCGGTCGAGTTCGGAGCAGCCGGTCTGCCCTCGCGGACGTCGCCGGCACCGCCTTCATCTGTCCGGAGCACGACACTGGCTCTCCGATGGTCCTCGATCGACTTCGAGCTCCCCGGCGAAATAGTTGAAGTTGCCCTTCGTGGCGTCCGCCCCGATCGCGAACTCCAACGGCTTTCGCGCGACCACCCGACCGTCGTCGCGCGCCTCGATCTCCACACCGCCAAGCCGCATCGGAACGGCCACATGCGATACGCCCTGCGGAAGATCGACCTTGGTTGTCGTTTCACCCACCGACACCGCAGCCAGCAGAGGGTGGTCGAGAAAAGCAGTGATGAAGATGCGGTCGTCGAGGGTTTCCCAGCCGTCAGGACGGCCAGTGGCGCCAGTGGCAGGGTCGACAAGCGCGGTCTCGCCTTTGGGGTGGAGGCGGTAGAAATAGAAGATGCGGTTGCAAGCGATCACGGGCTTCGCACCGCTCTTGAACCAATCGATATAGTAGGCGCTCGCATCGAGATACGTGTCGTGCGCCAGCAGCGGCCCCCAATGGAAATCCCAGACGTTCTGATCGGTTGGTCGGCCGAATGGGGCCACGTATGTCGCCTCGCCCCAATCGTTCCAGGTGACAATTTCGACCCAGTCGGCACCGCTTTCGATGGCTGCGCGCCACTGATCGGCCATGCCGGCGAAACCTTGGAACTCGAACACGCGCGAATTTCGTCCGAAGCCCTTGTAGTAGGGCGAGACGCCCACCATCGAGATCTTGCCGACGCTCTTCAGCTTTTGTGAGATCGATCGGATCGATGCCGCCAGGTTCTTCGGCGTATCGGCAGCACCGAAGTCGAAGTAGCCGTCGAGGTCGGGCGCATCGCGCAGCGCCTTGTCGAATATCCGGTACGCGGCGCGGTCACTGGGGCCGATCCTGACCAAGGGATTCGCGTGCGCATAGTACCAGTATGGAACGAGGACGATATCGATATCGGTCGCCTTCAGACGCGCGCGCACCGCGGCGGCCCATTTCGGATCGCCGCCGTAGCTCGAGACCACGGGCTTTCCGTCCAGCCTGTAGTGGCTCTTCGCCTTCCCGAACGACTTGATGAAATCGACCGTCTCCTCCACGCTCAGGTTGTCAGGTGAGAACATCAGGAGGAAGCCGCTGCCCAGCTGGTCGGCC
>Ga0153954_1001692_pt1 | contig 10959 bp, 12 predicted proteins | sample TSFL038MetaG_FD_102277 | JGI IMG/M metagenome (GOLD analysis project Ga0153954, IMG submission 102277) | Attine ant fungus gardens microbial communities from Florida, USA - TSFL038 MetaG | ecosystem: Host-associated > Fungi > Mycelium > Unclassified | place: USA: Florida, Wekiwa Springs State... | reverse complement strand
GACCCGGTCGAAGCTCGGCCCTTCGAGGAAGCATTCCAGCTCCTGGCCCGCCGCGTTCGCATCGGCCCATGACGTCCGCTTCCTGTTGCGGAACTTCTCCGGCAACCGCGTCCACTCGGTCGCGGGAACGGGCTTCGTCAGACCCCACATTTCCTTTTTCTCCTTCCTCCCCATTCAAATGGGGAGGTGGCGCACAGCGCCGGAGGGGTCATGGGCAATCGTACTGATGCTCATGACCCCTCCGCCCGCGTCAGACGCGGGCACCTCCCCATTTGAATGGGGAGGCAATGGTTGTTACGCCGCCTTCACTTCGCGTTCGGCCTTGAGCGCACGCACGGTCTCGCGCAAGGCATGAACCGTCTTCTCGATCTCCGCGCCGCCGTGCATCGCCGAGACGAAGCCGCCGGGCGCGCCCATGACGTCGACGCCGTGGGTCATCAGGCCCATGCGGATCTTGCCGGTGAGCGGACCCGCGCCGCGTGCGCCCTTGAGCTTGGCAAACGGCACCTTCAGCGGATCGAAGGTCGCGGGATCGATCGGGTCGCCGAACGGGTTGGGATAGATCAGGAAGGTCGAGCTCTGGCCGTAGATGCCCCACGGCACGCCCTCTTTCACGAGCACCTCAGTAAGCGCGCGGCGCAGCTCGGCAGCCGTCTTGTTGGCTTTCTCGGCGAGGTCTTCGTCCCGCACCAGCGAGAGCGCCGTCACCGCGGCGGCGGCCGACAGTGGGTTCGCGTTGTAGGTGCCGGGATGCTGGATCTTCTCGATCTTCTTCGCCGCGGTCGCGGCGTGATCGATGCGATCGAGGATGTCGCGCTTGCCCGCGACAGCACCGCCCGGCAGGCCGCCCGCCACGATCTTGGCCTGGATGCAGAGATCGGGCGTGATGCCGAACGCCTTCTGCGCGCCGCCGGACGACCAGCGATAGCCGGTGATCACCTCGTCCATCAGCATGATGACGCCCTTCTTCGCCGTGGCGTCGCGCACCGCCTGGATGAAGCCCGGCGGCAGCGGCGCCTGGCCCCAGGAGGCACCTGACGGTTCGAACATCACCGCGGCGATGTCGTCGCGTTCCTCGATCAGCTTGACGACGGCGGCGACATTGTCGCTCGGCATCACGATGGAGAGTGCGCTCACGTCCTGCGGCACGCCGGGAGTTGTCCCGCCGTCATAGGTGGCGCCCGCCCCCGCCGTCACGTTGTCGTGCCAGCCGTGGAAGTGGCCGATGAAGCGCACGATCTTGTCCTTGCCGGTGTAGGCACGCGCGAGACGGATCGCCATGTGCGAGGCCTCGGTACCCGAGGCCGTGAAGCGCACCTTCTCCGCGCAGGGCGTCAGCTCGCAGACCAGCTCGGCCCAGCGCACTTCCAGCTCATGGCTGGAGCCATAGTGGGTGCCGAGCTCCATCTGCTTCTTGACCGCCTCGACGACGGCGGGATGCGAATGGCCGAGCAGCATCGCCCCGTGGCCGCCGAAATAGTCCACATATTCGTTGCCATCGACGTCCCATTTGCGCGGGCCCTTCGCGCGTGCCACGTGAATCGAATAGGGGTCGAGATAGCGGGCATCGTGCGTGATGCCGCTGGGCAGAACCTTGCGGGCGCGCTCGAACAGCGCCCCCGACTCCTGGGTCCGCGCTCTGTAGTCGGTGATGATGGCTGAATTGGTCGGCGCCGCGTCGGTCATACTTGCCCTCAAATTGGCTAATGCCGGAGCATCGCAAGCCTCGCTTGCGCCGCCAAGGGCCACAGTCTAAGTCCTGCGCGACTTTCGCAGACCGGAGCCCCCCAAGTGACCGCTCAAGTGAACGCCAAGCCGCGTGGACGCCAGTTCTTCAACAATCCCGGCCCGACCAACATTCCCGACCGCATCCTGCGGGCAATGGACCGGCCGGTGATGGACTTTCTCGCGCCCGAGTTCCTGGAAATCCATCGCGCCTGCTATGCCGGCGTGAAGCGTGTCTTCAAGACCGACCAGGAAGTCTTCTTCCACGCCTCGACCGGACACGGTGCATGGGAAGCAGCGGTCGCCAACCTCTTCTCGCCGGGCGACCTCGTGCTGGTGATCGAGACCGGCTACTTCTCGCTGGGCTTCAAGGAGCTTGCCGAGACGATCGGACTGAAGGTCGAGGTCGTCGGCGCCGACTGGCGCAAGGGTTTGGAGTTCGCCCATCTTTCGGAGCGGCTCGCCAAGGATAAAGGTCACGAGATCAAGGCCGTCCTCGCCGTCCACAACGAGACCGCGACCGGCATGGTGCTGCCGCTCGCCGAAGTCCGTCGCGCGATGGATCAGACCAAGCATCCGGCGCTGCTGCTCTCCGACACGATCTCCTCGCTCGGCAGCATGGAATACAAGATGGATGCCTGGGGCATCGACGTCACCATCGCCGGCAGCCAGAAGGGCCTGATGCTGCCCACCGGCATGGCGATCACCGGTGTCAGCAAGAAGGCGCTCGAGGCGTCGCGCAAGTCGAAGCTGCCGAAGTACTACTTCAACTGGGAACTGATGGAGCAGCGCAAGCCGCAGCGCTTCATCGGCACCGTGCCGGTCCACTTCTTCTTCGGCCTGCAGGAGTCGATCAAGATGCTGGAAGAGGAGACGCTGGAAGGCGTGTTCGCCCGCCATGCCCGTCTCGCCGAGGCGACCCGCGCCTGCGTGCGCGCTTGGGGTGCCGACGGCAAGGGCCCGTCGCTCTATGGTCAGGTCGAGGATCGCCTGTCCAACTCGGTGACCACGGTGCTGATGCCCGAGGGCCATACGTCGGACGCCATGCGCAAGGCGGCGCTCGAGCGTTTCAACCTCTCGCTCGGCGGCGGCCTCGGCCCGCTGATGGGCAAGGTCTTCCGCATCGGCCATCTCGGCGACCTGAACGAGCCGATGCTGCTCGGCTGCCTCGCCACGACCGAACTCGCGATGAAGACCGTCGGCGTGCCCTTCGCGCCCGGCGGTGTCGACGCCGCGATCAAGTCGCTGGCAAGCTGACGTCCCCGTGCACCCTCAGAGGTGCACGCCCATCTTCGCCATGTCGTCGGCGACGTCGAGCTTGATCGCTTCGGCCGCCGCGATGTCGGCGTCTCCGCCTGCGACGTCGCCCTTCCGGCGTTTGGCGACGCCGCGGCCGAACAAGGACATGGCGAGCTGCGGCTCGATCTTCAGCGCGGCGTCGTAGTCGGCGATCGCCGCCTCGAGGTGGTTCAGCTTCAGGTGCGCCAGGCCCCGGCTGTCGAACGCGCTGGCGTTGCTCGGGCGCAAGCGCAGCGACTCGCTGCAATCGGCAATCGCCGAATCCAGCGCCCCAAGGATCGCCTCGTCAAAGCAGCGATTGTTGAAGGCGCGGGCATTGCCGGGATCGAACTTGATCACCTGGCCATAGGCCTGCATCGCACCGCCATAGTTGCCTTCGCGATCGTCGGCGATGCCGCGATCGAAGAAGACACTGGCTCTGAGATCCGGCGTGACGGCTTGCCCGTAAAGCTGGATCACGCGGTAGATGACGTCGTCCGTGACCGCCGCGTCTTTCGGCACATCGAACTCGACGGGCAGGAGCCGTCCATGCGCCGCTGATAAGCCGTCCGCCCGCTCCCCATGGATCGGCGGCACGACGCCGGCGTGTGCCGTCGCGACGGCAGATGCCAGCAACGACAGACCAACAGCAGTGGATTTGACCATGCAGGACTCCGCCGGTGATACGGCAACGATTATACCCGGCGAGTGATGTCGAGGAGCTTCACAGGCGTGTGTCGACGCCGCTCAACGGAATGAAATGCCCGCATGGCGGCTAGTCCTGCGTGGAATGCGACCTTTCCTTGTCGTGCACCTCGCGCGCCAGCTCGAGCCAGATTCTCGCGGCGTGCGACAGATAGGCGTTGCGACGCCAGATCATCGCCATGTGCCACGCCGTTCCCGGTTCCATCAGCCTGACGTAGCGGACCCTGGGATTGCGCCGACGCTCGGCGATCAGGCGCGGCAGAAAGGCGACGCCGATGCCGGCGCCGACCAATTCGATGATGAAATCGACCTGGCCGCTGCGCGTGACGATCTCGGGCTCGTAGCCACGCTGTTTGCAACCGTTGAGAACGATGCGGTTGAGAGCAAATCCGCTTTCGAACAGGACAAAGGGGACCTGTCTCAACTGGTCGAGATTCACCGACTCGAGACCGGCGAGGGGATGATCGGCCGCAAGCGCCGCCATCAGCGGTTCGTCGCGCAGCTCCTGCCATTCGAAGTTATCACCAACCGGCAACAGGACGCCGGCGAGCTCGACCTCGCCGGTCAGGAGAATCTCCTTCAGGCGGTCACCACCATGCTCGGTCAACCGGACGTCGATGCCTGGATAACGACTATGGAATTCGGCGAATGTCGCGGCGAACAGAACGCTGCCTGCGATGGGCGGCATGCCGAGACGCAAGGTGCCGCGCTTGAGGCCGCGCATTTCATCGAGCTCGGCCTTGAGATCGTCGCGCTCCGCCAGCATCGTGAGGGCGCGGCGATAGACGACTTCGCCGGCCGAGGTCAACGTATTGCGATGACCGATACGGTCGAGCAGCGGCGTGCCGATCTCGTCTTCGAGTTGCTTTACGGCCTTGCTCACCGTCGACTGGGTCGCGAATACCGTCTTGGCGGCCTGCGAGAAGCTGCCCTGGCGGACGACTTCGACAAAAACGCGAAGGGTCCTGAGCTCCATGACCATTCTCTAACAGAATGGATTTTGGCGACCAATTATGATCGCGCCTGCTGTGGTGCAACCTAGGTATGCAACCGAGACCGGGACCGACGGCTATCCTTCTCTCATTGATACGTCAGGTTGTTTGCCAGCAAGTCGATCACGCGATCGTGCGATTGGAAGTGCCAAACGGAATGATTTTCAGTCGGACAATTCATTGGGCTTCGTCGAGCCGGCACCTAAATCGGCGGCGTGGGTACGCCCACGCCCCTCGAAAAAGGATATCGACATAATGACTGCTATGACCAAGTTTCTCGTCGCGTGCACCGCTGTTGCCCTGCCGCTTGCCGCCACCATGGCGCCCCTCACGGCCTCGGCCCAGTCGGGCGACGTCGCCTATTGCAAGGCGCTGAGCGACGCCTACAGGAGCACGATTTCCAAGACCCAGATGCCCTCCGTCTCGGTGCCCGTTGCGATCGCCAAGTGCGAGGCCGGCGATCCGGCCGATGGCATTCCGGTGCTCGAGAATGCCCTGCGGGATGGGCAGGTCACATTGCCGCCGCGCACCTAGTCCGCGAGAGAAGTGAGCCGGAGGCCTGCGTTCTCCGGCTCGTTCTCCCGGTCCCAACGGCTCCCTTTGATTCTCCTGTTGGCGGAGGCAACCCATGATGCGCGACGAGTATCGTTGGACTGATCGGGTGATATCTCCCGAGCGACTGCGGATCGAATTCCTCGTGACGCTCATGATCCTGGCTTTCGTGGTCGGCGTCAGTTTGGCCGGCCAGCGGCCCGCGCCAGATCAGAGCAGCCATGTCGCTCAAGGCGCTGACTCGACTCACCCTGCGCCAAACCACTGTTGACGATAGTCGTGGCGCCAGCCTTCAAAAGGCCGGCTTGCCTGCGAATCGAGCGATCAGGCGTTCGGGCCTGACTGCGGAGAAAGTGGTCGACTTGTCGATGGTCGGCTGGACATCCAGCCCCATCACCGCATCGAAGGTCGATGTCGCGGGATTGAAGGCATAGAGCTGGCCTTCGGTGAGATTGAACCACCAGGCGTGCAGCACGAGCTTGCCCGCGGCGACACGCTCGGCGATCCACGGGAAGCCCATCAGGTTCACGACGCTGTTCACCACCGCCGCCTGCTCGACGGCGCGCGTCAGCACGGCGCGCGGCTTGTCCTTGAGCTCTCGTACGGCAAGATCGCGCACGTCCTGCGCCACCGCCGTCCAGGCCGAGAGATAGTCGTAGTGCGCGACGGCGCTCTTGTCGCCGTCGACCAAGGCCGCGATACCGCCGCAGAGGGCGTGGCCCAGGATCACCACATGCTCGACCTCGAGGCCGCGCACGGCGAACTCGATGGCGGCCGAGGTGCCGTGCTGACGGTCGTCGGGCGGAATCTGCGCCGGCGGTACGATCGCGCCGATGTTGCGCACGGTGAAGATGTCGCCGGGCTTGGTCTGGGTGAGAATACCCGGATCGACACGGGCATCGGCGCAACCCACGATGAGGATCTTGGGCGACTGTCCTTCGGTTGCAAGCTTCTCGAACAGGTCGAGATGTTCGCGATAATAGCCCACGCGGAAATCCGCGAAGCCCTTCAGCAAGCCTTCCAGCGCCATGATCACCCGCGTAACGTAGGGCCCAACTCTTACGGACCAGTGAAATGACGCAAGAATTGCTCTACGACAAGCGCGACGACATAGGCTGGATCACTTTCAATCGCCCGCAGGCACGCAATGCGCTCACTTTCGCGATGTATGAAGGTTTGGCGGAAATCTGCGGTAGAATCGCCCAGACACGCGAAGTGAAGGCGTTGGTCATTTCAGGCGCCGGCGACAAGGCCTTCGCCGCCGGCACCGACATCGCCCAGTTCCGCGACTTCAGGAACGGCGACGACGGCATCGCCTACGAGCGCAAGATGGACCGCATCCTCGACACCATCGAACGCTGCCCCGTGCCGACGCTCGCCTCCGTCGCGGGCTTCTGCACCGGTGGTGGGGCCGCCATCGCTGCCGTTTGCGACCTGCGCATCGCCTCGGCCAACGCGCAGTTCGGATTTCCGATCGCCCGCACCCTCGGCAACTGTCTCTCCGCCAGCAATTACGCGCGGCTTGCCTCGCTGATCGGCCCGCAGCGCGTGAAGGAGATGATCTTCCTCGCCAAGCTCGTCGACGCGCCGACGGCGTTGCAGATCGGCCTCGTGAGCGAGGTGCTGCCCGATCCCGCCTCCCTGCACGCGCGCGCCATGGAGCTCGCCAGGACGCTTGCCAGCCACGCGCCGATCACGCTCTCGACCACCAAGGAAGTGCTGCGCCGGCTACAGGCCAGGATGTTCGAGGAGAATATAGACGACCTGATCCGCCACACCTACGCCAGTGTCGACTTCCGCGAGGGCATGGACGCCTTCCTGCAGAAGCGGCCGCCGAAATGGACGGGCCGCTGAGGGGAGACAACAGCATCGCGATCCGGCAATCTAGTGTCGTGCCAAAGTATAGGGGGAGTAGATGAAGCGATTTGGATTGGCTGCCATCGCGCTGATTGGCCTGCTGGCCATGACGGCGTGCCAGTCGACGAGCCAGCACGTCGAGCACAAGGAAGACCTGCTGGCGGCTTCCGGCTTCAAGGCCGTGCCGGCGAACACGCCCGAACGCCAGGCCATGTTCAAGACCTTGCCGCCCCACAAGTTCCTGAAGGAGATCAAGGGCGACAAGATCATCTACATCTATCCCGATCCGACGATCTGCGCGTGTCTCTATATTGGCAACTCGACCGCCTATTCGGCTTATCGCAAGGCCATGTTCGACAAGAAGCTGGCGGACGAGCAGCAGATGACCGCCAACGAGATCTCGTACGTCAACGACCAATGGGATTGGGGTCCGTGGGGTCCCGCCTTCGGTCCTGGCTGGCCTTACACGTACTACTACTAAGCCGCAGCAGACGTATTAGAACGTCGACATGACTTGGCCGAGGCCGACGAACTCGCCCTCGGCCTTCGTGCCGGGTGGATAGTAGCGCAGGCCGGTCCATGAACCGGTCGTGATCGCCTGGCCTTTGCGGATGCCGCCGCGATGGCGCACGGCGTGATCGATCACCCAGGCAAGCGGTCGCACCGGATCAACGGCGCCCAACCCGCCGCGTCGATCGACCTCGACCCGGCCGTCGATCAGAAGCCTCACCTGCAGGTCCGCCCAGTCGAGCTTCTTCCAATTCCTGATCGGATCGCCGATCACCAAGGCGTGGTTCATCTGGTTGTCGGCCAGCAGCCATTCCGGATCGGCGCTCTTGAAGTCGGCCAGCCGCGTGTCGACCACCTCCATGCCGACGAAGGCATCGCCCACCGCCGCCAGCGCCTCGTCGCGACCCACCGGCTCGCTGCGGGACGCGATGTCGCCCGCGATATGGAAGGAGATCTCGACCTCCACACCGATCATGTGCATGGCCTTGCCGTTGAATGTCGCCGGCGACGAAACCAGCGCGCCGGCCAGCAAGGGCGCGGGATTGGGCTCGGCCGTGGGCGTGCGGGCGCCGACCTTCCAGCCCGAGACCGGCCCGGTGGCCGCGGCGACACCGTCCTGGATGGCATAGACGTCGGCGCGATCCCGCAGCGCGAACGGGACGGACATCTGTCGGCCCGCGCGTCGCGCTTCAAGCAGCCCCTGCACGGCGTGGGAAATGTCCGGCCCCATGGTAAGCTCCGCTCAACAACGAAATCCGGAGGAAAAGATGCCCTATGCCAGCGGCCGCGTCATTCACGACGCCGACGCGCATGTCATGGAAGTCCCGGGCTTCCTGACGGAGCATCTGGAGGCAAAGTACCGGCCGATCGTCACCGACCAGGTCCTCTTCCCCGCCGATCGCGGCCGCGGCCTGCACAAGCTGATGACGGAGGATGCCGGCAAGGACAGCGCCGGCATCGACGAGACACAGATCATGCTGCGCAAGAACTGGGATGCCCTCGGCTCCTACAAGCCCGTCGACCGGCCACGCTCGATCGATCTGCTGGGCTTCGCGAGCCAGCTCATGTTCACGACCATGCTGCTGAACTTCTCTGCGCTGCTCGAGGGCAAGGGCGATGTCGACGTAATCTATGCCGTGGCGCGCGCCCATACGCGCCACATGGTCGGCTTCTGCTCGGTCGACAAGCGTTTGCTGCCGACGGCTTATGTGCCCCTGGCCGATTTCGAGCTCACGAAGAAGGCGGCACGTGAAGCGATCGACAGCGGCGCCAAGGCGCTGATGATCCCCTCGCGTTGTCCCGACGGCCATTCGCCGAGCCATATCGGGCTCGATCCGCTCTGGGCCATGGCGCAGGAGGCCGGCCTCCCGATCGTGTTCCATGTCGGCGGCGGCGGCGTGCTGCTGGAGAAGGCCTATTTCAACAACGGCCTGCCGCCGGTACCGGACTTCCATGGCGGCGACGACAACTTCAAGTCCATCGACTACATGGCGATCGCCTATCCGCCGATGAAAGCGCTCACAGCCCTGATCGTCGATCGCGTGCTCGACCGCTTCCCCGACCTGAAGTTCGGCGTCATCGAGCAGGGCGCGTCGTGGGTACCAGGCTGGATGCGCAACATGGACTCGGCGCACAACGCCTTCTACAAGAACGAGGAGCGGCTGCAGAAGATGTCGCTCAAGCCCAGCGAGTTCGTGCAGCGCCAGGTGCGGGTCACACCCTATCCGCACGAGGACGCGGGCTGGATCATCGCCAACACAGGCGACGAGGTCTGTCTCTTCTCGTCCGACTATCCGCACGTCGAAGGCGGCCGCAATCCGATCAAGCGCTTCGAAGCCTCGTTGGAAGCGGCGGGCACCAGCGAGGCGCAGAAGCAGCGCTTCTACTGCGACAACTTCATCGACCTGATGGGCGCCGGCCTGGCGCCGGAACTGAGGCGCGCGGCATGAAAACCTATTCCACCCTGCTGACCGAGCGCACCGGCCCGGTGCTCAAGATCACGACCAACCGGCCGGATGTGCTGAACGCGCAAAGCCGCATCCTGCTCGAAGAGCTCGACGACGCCTTCAAGGCTGCCGTCGACGATGATGCGGTGCGCGTGATCATCCTCGCGGGGGCCGGCAAGCATTTTTCCGCCGGCCACGATCTCGGCAGTCCGCAGGAGATGGAGGACCAGAAGAAGACGCCGTTGGAGCCTGGCTTCAAGGGCGAGTACCGGCGGCTCTGGGAGCGCTTCTTCGAGAACACGATGCGCTGGCGCGACCTGCCCAAGCCCACCATCGCCCAGGTCCAGGGCTACTGCATCATGGGCGGAATGATGATCGCCTCGGCCTGCGATCTCATCATCGCGAGCGAAGATGCGCTGTTCGCCGACCGCGCTGTCAAATGGGGCGGCGCGCACGTGCAGTATTTCTCGATGCCGTGGGACCTCGGACCGCGCAAGGCCAAGGAATATCTCTTCACCGGCGACTTCATCACCGCCACGCAAGCCGAGAAGGCTGGTCTGGTGAATAGAGTCGTGCCGCGCGCCGACCTCGAGAGCGAGACGATGGCGCTCGCCCAGCGCATCGCCGAACGCGACCCCTTCGCGCTCAAGTTTGCGAAGGCCTCGGTCAACGAGATGCAGAACGCGCAAGGCTGGCGCGAAGCGATGGAAGGCGCTTTCAAGAACTACATGCTGACCATCCCGCACCGGATCGAGATGGGCACCTACGGCCCTGCCGCGCGCGAGAAGAACCCGAAGGACCGCTTCGCCGTCCTGAACAAGAAGGCAGGCTAGCGCTTGGGCGTAAAGACCGCCGGAGTCGGCGGCGCTTCGCCGCCCTCGGTGGTGCGGAACGAGAGCGTGCTGACCAGCCGTTGCGAGGTATACGCCTCGCCGCCTTCGGTGCCCGCCGTCGGATCAAGATGCTCGACCGTGATGACGTATGCGCCCTTCCACGGCAATGCGATGGTCAGCGCGCCTTCCCCGTCGGTGCGCAGCTCGCGCTTCCAGCCCGATTCGGAGATCAGCTCCACCTTGGCCTTCGCCAGCGGTTTGTCCTTGTAGAAGACCTTGATCGCGCCCGGCTTGCCGGCCGGCACTATATCGAGCGGCAGAGTCGCTGCTCGCTCGGCGAAGTCGGGCACCCAGCGTGCGCCGAGACGGCCCAGGGTGCGCGTCACCTTCTCGCCCTGCTTGCGCTCGTTCACACGCACCTGCTCGGCCACGATGCTATCGGCGGCGCCGCGCTTGCCATCGATCACGAACGCGGTCGGCGACTTCTCGACCTTGAGCAGTTGCGTGCCCGACGTGCCAACAACTTTCGCCTCAGGCAGCGGCGTCAGCCGATCCAGCAGG
>Ga0153954_1001691_pt1 | contig 10960 bp, 8 predicted proteins | sample TSFL038MetaG_FD_102277 | JGI IMG/M metagenome (GOLD analysis project Ga0153954, IMG submission 102277) | Attine ant fungus gardens microbial communities from Florida, USA - TSFL038 MetaG | ecosystem: Host-associated > Fungi > Mycelium > Unclassified | place: USA: Florida, Wekiwa Springs State... | reverse complement strand
GACCACGACGAACTCGACCTTGTTCTCATCGCCCAGCAGGTCCTTGGCGATCTGATGGGCCATGTTGATCTCGAAGCCGACCAGTTTGCCGTCGTCGTCGACGTAGGCTAGCGGCGGGGAGGTGCTGTAGGTCGCGACGATGATCTTGTCGCGCTTCAGGACGGTGTCGAGCAGTGAGTCATCTGCCCTCGCCGGGGCAAACGCCGTCAAAACAAGCAGCGCGCAAAACGCCGCACGCAGAGAAAATATCATGCAGACCCCCTTTCTTGCTGTGGGTTGCGAAAAGCGTGCCGCGCGGTCGTCCTCCTGTCCATTGTGTTTCTACGCCGCTCGGGCCTGAGCCTCACACCGTGGCGCCATAAGGTGGAACCGGCAAACCGTGTCGCCAGCCATGCAAACCGCCACCGCCAAGACCGACGATCCGGTTCTGCAACGCCTGCGTGGGAACCTGGACGTCACGTTCGGGGATCTGCTGGAACGTGTCATCCTATATGGGTCACGCGCACGCGGCGATGCCGATGCGCACCCGGACTATGATGTCGCAGTCTTCCTGCGCGACATGCGTGATCGATGGGACGACCTGCGGCTGTTGGCCACGATCGAAACGCAGATGTTCGACGACGCCGGCGCGCTGGTCCACGCCATTCCGTTGCGCGCCGGCACGTGGGCGGAGCGGACAACCTTGATGGGTGCGATCCGCCGGGATGGGATCGATCTGTGAGCGCCGAGGCGGACGTCTACCTTCAGAAGGCGCACCGCTGCCTGACAAACGCTCAGACGATGATCCCGGTTGGCCTGACCGAGGACGCAGGGCGGAATGCCTATCGCGCGGCCTTCCATGCCGCCCAGGCGCCTATCCTTGAACGAACCGGACGGGAAGCGAAGACGCATTGTGGCATCCGCAGCAAGTTCCTGCGTCTGACGCGCGATGAGGCCGGCTTTCCGGTAGAGCTCCGGCGCTTTTGAGTCAGGGGACGAACTCAAGACGATCGCCGACTATGCCACCGACGCGTCGTCGGTGACGACAACGGCCGAAGCCGCCGCTACGATCGAGGCCGAAGGACGCTTCGTCGCCACGGTCGTCGCGTTGATCGGCTGAATCCCCGTCGGGCCCGCGCGCACGTCGGGGCTTGCCTCTGCCCCCTGCCATCTGCGCAGATGCGCCCCTCACTCGACAGCGGACCTTTCTCTTCATGTGGCAATTCTGGATCGATCGCGGCGGCACCTTCACTGACATCGTCGCACGCCATCCCGACGGTGCGCTGTCGACCCACAAGCTGCTGTCCGAGAACCCCGAACGCTACAAGGACGCCGCCATCGCCGGCATCAAGTCGGTGCTCGGCGTCAACCTCGACCAGCCGATCCCGCCCGGCCAGATCGAGGCGGTGAAGATGGGCACGACGGTCGCCACCAACGCGCTGCTCGAGCGCAAAGGCGACCGTACGCTGCTGCTGGTCAACCGTGGCTTCGCCGATGCCCTGCGCATCGGCAACCAGGCCCGCCCGCGTCTGTTCGACCTCGCGATCACACTGCCCACCATGCTGTATGAGCGCGTTGAGGAGATCGGCGGTCGCGTCAGTGTCGACGGCGCCGAGGTCGAAGCCCTCGATGAGGCGCACGCGCGCACCATCCTCGCCCACGCGCGGGCGTCCGGCATTGCGGCCTGCGCCATCGTGCTGATGCACGCCTGGAAGTATCCCGCCCACGAACAGCGCCTCGCCGAACTCGCGCGGGAGGCGGGTTTCACTCAGGTCTCCGCCAGCCATGCCGTCAGCCCGCTGCTCCGCCTCGTGCCGCGTGGTGACACCACGGTGGTGGACGCCTACCTTTCCCCGATCCTGCGCCGCTACGTCGATCAGGTTGCCGGTGAACTGCCTGGCACGAAGGTCTACTTCATGCAGTCTAACGGCGGGTTAACGGCGGCGGAAAATTTCCAGGGCAAGGACGCGATCCTGTCGGGCCCCGCCGGCGGTATCGTCGGCGCTGCGCGGACCGCTGGCATGGCCGGGTTCGACCGCATCATCGGCTTCGACATGGGCGGCACATCGACCGACGTCGCGCTTTATGACCGCGGCTTCGAGCGGGCGTTCGAGACGGCGGTGGCTGGCGTGCGCATGCGCGCGCCGATGATGGCGATCAACACCGTCGCCGCCGGCGGCGGCTCGATCCTGCATTTCGATGGCGCCCGTATGCGCGTCGGTCCCGACTCAGCCGGCGCCAATCCAGGGCCGGCCTGCTACCGTCGCGGCGGCCCGCTCGCGGTGACCGACGCCAATGTCTGCGTCGGCAAGATCCAGCCGAAGCATTTTCCGCCGATCTTCGGGCCGAACGCCGATGAGCCGCTCGACGCCGCTGTGGTGCGCGAGAAGTTCGCCGCGCTCGCTGCCGAGATCGGCAAGGCCGGCGGTGAAACCCGCAGCGCGGAGCAGGTCGCCGAGGGTTTTCTGCAGATTGCGGTGGCCAATATGGCAAACGCCATCAAGCAGGTCTCGGTGCAGAAGGGCCACGACGTGACCCGCTTCGCGCTGCAATGCTTCGGTGGCGCCGGCGGCCAGCATGCCTGCCTCGTCGCCGACGCGCTGGGCATGGAGACGGTGTTCATTCATCCTTACGCTGGCGTGCTATCCGCCTACGGCATGGGGCTCGCCGACCAGACCACGATGAAGGAGCAGGCGGTCGAAATTCCGCTCAGCGCCGAGAACATGGCGCAGATCGAGGCGCTGGCGGATAAACTCGCCGCCGCGGCAACCGTCGCGCTGACAGAGCAGGGGGCACAGGGCACCGACGTCACCACGGCAAAGTCGGTGCATCTTCGCTACGCCGGCACCGAGGCGGCGTTGATCGTTCCGCTGACCGATCTCGAAACCATCCGCGCCGCCTTCACCGAGGCGCACCGGCGTCGTTTCGGCTTCGCCACGCCGGAGCGACCGGTTGTGGTCGAAACGGTCGCCGCCGAGGCGACGTTCGCCGGCGAGGTCGCGCGTGAGGCGACGCTGGCGAAGCGTGGCAGCGGCGAGCCGGACGTGATCGATCGGGTCTCGATCTTCACCGGCGGCAAGCAATGGGACGCGCCAGTACTCGACCGTACCGGATTGCTGGCCGGCGATAGGATCGCCGGACCGGCGCTGATCCGGGAGGCCAACGCCACCACCGTGGTCGAGCCCGGATGGACTGCGGAAGTAACGACGCTGGACCACATGATCCTGCGCCGCACCGAGGCCCGTCCCAACAGCGTGGCCGCCGACACCGGCCGACCCGATCCGGTGCTGCTGGAGCTGTTCAACAACCTGTTCATGAATGTCGCGGAACAGACCGGCGCGGTGCTGCAGAACACCTCGATGAGCGTGAACATCAAGGAGCGTCTGGACTTTTCCTGCGCGATCTTCGACGCCGCGGGCAATCTGGTCGCCAACGCGCCGCACGTGCCGGTGCATCTCGGCGCCATGGGCGAAAGCGTCCGCACCGTGCTGGCGCATCGCGGCACCACGCTGAAACCGGGCGACGTCGTTGCTTTGAACAATCCGTTCAACGGCGGCACGCATCTGCCCGATGTCACCGTCATCACACCGGTGTTCGACGAGCGCGGCAGCGAGATCCTGTTCTTCGTCGGCAGTCGCGGCCATCACGCCGATATCGGCGGCATCACCCCGGGCTCCACCCCGCCGGTGTCGCGCACGCTGGAAGAAGAGGGCGTCGTCATCGACGATTTCCTCCTGGTCGACGGCGGCCACTTCCGTGAACCCGAATTCCGCGCCCTGCTGGCAGGGGCGAAATACCCGGCGCGCAGTCCCGACGTGAACGTCGCCGACATCAAGGCGCAGGTCGCCGCCAACGAAAAGGGCGTGCAGGAACTGCAACGCGTGGTCAGCCAGTTCTCCTGGCCGGTGGTCTCGGCGTATATGCGCCATGTCATGGACAATGCCGAGGAATCGGTCCGGCGCGTGATCGATCGCATCGGCTCCGGCCGTTTCGACTACAAGATGGACAACGGACGCCGCCTGGTCGTTTCGGTCAGCGTCGACAAGGCAACACGCAGTGCCGTCGTCGACTTCACCGGGACCGGCCCGCAGAATGAGGGCAATTTCAACTCACCGCCAGCGGTCACGCGCGCCGCCGTGCTCTACGTGTTTCGCTGCCTGGTCGGTGACGACATCCCGCTGAACGATGGCTGCCTGAAGCCGCTCACGCTGGTGATACCACCCGGAACGTTCCTCTCGCCGCATCCCGGTGCGGCCGTCGTCGCCGGCAACACCGAGGTCTCCCAGGCCACCTGCAACGCCATCTTCGGCGCGCTCGGTGTCATTGCGTGCTCGCAAGCAACGATGAACAACTTCCTGTTCGGTGATGCCACCCGCCAATACTATGAAACGATCTGCGGTGGTACCGGCGCCGGGCCGGGCTTCGACGGTACGTCGGCGATCCAGACCCACATGACGAACACCCGCATGACCGATCCCGAGGTGTTCGAACTGCGCTATCCCGTGCGGCTGGAACTGTTCGGCATCCGCCGCGGCTCCGGTGGCGCCGGCAAATGGCATGGTGGCGACGGTGCGGTCCGCCGCATCCGTTTTCTTGAGCCGATGACAGCAGTGATCGTGTCGTCTCGCCGCAATGTCGCGCCGTTCGGACTGCAGGGTGGCACCGACGGCGCGCCCGGGCTGCAATGGGTCGAACGCGCCGACGGCACGCGGCAGACGCTGACCGGCACCGACAGCGCCGAACTGAAGCCCGGCGATGTGTTCGTGATCGAAACGCCTGGTGGCGGTGGCTACGAAGCGCCGGCCGCCTGAGCAGCAATCAGCGCAGTGTGCGAAAGAACGCTCTGACCTCCCCGACGAACAGCTCCGGCTGTTCGAATGCGGCGAAATGACCGCCCCTGGTCATTTCGCTCCAGTGCCGGATGTTGCTGTGGCGCCGCTCCATCCAGCGCCGCACTGGTGTAACGATTTCCTTGGGGAATACCGCCACGCCGGTTGGCACAGTCACCGGCAGGTCGGCGCGGCGACCCGGCCCGAAGCTCTCCCAATACAGCCGAGCGGATGAGGCCGCGGTGGCCGGAACCCAGTAGAGCATGAGATTGTCGAGCAACTCGTCGCGGCCAAGGATGTTCTCGGGGTGGCCGTCGCAATCCGTCCAGGCCCAGAACTTCTCCAGGATCCAAGCCGCCTGACCGGCCGGAGAGTCCGTCAGGCCATAGCCGACTGTCTGCGGCCGGGTCGATTGTTGCTTCGAATAGCCGGAATCCCAGTCGGCGTAATGTTGCATCCCCTGCAGCGCCCGCGCTTCTTCCGGTGTCGGCTCACCTTCCAGCTTGGGTGGCCGCGCCATCGCCAGCGTGATGTGGATGCCAGCGCAGTGCTGCGGATCCTGCCCGCCAATCGCGCTGGTCACAGCGGAGCCCCAATCGCCACCCTGCGCCACGTAACGCGTGTAGCCGAGCCGGGCCATCAGCGTCACCCAGGCGGCGCCGATGCGATCGACTCCCCAGCCTGTGGCGGTCGGCTTGCCGGAAAAGCCGAAGCCGGGCAGCGACGGACAGACCACGTGAAATGCGTCAGCCGCGGAGCCACCATACGCGGTTGGATTGCATAATGGCTCGATCACCTTGTGGAACTCGACGATCGAGCCGGGCCAGCCATGGGTGATGATGAGCGGCATCGCCTCCGAATGCGGCGACCGCGCGTGCACGAAATGAATGTCGAGGCCGTCTATTTCGGTGGTGAACTGCGGAAAGCGGTTGAGCAGCGCCTCGCGCGCCCGCCAGTCATAGTCCTCGGCCCAATAGCGGCAGACCTCCTGAACCCACGCCAGGGGCGTACCCTGGCTCCAGTCGTCTACCAGTTCGGGTTCCGGCCAACGCGTGTTCCGCAGCCTGGCCCTGAGGTCGGCCAGCACGTCGTCGCCGACAGCAATGCGGAACGGCCTCACGTTCGCGGTATTCATGGCTCGCACTCCCCTCAAATCCGTCCGGCGGGCTGGTCTTGTTATCGTTGACGTATCGGACCGGCGCCTCATCGTTCCGGCACGGTGCCGCCTCGGCCGAGCCCGGTCAACGTGTTCGCGATGCGTGGCGTGCCCCGCCGGACTGGGCGTAAACCGTCCGGACACGACACGGTTGCTCGGCAGACCTGCGCCATTCTTGATCGTGCCCGCGCACCGGCTTCCCTATAAGCCCGCATGCCCAAAGACGACCCGATGCGCGGCATCGTATTTGCCGTGTGCGCGACCGTACTGTTCGCCACATCCGACACGATCGCAAAATACCTCAGCGAGAGCCTGCCGGTCGTCGAGTTCATCTGGATTCGCTACGTGCTGTTCCTGGTCATGGCGCTCGGCCTGGCCAGCCGTGTCAGACGTCGCGCGCTGCGGCCGAGGGCGCCGAAGCTGCAGCTGCTGCGCGGGGTATGCGTGGTCACGTCGTCGGTTCTGTTCGTGTACGGCGTACACAGCATGACCATGGCGCAGGCCACCACGATCAGTTTCCTCTCGCCGCTGCTGGTCACCATCCTATCGATCCCCCTGCTGGGCGAAATCGTGGGCATCCGCCGCTGGGCCGCGGTCGGCGCCGGTCTCCTCGGCATGATCGTCGTAGTCCGGCCGGGCCTTGGCAGTTTTCAACCCGCGGCCCTGTTCGGTCTCGCCTCCTCGGTGGCCTGGGCGCTAGCGCTGGTCATCACCCGCCGCATCGCTGGCACCGATACGCCGCAAACCACCATGCTGATCTCCTCGGCGGTCGGCTCTCTGGTGCTCAGCGTGCTGCTGCCGTTCGAGGCGGTATGGCCGACAGCATGGGAGCTCGCGCTGTCGCTGGTGATGGGCGTGGTCGCCTCGGTTGGTCAATGGCTCGTCATCTTGGCGCACCGAATCGCGCCGGCCTCGACCCTGGCGCCACTGTTCTACGGCCAGCTGATCTGGGCATCGCTCGCCGGGCTGCTGGTATTCGGCAATCTGCCCGACATGTGGACCCTGGTCGGCGCGGTCATCATCATCCTGAGCGGGCTGTACACCGCGCAGCGGGAGCGGATCCGCCGCCGCGAGGCGGAGCGGGCGGACGCGATCGCCTGACGGGTCTGTGTTTTCGTCAGGGGTTGCCGAGCCGAACGGATGGTGCCTATTGAACCGTATGGCTGGAGCAGTCGAACCGTATCTCGACACGTCCGCCCCGCTGCAAGTGGCGGAGGGTGTCGCGCGTCCGGCGCCTGCCGTCCGCCACATGGCCGATGTCGTGAAAGCCCTGACGCTCGAAGCCGCTGGTCCGGCCGATGCCGGTCTGGCGCTCGGCATGGCCGACGCGATGACGGCGCTGTGGGCGCGTCACCACAAGTTCGACGCGGCCGATCCGCACTGGGCCGATCGCGATCGGTTCGTCTTGTGCGCCAGCGAAGGCGCGATTCTGCTTCGTGCGCTGATCTATCTCACCGGCCATGACGGGATCGTCGCGGAGGACCTGCAAACCTTGCACCAGTCGCCGGTGCCTGCCTTGCACCCCGATTGTGCTGCTCATCCGGCGATCGAGTCGGCGACCGGCCCGTTCGGCCAGGGTTTCGCCTGTGGCGTCGGTATGGCACTCGCCGAGCGCCATATGGCTGCTCGATTTGGCCGTTCGTTGGTCGACCATTGCACCTGGGTCTTGGCCGCCGAACGTGATCTGACCGAAGGCGTCAGTCACGAGGCCGCCTCGCTCGCCGGCCAGCTCGCGCTGTCCAAGCTGACCGTGTTGTACCACGACGCTGGAGGGACATCGGACGCGGTGCAGAAGCGCTTCGCCGCCTATGGCTGGGCCACCAAACGCGTCGACGCCTATGATCCAGGTCAGGTTGCGGCAGCGCTGTCCTTCGCCGTACGGTCAAAGAAGCCGACCTTGATCGCTTGTGAGACCCCGGACAACGCCACCGCCGACAGTCTGGACCGCGGCCTTGGCGCACTATCGCTGGCGGAGGACGCGCTGGGCCGCTGGCGTGCTGCCGGCCGGCGCGGTGCCTCGGCGCGTCGGGCATGGCTCAAGCGTCTGACGCGTCACCCGCAGCGCGCCGAGTTCGAGCGTGTGATGGCCGGCCGCCTGCCTGAGAGCTGGCACGAGGCGGTGCAAACGCTGCGCCAGGAGATCTCCGACACCAGGCCACGGCGATCCGTCGCCGCCTCGGGCGTCGCGTGCCTCGATGCGCTCGCCCTGGCGATCCCTGAACTGTTGTGCGGGCTGCCCGACCGACAGAGCAGCGATCTTCCTCTGGTCAGGGGCGTTGCGGCGGTCGGCAGTGGCAACTATGGCGGCCGCACGCTCCCCATCGGTCCGCGCGACGTCGGTCTCGCGGCGGCAGCCAACGGGCTGGCGCTGCACGGCGGCGTCCTACCGGTCATCGGCACCGAGGCAACCTTGAGCGCCTCGCTGCGACCGGCCTTGCGGCTGGCCGCGGTGCTGCGCCAGCGCGTGATCTACCTGGTGACGCAGGATCCCCCGGATCCAGACACGGACGATCCAATGCGGCAAGGGATCGACGAACTCGCCAGTCTGCGCGCCATACCGAATGTGCATGTCTTCCGGCCCGCCGACGCCATGGAGGCGGCTGAGTGCTGGGATCTGGCTGTGCGCCGTTCGGATGGGCCGAGTGTGCTGGTGCTGTCGCGGCAGGTGGTGGCTGCCGCGCGCCTGGACGTTGCCGAGAACCGCTGCGTGCGCGGTGGCTATGTGCTGGCTGAAGCCGACGGGCCTCGTCAGGCGACGCTGATCGCCACGGGGCCGGAAGTCGCCATTGCCTTGCGGGCGCGCGAGCGGCTTGCGGCGGAGGGTATCGCCGCCGCGGCAGTGTCCTTGCCGTCCTGGGAGTTATTCGCGCTGCAGGATGAGTTGTATCGCCTCCAGGTTCTCGGCGGATGCCTGCGAATTGGCATCGAGGCGGGGGAAAGTTTCGGCTGGGATCGCTGGCTCTCGGCGCAAGGTATCTTCATCGGCACCGACGGTGCGTCCTCAGGGGCATCCTCGATCGACCGGCTGATTGGCCTGACGGGCGAGGCGGTGGCAGCGTTCGTCGCCCGCCGGCTGACGCCCGCTGCCGGCGTGCCGAGCGGAACGACCGGGCCAACGGCGCCGGTGGAATAATCCTGTTGCGGTAATCAGCGGCTACACAACCGTTAATTGTGCCGGCGCGTGGTAAATTTGCTCGAACAGTTGATTTACCTCACTCAACATGGTGGTAGAGTAAACCATATGAACAGCGCTGCGCCGCAGTAGGAAAGGAAGCGAAGTATGGCCGTAAAGGTTGCAATCAATGGATTTGGCCGCATCGGGCGGCTCGTGCTGCGGGCCATCGTAGAGAGCGGGCGCGAGGATGTCGTCCCGGTCGCGATCAATGATCTCGGCAGCGTGGAGGCTAACGCCCACCTGTTCGCCTACGACAGCGTGCACGGCCGGTTTCCTGGCCAGATCGAGGTATCGGGCGATACCATCACCATCCGTCACAATGGCAAGGTTTATGGCCCGCTGAAGGTTTCCGCTGAACGCGATCCCACCAAGGTGCCGTACCAGGGCGTCGATGTGGCGCTGGAATGTACTGGTATTTTCACCAGCAAGGACAAGGCCTCCGCGCTGCTCTCAGCGGGTGCGCGCAAGGTGCTGATCTCGGCTCCGGCCGACAACGTTGATGCAACGATCGTCTACGGCGTCAACCACAAGACCCTGACCTCGGCCATGACGGTCGTTTCGAATGCCTCATGCACCACCAACTGCCTCGCGCCGATGGCCAAGGTGCTGCACGAGAAGTTCGGCATCCTGCGCGGCTATATGGTGACCATCCACGCCTATACCGGCGACCAGAACACTGTCGATACGTTGCACAAGGACCTGCATCGCGCTCGTGCCGCGGCGGTCTCCGCGATCCCGACCTCAACTGGCGCCGCGCGGGCGGTTGGCCTCGTGCTGCCGGAGCTGAAGGGCAAGCTGGACGGCACCGCGATCCGCATCCCGACGCCGAACGTGTCGCTGGTGTCGCTGGACGTGAACTTGTCGAAGGCCGCGACCAAGGACGAGATCAACGCCGCGATGCAGGACGCCTCGAAGGGCGAACTGGCCGGCATCATGGACTACAACAAGGCGCCCCTGGTCAGCATCGACTTCAATCACAGCCCGGCATCCTGCACGTTCGACGCAACGCAGACTGCTGTCGTGGACGGCGCGCTGACCCGGGTGATGGGCTGGTACGACAACGAGTGGGGCTTCTCCAACCGTATGTCGGACACTGCCGCACTGTTCGGCAGCCTGTAACCGCATCTGCCGCGCCCGGCGTTTCGGCGCGGACCTCGTCTGGACTGGATCGAGCCCGCGGGTACCCCCGCGGCTCGATTTTTATTGGGCGCAGCCAATGGCCTGCGCTTTCGGCTATGTCTTGTCAGAGCTGTTTTTTGATAAACCATAATCATGCCGATCACACCCGAACCCATCCGTGCCGCGCGGCCTCTGTTGCGCCTGGAGCAGGATGAACTGGCGCGCCAAGCCGGCGTGTCGGTCGTGACGATCAGGCGGGGCGCGGCGGAAGATGGCGCGAGACCGGCCGCACCCGCGACGCTAGACGGCGTGCCGCACGCGCTTGAAGCGGCGGGCGCCGAGTTCACCGACCACGGTGTACGGCAGCGGCCGCCCATTCAGCATGGTGCGGTTGCGCTTTTGCTTGGCCTGCAGGTCATCAGTCGTGAGAGTGCGACCCGGCTGGCGGGGCAGGGGCCGCTGACCGACGACGATCTGTATGACGAACGCGGCCTTCCGGCCTGATCGTGGTGGCTACCTGACCGCCGCGGCCTGATCGCCCATAACGCGACCATCCGGGGCCGTGCCTCGGCAACGTGAACGCGCCTCGGCACGGTCGCTGTTACATTGCGCCCAACCGGAGGCGATCATGCAGGACGATGACCTGAGACCATCAAGCAACGTCGAGGACCGGCGCGGCTTCGGCGGTGGTGGCGGCGGTGG
>Ga0153954_1001690_pt1 | contig 10960 bp, 6 predicted proteins | sample TSFL038MetaG_FD_102277 | JGI IMG/M metagenome (GOLD analysis project Ga0153954, IMG submission 102277) | Attine ant fungus gardens microbial communities from Florida, USA - TSFL038 MetaG | ecosystem: Host-associated > Fungi > Mycelium > Unclassified | place: USA: Florida, Wekiwa Springs State... | reverse complement strand
TTCGGGTCGAGCGCCCAATCGAGCCGTTCCAATCCGCCGGACGTCGTGTCTCCCGAAACGCCGGCGTTAGTTACCGTGACCTTGTGCCCTTTGCCCTCAAGCGCCATCTGAAGCTGGGCCGGAAACGATTCGCTGCTTTTGACGCCATAGCCCGCGGTGAGGCTATCGCCAAAAGCGACGATCGTCAGCGGGCGCGCGGATGCGGCCATTACGGAGGTTGTCAGGGGAGCCATCATCCCGGCACAGATCATAAGGCGAAGCGTGATCTTCGCAATCCAGCAGCGGATTGGGCCTGGGGCAAGGGAAGCAGAGACGTTCATCTTTCGGCCCCACACATCACACATTTCATGAGATGACGTAGAGGCTCAATGTGAACCGCACAAGTCCGATACGACAATGCAGGACATTCTAGCTTGAACGATCCCATCATCAAACTCGACAAAGTGCATTTGACCTTAACGAGCAGGGCAGGCCCCGTGCATATTTTGCGCGGTGTCTCACTCGCGATTCCGCGCGGGCAATCGGCGGCGATCGTCGGGCCATCGGGATCAGGAAAAACATCACTGCTGATGACGATGGCGGGCCTGGAACGGGCGACCAACGGTCAGATCATCGTATCGGGTCGCGCTCTCGGTCCGCTTTCGGAAGACGAACTTGCGGTTCTGCGCGGGGCCGAGATGGGGATTGTCTTTCAATCGTTTCATCTCGTGCCGACGATGACGGCGCTCGAAAACGTCGCACTGCCCATGGAACTCGCGGGCGAGGGGAATGCGCAAGAGACGGCGCGCGCGCTTTTGACGGAAGTCGGGCTTCAGGCGCGTATCGATCATTTTCCGGCGGAACTTTCGGGCGGCGAGCAGCAACGCGTCGCCATAGCGCGCGCTCTCAGCCGTTCGCCGAACATTCTTTTCGCTGACGAACCGACCGGCAATCTCGACGGGCGGACAAGCAAGCAAATCATCGAGCTTTTGTTCGGCTTGCGCCAGCGACGTGGCGCGACGCTCGTGATCGTCACGCATGACGACAAGCTTGCGGCGATGACCGATCGCGTGATCCGCATGGCAGACGGCGAAATTGTTACCGACGAGAAGACAACGGCGGCCATCCGCGCGGTGTCGTCGTGACGGCACTCACGAATTTGGATCATGCTTTTCCCCCGCGGCGCGCAGGCTTGCTGACCATTATCCGCCTCGGGCTGCGCGAGCTTCGCAATGGGTTCGACGGCTTCCGAATTTTCATCGCCTGCCTTGCGCTCGGCGTCATGGTGATCGCAGCGGTCGGAGCGCTCGCCGATGCATTGCGCGCTGGGTTGACGAAGCAGGGCGAAACCATTCTTGGCGGGGACGTCGTCTTCGCGCGGATGCACATTCGCGGGACGCCCGAGGATCAAGAGATTTTTAGAAGCATCGGCCAAGTCAGCGAAACGGCGACGATGCGGACCATGGCGCGTCGCGTCGATGGCTCCGAACAGGCATTGGCGGAGCTCAAAGGTGTCGATGATGCTTATCCGCTCGCCGGGGCCGTGACGCTCAAAGGCGGCGGTTCGTTCGCCGACGCGGTTTCCGGTGGTGGCGTCGTTGCCGATGCGATGCTGCTCGATCGCTTGGGGCTAAAAATCGGCGACGAGATGCGCATCGGCGCGGCTGATGTGGCGATCAAAGGCGTTCTGGATTCTGAGCCTGATGCGATCGTCGATCGGATGACGTACGGGCCGCGCATTTTTGTGTCGCTCCGCACGCTCGAAAAGACGGACCTCGTCAAGCCCGGCACGCTCATCCGCTGGCGATACGCGATCAAGCTTCCGTCCGCTGTGCCGAGCGATCGCAAGGCGCTTGCAGATTTGCGCAGGTCCGTCGGCGATAAGCTTCCGTTGGGTGGTTATACCAGCAACGATCGCTTCGATCCTTCGCCACAGATCACGCGTGCGTTGGAGCGTTTGCGGCAGTTCCTCGTGCTCATCGGACTCGCATCGCTTCTGGTCGGAGGCGTCGGGATCGCGAACGCCGTCTCGACCTTCATCGACAAGCGCATGAAGGTGATCGCGACACTCAGGAGCCTTGGCGCTTCGGGATCGCAGATCATGGGGATTTTCCTTGTCCAGCTTGTCGTCATGACCGGGATCGGAATTGCAATCGGTCTCGCGCTAGGCGTGGCTGTTCCCTCGATCATCGATGCATTTTACGGCGATCTTCTTCCTGTTCGCATCAACGTCGAAGTCTCGCCGCAAAGCCTGGGGCTCGCGGCGCTTTACGGTGTCATCGTCGCGTTGTTGTTTGCGCTTTGGCCGCTTGGCCGCGCTGAGAACGTCCCGGCGACCGTGCTCTTTCGCGACAGCATCAGCGGACCGGGCGGCCGGCCGCGCGTTTCGCTCATCGTTATCATAGCCATTCTTGCGGCGGTTCTTGTCGCGATTGCCGTGTTGACGTCCGAGCCGCGCTCGATAGCGCTTTATATTCTCGCCGGACTTGTCGTCATGCTCGTCGTGTTCGGGACGCTCGGCAGTTTTCTTGCGTGGCTCGCTCGACGCTTACCGCGGCCGTCACAACCCGAACTTGGCCTTGCGCTGCGTAATATCGGATCTCCGGATGGCTTGACGCGATCCGACGTGCTGTCGCTCGGGACGGGCCTTTCTTTGCTCGTCGTTGTGGGGCTCGCGAATGCGGCTCTCGTCGCGGATCTTCAGGATCGATTGCCGGCCGAGGCGCCGGATTACTTCCTTCTCGATATTCCTCCAGGTGATCTCGATGGTTTGAAAAAGCGCGTTGCGCAAGATGTGCCGGGGGCGTCGCTCGTCGATGCACCGATGCTGCGGGGTCGGATGGTGGCGATCAAAGGGACGCCCGTCGAGAATTTGAAATTTCCCGCCGACATGCAGTGGGTTCTCAATGGAGATCGTGGTCTCAGCTACTCCGATACAGTGCCCGAAGGCTCGAAGCTAACGGACGGCGCATGGTGGCCTAAGGACTATGCGGGGCCGCCGTTGGTTTCGTTCGAAGGTGAGATCGCTAAAAAGCTCGGGCTTCAACTCGGCGATAGCGTGACGATCAACGTGCTCGGACGCAACATCACTGCGAAGGTCGCGAACCTTCGTGCGGTGAAGTGGGAAAGCATCGCGCTCAACTTCATCATGGTCTTTTCGCCGAACACGCTTCGGGCTGCGCCGCATAATCTGCTGGCGACCGTCCGGTTGCCGCAGGGGACGCCGCCCGATATCGAAAGCGGGATGATGCGCGACATCGGGCGCGCTTATCCGTCGGTGAGCGCCATTCGCGTCCGCGACGCGATAGACCAGTTCAGCAAGATTTTTGCGAAGGTCATGGTGGCGGTGCAGGTTGCCGGCAGCGTCACACTGACAGCGGGGGCGCTCGTGCTTGCCGGTGCGCTGGTGACCGCGCAACGCCGCCGGATTCTGGAGGCCGTCATCCTTAAGACCATCGGAGCGCGGCGCCGGCAGATCCTGGCGGCCCATGCCTGGGAATATGCCCTTCTCGCAGCTATCGCGGCCATCGTCGCAACGGTTCTCGGAAGCGTCATCGCCTGGGTAGCGGTGACCCGCGTCATGGAATTGGACTATGTCTTTTCGGTAAATGCCGTTTTCGTTACCCTCGGCCTCGCGCTGGCCATGATTGCGGTCTTCGGCGGGCTCGGAACTTGGAGTATACTGAGGGCACGTGCAGCAACTTATCTCCGTTCAGAATAAACGTATTCTTCCCGCTGTTTCCGGATCTTGAAAGGACTCGAAACCGGGATCATATGATGCGCAGAACCGGCAGTTTGCCGGATAACACGAGGATTCGAGGACCATGGCTGAAGTTTTTTCGCGACCGAATAGCCCGTACGGCACCGCGCGGACATCTGGCGCGATCGACCAGGGGCTGCGCTCTTTCATGCTCGGCACCTACAACTACATGGCACTCGACGTGGCCGGCACGGCTGCCGTTGTCATGCTTCTCATGGCCAATCCCCAGGTCATGGCAGCGATTGCCCTCGGCCCGATGAAGTGGGTCGTGTTCGCGGCCGTCCTTGGTCTTGGCTGGTTTGCACCGCGCCTTTTCTTCGGCGGCAGTGATGTCGTGGCGCACGGCGCCTATTGGCTCTATTGCGCGCTTTGGGGCGCGCTGATCGCTCCGATGGTGTCGCTCTATGTCTCGACGGGCATGGCGAGCCTTGTTGGTCAGGCGTTCTTCATCGCCGCCGCGATGTTCGCAGTGACGAGCCTCATCGGCTACACCACGAAGAAGGACATGACCGGCTGGAGCGGGTTCCTGTCGATGGCGTCGATCGGTTTGATCGTCGTGATGATCGGCAGCTACTTCTTCGTCACCGATCCGGGCACCAGCAAGACGGTGAGCCTGGGCATCTCGGCTGTCGTCGTGCTGCTCTTCTCGGTCGTGACGGCTTTCGAGACGCAGGCGATCAAGTCGATGTACATCGAGAATGCTCAGTACGGCGGTGAGGCCCAGCTGAAGCGCTCGTCCGTTTTCGGTGCCTTCATGCTGTACGGCTCGTTCATCACGCTCTTCATCCACATCCTGAACATCTTGGGATTGATGAATCGCAGCAACTAAAGCTGGATCGTCCAGAACTGACAAAGGCCCCGGTTTCCGGGGCCTTTTTTGTTTGCCGCTTCCGACTCTCGTTCCGAGAGCCGGCCGGAAGCGGCGAAGAGTTTTCAGAAGCTGACGACGTCGGGGCGGGCTTCGAGGACGCTCAGGACGCGCTTCAGATCGTGGCCGCGCTTCAGGATCAGACCGCCGGCCGCGATGACGCTGTAGGCGCCCTGCTTGCGTGCCAAGCGAATGTCTTTCTCGATGCGGTAGAGGGCGTATTCGGACGCCTTGCGATAGACCGAGAAAACCGCCTTATCGCGCAGGAAATCGATGGCGTAATCGCGCCAATCACCCGAGGCGACCTTGCGTCCATAAAGATCTAGGATGGCTGTGAGTTCGTAGCGATCGAAAGTGGTTCGTCGACTTGGCTCCCGGTTGAGATCGGAAGATCCAAGGGTGCCCGCAGAACGCGGGCGGAAAATTATCGGGTCAGTTGTCTCGCTCAATCGGCGCCGTCCAATCGTTGATGCTTAAAGATTGCGCCATCGTGAGCGGAAAGCAAGAGACGCTTTCTCACAATCTTATGGCCGAAGGCCAGATGAACGACTTATGCAACGAAGCACGGAAATACCTCGACCCTGACAAAATCGCGACTCAGGCGCGGCCCCAATCTGCCGTATTAAAACGCGATAGAGATAATCGTTGCCTTTGGGTTCGATTTCAAAGGACCGGCTCTGGATTTATAGCCCCCCAGCCCCCCGGGGCCACAGTTTCGAGACCGGACTCTCAGGCAACGCTCCTAATTTCGTTTTGGCTCCCCCGTCCAAGACGACCCTCCCCTGGACGACACGTCCCGAAAGGACTGGCCCCGCAAGGCCGGTCCTTTTGGCGTCTTTGCATTGCAGGGGTTTCATTTGAGCACAAACCATATTCTGTGCGTATATAATGTTACGGAGTGGGGAAATTCGGATATTGATCTCAAAATGATAGCGAAACGTAAGGCGGCCTCGAAACCGCGGCCAAAGCTAAGTGTCAATCCGTTGATGTCGAAGTGGACTGGCGAATTCGCCATGCCGCCGTTCGAGAAGCTCGAGCCTCGACACTTCAAGCCGGCGCTCGAAGCGGCGTTTCGCGAGCACAAAGCGGAAATCGAGAAGATTGCGCGCAATCCCGCCAAGCCGACTTTCGCAAATACGATCGTCGCGCTTGAAAAGAGCGGCTGGCAGCTATCGCGCGTCGCCTCGATATTCTGGAATCTCGAAGGTTCGGATTCGACACCGGAATTGCAGGAAATAGCCCGCGACATGGCTCCGCGTTTCGCGGCGCACGAAACGCAAATCCTGCTCGACAAGCGGTTGTTCAAACGGATCGACGATCTTCATGAGCGCCGCGCCGCGCTGAAGCTCAACGACGAAGACCTTCGCGTGCTCGAGCGCCATCACCTCGAATTCGTTCGTTCCGGCGCGCGCCTGTCGCCTGCGGAGAAATCGCGCGTCAAGGAAATCAATGCGCGATTGGCAACGCTCGTCACGCAGTTCATGCAAAATGTACTGAAGGACGAGCAATCGTGGCGGCTCGTGCTCGAAGGCGAGAACGATCTCGCGGGTCTGCCGGAGACATTCAAGGAAAGTGCAGAACGTGCTGCCGCCGACGCAGGGCTTCCGGGCAAAGCGCTGGTGACGCTCGCGCGATCGAGTGTCGAAGGGTTTCTCACCTATTCGGCGCGGCGTGATTTGCGCGAACAGGCTTTCAACGCCTGGATCAGCCGGGGCGCACGTGAGGGTGATACGGACAACCGTCAGATCGTTGCCGAGGCGGTGGCGTTGCGCGGGGAATACGCGCGTCTCATGGGCTTCAATTCTTTCGCCGCGTTCAGCCTCGAAGATACGATGGCGAAGACGCCTGCCGCCGTCGACGAGCTTTTACGCGCTGTTTGGGATAGGGCGGTGACGCGTGCGCGGGGCGAGCGGGATTTGCTCGCGGCCGAGGCGCAGAATGCGGGCGATAATTCCGAAATCATGCCGTGGGATTGGCGCTATTACTCGGAAAAGGTTCGCAAGGCGAAGTACGAATTCGACGAGTCGAAGCTACAGCCGTACCTCGAACTCGATCACATGATCCGCGCTGCGTTCGATACCGCGACGAAGCTCTTTGGCCTGAAGTTCAAAGAGCGCCAGGATCTGCCGCGCTATCATCCGGAAGTGCGCGTCTGGGAAGTGCTCGATAAAAAAGGACAGCACGTCGGCATCTTCATGGGCGATTATTTCGCGCGGCCGACGAAACGGTCGGGTGCGTGGATGTCGTCGTTCCGATCACAGCACAAGCTCGGCAAAGGTCAGACGCCGATCATCATCAATGTGCTGAATTTCACGAAGGGTGGTGACGGCGTACCGCCGCTGTTGTCGTTCGACGATGCACGCACATTGTTCCACGAGTTCGGCCACGGGCTGCATGGTCTCTTATCGAGCGTCACGTATCCGTCGATTTCGGGAACGTCGGTGTCGCGCGATTTCGTCGAGCTGCCATCGCAGCTTTACGAACATTGGCTTTCGACGCCCGAGGTGCTCGAGAAACACGCATTGCATTACAAAACCGGGAAGCCGATGCCGAAAGTATTACGGCAGCGGCTGACGGCGGCGCGGAATTTCAATCAGGGATTTGCGACGGTCGAATATACGTCATCGGCGCTTGTCGATATGGCTCTCTATTCCGCAGATCTTTCTTTGATCGGCGACATTGAAGGCTTCGAGCGGGATACGCTCAATGGGATCGACATGCCGAAAGAGATCGTGATGCGGCATCGCCTGCCGCATTTTATGCACATCATGTCGGGCTATGCGGCGGGCTATTACAGCTATCTCTGGTCGGAAGTGATGGATGCCGATGCGTTCGCGGCGTTCGAGGAAACAGGCAACGTGTTTCATCCGGCGACCGCGCGGAAGCTGCACGAGTACATCTATTCCGCCGGCAATCGTCGCGATCCGCACGCGGCTTATGTCGCGTTTCGCGGGCGTCCGCCGAAGATCGACGGCTTGCTCAAGAAGCGGGGACTCGCGGCTTAATTGATTGGCCCCGGCGACTCCCCTCCGGGGAGCCGGCCGCCGGCGCGCGACATATCGCATCAAAGTCCCTCACCTGCCCTTCGGGCATCCTCTCCCGTCCCGGGAGAGGAAAGGTTTTTCCTTTTCCTGAGGGAGAAGGCGGCCGAAGGCCGGATGAGGGGCTATTTGCTACCAGAGACCGGCTAGCGTTGCGCCGATGATGGGACCGCTGCGGCCTTCCTGAAGCAGCACGACCACCTTCTGCACGTCGGCCTGCATCATCTCGGCGCGGGGCAATTGTATCTGGAGTGCCTGCCCCTTCCAGATGCCGATCGGTGTCAGTTCGCGAACGACGTTGGTGTAGTTGAGCGTCTTGCCGGCATTCTCACCTTCCTTGATTTGCACCGTTCCCGACATCTGCACGACGCCAAGCCAGATCGTGGCTTCGCGGGGCGCGTGGCCTGGGGTTTCCTGCCCGAGCGCGAAGTTCAAGGTGTTTCGTTCCTGCCAGAAGCGAACGGCAATTTGACCGGGGCCGGCCGTCTTGGATGTTTCAGAGATTGCGTCGTCGACTTGAATTTTCGAAGCGCCGTTGACTTGGATCAGGCCATTAACGACGGCTTGCGGCGTGTAAATCGCGCCATCGCCGCGGGCGCGGGCGTAGTTTCTCTGGCGTTCGGTGTTGCGCGGGGAGGAGAAGGTGTCCTTCCAGCCGAGATAGTTCCAGTAATCGACGGGCAGCGAGAGCGCGATGATCGACGGGTCATTCGAAAGGGTTTTCAGTAGGGCATCAGCGGGGGGACAGGATGAGCATCCCTGGCTGGTGAAGGGCTCGACGACCGCCTTGAAGGGCTTGTCGGCTGGTTCTCCAACCGAGACTTCCTGTGCGGCAGCGGGATACGAACACGCAATGGCCGCAAGAAGAGCGAGAAGAAAATCGCGAAGACGCATCAACAATTTCAGCCTCATAGTCCGCATGGATATCCTTTTAGCGCTCCATACGCGACAGGCCAAAGTGAAAGGCGCGAAAGCCTTGTCACGAACGGGTGAGCGTTAGGGAATACGATGGGGGAAGGACGGATGTTACTTACCCTCTCCCCTTGGGGAGAGGGTCGGGGTGAGGGGGGCAGACAGCCCCCTCATCCGGCCTTCGGCCACCTTCTCCCCAAGGGGAGAAGGAAAAGTACTTAAGCCGCCAGGTTGCGGAGCACGTAGTGCAGGATGCCGCCGTTCTTGAAATACTCGATCTCGTCGAGCGTATCGATCCGGCATAGGACCGGCACGGGCAGCGTCGAACCGTCGGCCCGCGTGATCGTGATGGTCATGACCTCGCGCGGTTTGACGTTGGCGAGACCCGGGATGGTGACGCGCTCGTCTCCCTTCAATCCGAGCGATGCCCAAGAGGCACCTTCGGTAAAGACAAACGGGGCGACACCCATTCCGACCAGGTTCGAGCGGTGGATGCGTTCGAACGATTGCGCGATGACAGCGCGGACGCCCAGGAGGTTCGTGCCCTTCGCCGCCCAGTCGCGCGACGAGCCGTTGCCGTATTCGATGCCGGCGAAGACAACGAGCGGCACGCCTTCTTCTTCGTACTGCATCGCAGCGTCGTAGATCGGCATTTCCTTGCCCGACGGATAGTGGATCGTCAGGCCGCCTTCCTTCACGTTGCCGCTCGCATCCTTCACCATGTGGTTCTTGATGCGGATGTTGGCGAAGGTGCCGCGCATCATCACTTCATGATTGCCGCGGCGCGTGCCGTACTGGTTGAAGTCGACGGGCTGCACGCCGTGGTCGAGGAGATATTTACCGGCCGGGCTCGCGGTTTTGATCGAGCCCGCGGGCGAGATGTGGTCGGTCGTGATCTTGTCGCCGAAGAGGCCCAGAATGCGCGCGTTGACGATGTCGCCGATGGGCTTCGCCTCGCGTGCAATGGTCTGGAAGTAAGGCGGGTTCTGGACGTAGGTCGAAGAGCCGTTCCAGCCGTAGGTCAGGCCGCCGCTCGTCGCGATGCCCTGCCAGTTGCCATCGCCTTTGAAAACGTCGGCATAGCGTGACTGGTACATGGCGCGCGTGATATTCTCGGCGATGAACTTCTGGATCTCCTGCGTGGTCGGCCAGATGTCTTTCAGGAAGACGGGCTCGCCGTCCTTGCCTTCACCCAACGGTTCTTTGGTCAGATCTTTTTGCACCGAGCCAGCGAGAGCATAGGCGACGACAAGCGGCGGTGACGCCAGATAATTCGCCTGCACGTCGGGGCTGACGCGGCCTTCGAAATTGCGGTTTCCGGAAAGAACCGCAGCGGCGACGATGCCGTTGCCGTTGATTGCTTTCGAAATCTCGGGCGCCAGCGGGCCAGAGTTTCCGATGCAGGTGGTGCAGCCGAAGCCGACAAGGTTGAACCCGATTTGATCGAGATAGGGCTGCAGGCCTGCATCCGCGAGATAGGCGGCGACGACTTGCGACCCGGGTGCGAGCGATGTTTTCACCCACGGCTTGCTGGTTAGTCCGGCCTTCACGGCGTTGCGTGCAAGGAGACCGGCGGCAATCAGCACGCTCGGGTTCGACGTGTTCGTGCAGCTTGTGATGGCCGCGATGACGACGTCGCCGTGGCCGATGTCGAAGTCTTTGCCGTCCACGGGCGCGCGCTTCGCAAGCTCGTCGGGTTTCTTGTATTCACCCGCAAGTGCAGTCTCGAAGCCGCTCTTGATGTCTGTGAGTGCGATACGTCCTTCGGGGCGTTTCGGTCCGGCCATCGATGGTACGACGTCGCCCAAGTCGAGCGACAGTGTGTCGGTGAAGACCGGATCGGCGGAGCCCGTCTCGCGATAGAGGCCCTGCGCCTTGCAGTAAGCTTCGACGAGCGCGACGCGATGGGCGTCGCGGCCCGACATCGTGAGGTAGTTGATCGTTTCCTTGTCGACCGGGAAGAAGCCGCAGGTCGCGCCGTATTCGGGAGCCATGTTGGCGATGGTTGCGCGATCGGCGAGCGTCATCGAGTCGAGGCCAGCGCCAAAGAACTCGACGAACTTGCCGACGACGCCCTTCTTACGCAGCATCTGCGTGACGGTGAGGACCAAGTCGGTTGCGGTGACGCCTTCTTTCAGTTTGCCTGTCAAGCGGAAGCCGATGACCTCAGGAATGAGCATCGACTGCGGCTGGCCGAGCATCGCGGCTTCGGCTTCGATGCCGCCGACGCCCCAGCCCAAAACAGCGAGGCCGTTGACCATCGTCGTGTGGCTGTCGGTGCCGACGAGCGTATCGGGATAGGCGACGGTCGCGCCGTCGGCCATCTCGTTCGTCCAGACGGTCTGGGCGAGATATTCGAGATTGACCTGGTGGCAGATACCGGTGCCGGGCGGGACGACG
>Ga0153954_1001689_pt1 | contig 10963 bp, 13 predicted proteins | sample TSFL038MetaG_FD_102277 | JGI IMG/M metagenome (GOLD analysis project Ga0153954, IMG submission 102277) | Attine ant fungus gardens microbial communities from Florida, USA - TSFL038 MetaG | ecosystem: Host-associated > Fungi > Mycelium > Unclassified | place: USA: Florida, Wekiwa Springs State... | reverse complement strand
GTGTCGCGGTTCTGGGTGTTCTGGATCAGGAACACCATGAGGAAGGTGATGATGGTGGTTCCGGTGTTGATGATCAGCTGCCAGGTGTCGGAGTAATGAAACGCCGGGCCCGAGATCGCCCAAACGAGAATAATCAAGATCGCGGCTACGAATGTGTAAGCACGTCCACACTGCTGCGCAGTCCACTGCGCGGCGACCGAGAAGCGGTCCGATAAAGACGGCCGTTGATCGTTCTCGTCCATAGTTGAGCCCTCAGATGACATCAATCAAGGATGCGAAAATCACCGTTTGATGCAACGGCCAATCCTTAGTGATCAGCATTGATCGCGCGCTTTTGCTCGTCGCGGACGGCCAAATCCAAGCAGCGCGCAGCTCCAGGTATTTGCCATTTGGACTACGCAGCCAGCCCCCGGCAGCTCTTTCGGCTCCTCGACCGGATGAAGGCAGCTGGTGACCTTCTCACGGAGTTCGGCTTCACAGCTTCGTGACGCGCGGCGCGACGGCCACCTGAGAAATGTCCTCTCCACCAGTCTTTAGCACGCGCCACACCGCTTCCAACGTGCCAGGCCGTCCACCAATTGTGCTGCTCGACCGGGACGGCCACGTGCTCGATATCTCGCTGCAAAGCCGACGCGATGTCGAAGCCGCCAAGCGCTTCTTTCGCAAGCTGAAGGGCTTTGCAGTATGTGCCTCGGGTGATGGTTACCGACAAGCTCAAGAGCTATGCAGCGGCAAAGCGCGAGATCCTGCCCCTCACCGGACACCGCCCTGATTTGCGCCAGGTGAGGAATACTCTATGCAGAACGGGACGCTTCGGGAGGATTCCACATGAGCGATGGCCTACGCCCGCTCTTCCAGGCGGCGCGTGCTCGACATGGCGCGCGACGTGGCGCTTGGCGCGACACGCTTTTCCGCCGATCCCGGCGCCGTGGCGGCTCAGCCGCCCTGAATGCGACGTGCGGTTTTGCAAAGGAAGCAGTATGACGGGCGTCTACGATGGTCTCACGGTGATCGAGCTGGCCGATCGGCGTAATCAATGGGCCGGTAAACTGTTGTCGGACGGTGGTGCCCGAGTCATCCAGGTCGAACCGATCGCGGGTAGTCCGGGCCGCTGGTGTGGCCCGTTTGTCGACGACAAGCCCGACCCTGATCTTTGCATCGACTACTGGTGGAACAACACCGGCAAACAGAGTGCGGCAGTCGACATCGCACGCCTGCCAGGCCGCGATCTGTTGCAGCAGTTGCTGGCAAAAGCGGACATCTTCCTGGAGAGCACACCGCCAGGAACACTCGCAAAGCTCGGCCTCGGCTACGATGCCGTCGCGTCGAACCGTAGCCTGATCTACGCCTCGCTCACCGACTTTGGCCAGGACGGTCCCTGGCGTGATTACGCCGCGAACGATGTTGCCCATCTTGCCCTTGGCGGACAGATGGCGAGTTCGGGCTACTCCGATCCAAAGGAGACTCCGATCGGCGGCAAAGGCCACCATGCCTGGCACATGGGCTGTGCCTTCACGCTTCACGGCATCACAGCCGCCTTGATCGAGCGTATGGACTCCGGCGAAGGCCAGTTCATTGATGTGTCGATACACGACGCATGCGCCATCGGCACCGAAGCGGCGGTTCCTCAGTGGATGTATTATGGTTCGACGATGTATCGCCAGACGGGCATGCACGCCAATCCGAAGCGGCAGCCGCCGTTGCAGCTACCGACGGCCGACGGCAAATACATGATGGCCGTGATGCAGAATTTTGGCCGTCCGGTATGGGAAAAGCTGATCAAGTGGATGGACGAGAAGGGTGTGACCGGCGAGTTGCACGATCCGAAATACCAGGACGAGACCTTCCGTATGTCGGAATACCGGACGGGCAATGTCATCCGTGACGCCATCGCGCGTCTGATCGCCGCCAGCGATGGCGAGGAATGTTTCCATCGCGCACAGTCGTACAACATCTCGTGGGGTCTCGTTCACGCCGCCGAGGAGAATTACGACATCGCGCATTACCGGCAGCGCGACTATTGGCGCTCCATCGAGCATCCGCAGATTGGCCGCGCGATCCCATATCCACGGGGTCCGTTCGCGTGTGACGAATTGGGCATTGAGCCGCGTGGCCGAGCGCCGAATCTTGGGGAACATACTGACCACGTCTTGGCAAACGATCTTGGCCTATCGGCCGATGCGATCATGGCACTGCGCAGCGCGGGAGTCGTCCGATGAACACGAAGTCAACCGCCCGTCCCGGTGTGCTCAGCGGTGTGCGCGTTCTCGATTTCACCTGGAAGACCGTCGGTCCGTGGTCGACGCGCCTGCTGACACATTACGGCGCCGAAGTCATCCATGTCGAGCGTGCCGGAGGCTGGGACGATCACCGTTACAACGCGACCCCGCCCATCGTGACCGACGAGCCCAAGGTAGCGCAAACGCTGGGGATGAAGAAGGTCTACTCCGATCCCCAATTCAACACGCATCGCGACGAGTCGGCTGCTGCCACCGATCGGCCGAAACTTTACGCCGCGCCGTACTTCAATACGCTGCACAACGGAAAGCTCGCGATCAGTCTCAACACCAAAAGTCCAGAGGGCTTGAAGATCGTCGAGCGTCTGATCGGCATGTGCGATGCGCTGGTTGAAAACTTCAGTGCTGAAGTGTTGCCGAGCTGGGGCCTGACGTGGGAGCGGATCCACGCCCTCAATCCTCGGCTCGTTTACATGAGCACGTCGGGGTTTGGGCACTCGGGCGATTGGAAGACTTATCGCAGCTACGGGCCGACGGCCGCCGCGCAATCCGGTATGACGCTGGCCTCCGGCTTGCCCGGCAAGCCGCCCGCGGGCTGGGGATTCTCGTACCTCGACGTCATGGGCGGCTGGATGGGCGGACTTTCGCTGATCCAGGGTCTGCTGCAAGCGAAGAAGACGGGTAAGGGTTGCTTCGTCGACTACTCGGTCACCGAGGGGGCGATGTCGATGCTCGGCACCTACATGCTCGATTATCAGGTGAACGGGCGACGCACCCGCCGGCCGGATTTTCCGCCGGGTAATCGCGCGGTGTTTCCGGCCTTGGCTCCGCACAATACGTATCGTTGCGCTGGCAGGGATCGTAATAATCAGGACTGGTGGGTCTTCATCGCGTGCGAGACCCAGGTACAGTTCGAAGCCCTGTGCTCTGTGATGGAACAGCCGGGTCTTGTGCTTGATACCAAATTCGCCAACAACGAGGCGCGGGTCACGAATCAGGCTGAGCTCGATCAGATCATCAGCAACTGGACGCGCCCGCGGCGACGTTACGACATCATGCGCAAATGTCAGGCAGCCGGTGTCATCGCCGCCGTCGTGCAGAATGCGGAAGATCGTGTGGAATACGATCCCCAGCTACAGCATCGCGAGGTGTTTCCGGTCATCGACAACCCCGAAGTCGGCGGTGCGTTCTCTTATGAACGCTACCCTGTACGGCTGTCGCGTACACCGGCAACCGTCCAAAGCCGAGCGCCTGTGCTTGCGGAGCATAATCAGTATGTCTTTGGCGAACTTCTGCAGATGAGCGAAGCAGAAATCAATTCGTTGCGGGAGCGCGGTGTGATCTAGGGCGCGTCGCTCGGCGGTCCTTGTGATTGTGCAACGCGGACAAGCGTTCGCGTTCCACATTCACGGAAATTGACATGAGCCGCGAGGAAATCGTGGCTCTCACGGAGAGGATGATCCTGACATGACATTGTCACCCCTGGCCTTCGGCGGCCGCCGTCCAAACCCGCGAAACAAGCGCGCCGCTGCTGTCATCGGCGTCGGCCACACCGACTGGGTCCGCGACTGGCAGCGCTGCCGCGCCGGCGAGCAGCCAAACGATTCGCTCGGCTATGGCCTCGAGGCATTCCGGAACGCGCTAAAGGACGCGAACATCAACCGCGACGAGATCGACGGCCTGATCGCCGGCCCCACCACTGCCTATGAACGCATGGGCGAACTTGCGGGCATCAATCCGCGCTGGGGCGACCAGTCGGATGCCGTAATGGCCGTCTCACAGGCTGTCATGGCGATCGAGGCCGGCTATGCCGAAGTCGTGGCGCTTATCTACGGTAACGACCAGCGCAGTGTCGGCACGCAGTATGGCGGGCCGGCGGCGATGGGCGGCAACGCCCACCTCTCCTATGTCTATCACTCACCCTGGGGCTTCACATCACAGGGCGCGCTCTATGCGCTGACACTGCAGAGCTACAAGCATGCACGCGGCTTCACCGAACGCGAAATGGGCGAGGTCTCGGTCGCGCAGCGCGGCTGGTCATCGCTGAACCCGAACGCGATCCAGCGCAAGCGCATCACGATCGAGGACTATCTTGCGTCCCACTTCGTCTGCGAGCCGCTGCATCTGTTCGATTACTGCCTGATCAACGATGGTGGCGTCGCGCTGATTATCGCAGAGGCGGAACGGGCAAAGAAGCTGAGCAGCAGGCCGGTGTTCATCGAGGGCATCGGGCGCTCCGACCTCAACCGTGGTGCTACAAGCCTCGAATCACGCGTCGACGAGTTCTATTTGCCCGCGCAGCAGGCTGCCGCAGCACAATCCTATGACGTGTCGGGTCTCGGTCCGAAGGACATGGACGTCCTGCAGGTCTATGACAGCTTCTCTGTCCACGTCCCCCTGGCACTGGAAGGCTATGGCTACGCTCAGATCGGCGAGGCCGGAAAGTTTCTGCGTGAGAGCGGGATCGGCCCAGGCGGCAAATTGCCGACCAACACCAGCGGTGGACATCTCAGCGAGTCCTACATGCAGGGCTGGGCGCACCAGGTCGAGTGCGTGCGCCAGCTACGCGGCGAGTGCGGGGATCGCCAGGTGAAGGACGCGCGGCACGTGCACTACACGTCCGACGTTGCTGGCCACTGTTTCTCGGTCATCTACGGAGTGTGAACGTCATGAGTGCGACCGAAGTCAAAACGCCGCGGCCGGTGATGGGCCTTTACGACAAGCCGATGTGGGAGAGTATTCGTGCCGGTGCGATGAAACTGCAGCGCTGCAAGCAGTGCGCGACCTGGCTTTACCCGCCCGGTCCATCCTGTCCGAAATGCCTCTCTCCCGAACTGGATTGGACGCCTGTTTCAGGCGAGGGAAAGATCGTCTCCTGGGTGGTGTTTCACCGTCACTATCTGCCGGCCTATCCACCGCCCTACAACGCCATATCGGTGCGGCTCGCGGAAGGGCCGACGATGATCAGCAATCTTGAGGGCGCGATGCCGGATGATGACTGCATCGGACGCGCGGCGCGGCTGGTCTATGTGACGATGCCCGACGGTGAGACGCTGCCGCGCTGGCGCTACGCAAGCTGAACTGTGTCGGCGCCCGGAACACGCCGAGATACTGAAGGGCGCACGGTTTGACCGTATGTCCGTCCAGATGATGGCGGGTGGTCCCATACTGCACGATCAGCGGGCGTTGCCCGCTTGGGGCGGCCCGTTCCTCAGCGCGGGGGACAAGCCGTGGACGAGCACATTTGTTGGCCCTCGCCAATGATGATAACCGAGCGATTTGGACTGCTCCAATCGATTGTCGAGATACCGGCTGGTGCGATGGCGCACCGCGGCGCCTAAGGTCGGCCCGGATCGCTCTTGGACAGCTGTCGTGTCCGTCCGTGGTCACCCGGTCGGGCGTGACACCGGTGACCATCGTCGCCGATTATTGATCGGATCAAATCGCCTTACATTACTGTGCCAGACCAGACCGAGAGTGAAAATAAGTTGGCCGAGTATCGTTGATCCGGAGACGGCCTATGAAGCACTTCGCAGCTTCGTAAGAACGAAGCCGATAAAATCGCGGCCCGGTTCAAGATAACCGGGGTGGGGCAACCCATCATTGCCATATCGGGAAGGAGCGAAGCTATGTCCGCGGAAAAGCACAGTTTCAGGGCTCACATGAAGACCGTGCATCACAAGAAACATCTGGTGGTAACCGGCAAAGTACAAGAGCCCACAAACGGGTGGAGCGTCATGCTGACCAAGGCGATACCCCAGGGCATCAACCCGAAGATCCTGATGCTGAAGCTCAATGAGAATCCGCCCAAGCACGCTGCCGGGGACATCGTGACCACCTACCCTGTGGAGTACGATGATGCCGTGGGCGAGCACCACTTCACCGAAGTGACGATCGAAGCCAAGGGCGGCAGCTTCACCATCCCGGTTCATTGATGGATGTGGGTCGGTCGGCGCGTGCTGGCCGACCCGGCGTATCGCGCAGGTGAGGCTGAGGCCGGTCGATACGTCCACCGCCGCAACGGCTTGTGAGGGATCCGTTGATCGTTGCGGCCTTGGTGCGGAGATGTTCGTGACCGATGGTCCAGTTGCAGGTTTTATAGTCAGCGTGTGGAACACAGTTCTGTCGGGTGTGTTCCTTCACCGTCCATCGATTGTCAGGTGAACTCCTCAGGCTTGCTGGGCACGACAAAAACTTATCCCAGGCGGGCATCGATCGCCTAAGCTCTGGGCAGACAGTTCGTCTATTTCGATTCCGTTATTATTGGGAATCTCTTCTTCGGGAGAAGTCGGCCAGGCGTTTTCGAGGTCAACGGCGATTAGGCCGAATATCGGGTTTTCGATGACATGCGGTATGAGAGGCTCCCGTCGCTGGAGCCGCTCGTCTCACGTCTGGCTGGTCAGGAACTGGTCATGCGACCAGCGCGGGTCGCCATAGCGGCCGGGAATTCTAGAAGCCGATCTTCCGCGCCAGAGCTTCTCGTTCTTGCTTGCTGGCCGCCGGCGCATAGGGCCGCCCCGTCGACAGGTCGGTGATTTCCACCGTCGCGTCAGCATTCTCCAGGATGATGGCCCGCGCGCGTTCCTCGGCCTCGGCAGCTGTCTCAAACTGTTCGGACGTCCCGCCGGATCTGAGTTCGAACGTCATGCCGATTCCCCTCTGTTGAGAGTCCGATAACGTCTCTACCTGGCATCCGGTTCAGAGCCGCGTTCCGCCCCTGCACTTCCCTGGACCTCCCGCACCACCGCTGGCCGAAGCGCCCGCGACTACTGCTGCCTGTAGCACGGGCGAAGACTTTGGGATGAAGGCAGAATCCAGCACCGGCGATATTGAATCGGAACGGTCTCCCGCGCGAGCAACGAACGCTCGGTCACCCCTCCCCCATCTCCTCCAGCAGTGCCTCCAGCGCCTGGTTCTGCGGGCTCGTACCGCTTCGCGCGAGGAACTCGTTCATAGGAGTTTCGGTAATCTGTCCACCGGACGCCAGAGCGGGCTCATGGCGCACAATGCCTTGCCGCTCGTCACTGTCCCAGATCAGGACCCAGCGATCACCATTGGAGCTGCGATATATCTCATGGGACTGAGCGGTCATCAGGCACGCTCCAGCTTCGCCCACCAAGCCATATCCGCAGCCTCGCTGAACAGCACCCTGACGCCCTTGCCGCCTTGCGTAACCCGGATCTTGCCACCCTTGCGGGCGCGATGCTCGGCCAACCAGGCGGCAAACTGCGGGTCGTCGGCGGTCCGGCCCTCAAATTCCAATGCGCCAGCCAAATCTTGCTGTTTCACGCGTTTGACCATGGCTGGCTCCTCAAGATGCGGGAGCGCTGATATTTGCTGGTGAGGCGCTGGAACAAGAGTTGCAGCGCTGCCATCAGCCGTGCGCAGAGCGCCCGCTGGCTATTTCGATGACGAAGGCTTCAGGCCAACGTCCAGCAGCTTGAGATGGGCCTCCAGGCGCGCGGGGTCAATCTGGCGCGGCTGCCAGCGCACTTCGGGAGAAGCCTGGATGGCGGTCCCATCGTGCGGCGTGCGATACAACCGATCATCATTCGCGGTGGACCTGCCGGGCAACGGCGACTCCCGACCGAAGGCTGCCCTTTTGTGATGTAGCAAAACCATCACACGCTCCAGCCAGAATTTGAGATTGATCGCGAGTGAGCCCAGCACCCAGTGGCGATGGGCGTGCGCGCTGGTTTGGCGCAGGCTAATGGACTGATATTGCATGACTTAGGGCGATCCCCCCACGTTCCTGAATGCGGGTTCAGTTTCGCGACTTCGCCACTGGGCGGCAAGGCGGAATCGCAGTCCGTTGTTTGTTCTCACCCACGATGTTGTCTATACGTCACAGGGATCACCCGGCGCCTAGCACGGTCACCTCGCGCACCTTTCGCATCGACTTCCCGTAGAACTGAACGTCAGCGAGCGTGATTTTGGAGGGCTCACCGCCGCACCGTTCGCCATCCCTATGAGCATCACACCGCAACCGGACGACGATCCCGCCGATGCGTGTGTGCTGGTCGAAACGACGGATCAAATCCTCGATCGGCATAGTCACGCGCCGTTTGCAGCGGCCGCACCGGATATCCAGCCACCAGCGCCGCAGCTCGCCGATAGGCGTTGCTGGGACAGGCATCGAACCATGAAGTAGTTCCGGCACGCATCACTCGCCGAACGGCCGCCTGACGAGATCGATTCCTTCCCCACGCAGCTCCCGGACCAGGTGCTCGGCGCAGAGCATGGCGAGGTACAATTCAGCCAATCGCGACAGCTTGCCGCCGCGCGTTATCGCATCTCGAACCACGGCTATAACCTCTTCGTAGGTTAGTTCAGGGCGCGGATCGGGAAATAATCTGGCCTGGCGCATAGGCGAGAACATAAAGGGAACACACGATGGGAGTCGAGTCCGTCGTGGCCGCTACGTCGGCCACGCGAACCACCAGCTGCAATTGCGGCGCGGTGCGCATCACAGCGCGCGAACGGCCGATCCGGATCGGGCCGGTGCCACTGCGCCACCTGCCGGAAGGAGAGCGAAGTACCATTCACCACGAGCGTCATTTACCGCCCAGAGGCCGTCACGCACGCGGGCGATACCGCGAGCTGGAAGGCCACGCCCGACCACTTATGTCCTGCCTACGGCATTGTCACGTAACCTGGCGCAGACCGTATCGGATCCCGAACGGCCAACGTTCACGGATGATGCCGCAGTGTTGGCGCACGTCTCCTCATACCAGCTCCTAAAGGCATTGGAAAAATGCAGGCCGTCATGCCGCCCCCGAAGAAAGAGGTCGGGACCGTCGCCAATTCGGGCGACATTGCCGCGCTGCTGTTTCGGCGTCAGATGGAACGTATTGTCGATTGCCTGTGACGGAGAACGTCTCACGCGGCGAGCTGATTAAGCCAGCGCATGTCGCGCGGTGAAGGACGGCGATGCAGTCGCCGATCGAGCAAAGCGCGCGCTTTTTTGGTTTCGCCACTGCGCATCAGAGCGACCAGCAACGTGTCCTCGATCAGCTCGCGCTGCGCGCCGCTGCCACCGATACGGACCACTTCGCTTGCGACGGGCTCAAGCAGACGGACACACTCAGCAGCGTTGCCATTCGCGAAGGCCGACACGGCTCGGCCGATTGCGGGTACGACTGCACCGGCTCCGAGTGCCCCGGATTTGACCAACGCATCAAGATCAGCAACGCGCTGTTCAAGCGCTGTGCTGTTCGCGGTTGCCGCCGCGATGATCAGCATGTGCGTGTCAATGAATGCTCGACCCGCCTTAGGAAAGGACCGGTCCGCATAGTCCGCGATGTCCTGCCACAGACTATCCGGTGCCTCATGTCCGTAGGCACGAATGCGCCAGAGGAGTGAGGCTCCATCGGTGACAACGTTGATCGGCATACTTTTCGATACCGAGGGCTGTATCTGATTGGCGTAAATCGCCAACGCACCTTCAGCGTCACCGCGTTCGAGTGCGATCAGCGCTGCGTGCCAGGAGATGTGGCCATGAAGGAGCCCGCTGCGATCGTAGCTCGGCAGCCAATCAGCGATCAGCTTGTCAGCATCGTCGCTAGCGCCAGCCTCGAAGAGTGCATGAGCCAGTGCGTGAACCCCATTAGCATTTTCCGCACGCAATGCGTAGGCGCGCTCCAGCATGGCTCGGCCACGTGGAACTTCGCCGTTCTCGGCCAGCGACCAGCCACGATAGGTCAGGAACCACCAGTCGTCCGCGCTGAACTGGCTGGCATGGCGCTCACATAGATCGACCCGGGCCTGGTCATGATCGACCATGCCAGAAAACGCGAACAGGCCGAAAGCGCCCAGCGGAAGCGACAGGATCACCGTGTCCCGAGGCCAGTGGTCGAGATGAGCCAGCGCCCCGACAAGGGCCTGGTTCGGCTGGTTGGTCAGAGCAAGCGTGAGCACATCGACATGGCTGCGCTCACGCTCAGTTCCGTTCAGTACGACGAGCCTCCCGGCCTCTGCGATCTGAACCCTGGCTTCAGCGGGTTGCGCACTGAGTGCATGGAGCCGCGCGCGCGCAGCACGCGCCAACGCAAATTCCGGGTCGTCCGCGATCGCAGCGTCAAATCGTTCCGCGGCGCCCGGCCAGGCCGCGAGCATAAGTGTCGCGCCTGCGCGATAGTGCGCGGCAGCCGTCTCAGAGGCGGTCGAGATAGATAGGCCGTGGTTGTCGTATGCCATGAGCGTCTTTCCAAAGCCTCGCCGCAGACGACGCAGGGCTGATGTGAAGACAGTCACCGAGGCTTACTCATTTTACGGCCGTCGGACTTTCGACTATGGGTCAAATCATGTAGAATATCGGACAAATGGACCGAAGCGCCGCTGCATGATGAATTGGAGTCCGATTGAAGTTCCGGCGAGTGAGCCGCCTCCTGCGCCTATGACGGTGCGGGTGCAAACCCTCGCTGCACGCTCCTATTTTCCAGAGCATCGGCACGATTGGGCGCAGGTCGTTTATGCGATTTCCGGAGTGTTGACCGTTGCCGTCGCCGGACGGTCGTTCGTCATCTCGCCGGAACAGGGTGTCTGGCTTCCAACAGGTGTTCCACACCGGGTTGGGACGCTGTTCGGAGCGGAGTTTCGCAGCCTTTGGATCGCCTCGACCGCGAGTGAGAGGCTTCCTGACGAGCCGAGCGTATTCAACGTGTCACTGCTGCTACGCGCGCTCATCGTCGAGGCAGCAACTCTCGAAGAGCATAAGAAGGGCAACG
>Ga0153954_1001688_pt1 | contig 10967 bp, 9 predicted proteins | sample TSFL038MetaG_FD_102277 | JGI IMG/M metagenome (GOLD analysis project Ga0153954, IMG submission 102277) | Attine ant fungus gardens microbial communities from Florida, USA - TSFL038 MetaG | ecosystem: Host-associated > Fungi > Mycelium > Unclassified | place: USA: Florida, Wekiwa Springs State... | reverse complement strand
GCCTTCAGCGCTTCCAGCGTGCCCTTGCCTTGGCCGATCGAAGGAATCCCGACCTTGGTATAGGTCGGCAGGTGATTCACCCGGATTTCGTAGATATCGGCGCCCAGGCTCTGCGCCGCCGCAAAGGCTGACTGGGCATAGAGCTCGCGCGTGCCGAGATCCGTCACCAGCACGACCGTCTCCCCGCGCTTGACCTTGCAAAGCTCGAACTGTGAGCGGAACAGCTCGGTCACCCGGCCGGGATTTATCTGCAGCGGGCGATAGACGGCCTGCATGTCGCTCACGGAACTCCCCCCACGATCTGCGCGCGAGTTCTACGCCTCGCATAAAGGAACAGCGTTTCGGATTGTGTCGCTGGCCTCCGGCGATGTCAATACGGTACAACGTTCCGGATTGAGGATGTCGGCGAGGGCGGGATCATGGCTCAGATCAAGAAAGACGACCGGCGCGCCGCGATCCTGGCTGCGTCCTATCAACTGTTCACCAGGCACGGCTATCACCGGACGACTTTGCGGCAGATCGCCAAAGCCGCGGGGGTCTCGCTGGCGAATGTCTACGTCTACTTCACGTCCAAGTATCAGATCGTCTTCGAGCTCTATGATCCGTGGATGGCGACTCGGATCGAGGCGCTCGTGTCGGACGCCCCGGCCATCGCCGACAAACGAGAGAGATTGCGCCACATCGTCCTGACGCTGTGGCGGGACATTCCCGCGGCGCAAAACGGTTTCGCGCGCAACATCATGCAGGCCCTGTCCACCCATAGCGCGGACGATGGCTACGATCCCAAGATGATCGCCTGGATCGAGGCTCAGATCACGACTTTGATCGCCGATTGCCTGCCGCCGTCGCGGCGGCGGCTGCTGGAGGACGGACGGCTCGGGCACGTGATGATGATGGCCTTCGACGGCTTCGTCATCAATCAGGGGCTCAACCCGAAAGCGGCCTGCACGGAAGACGTAGCCGACGTCATCTGCGCGTTTCTTCTCGGGCGTCCCGCTGTTCAAGGGACCAAGGTCAACGGGCGCTCCCGGAAGCCCGAAAGCCGCTCACGGAATTCGCGAGGCGCCTCGCATCGTTGACTTTGATTCCGTCGAACTCATAATCGACGCAAAGACGTCACGCGCGGACCAACCGCGGCCGGCAACCAACGGGGAAGAGAAGTTCATGATCAAATCGGCCGTCGCATTGGCGTTCGGCGCGTTGGTGTCGTTCGCGATACCTGCCGGCGCGCAAGAGGCATCGCACTATCCGTCACGCCCGATCACGATCGTTGTCCCCTTCCCCGCGGGCGGCGCCGCCGATCTCCTGGCGCGCCTGTCCGGCGAGGAAGTGAAGGCCTCGCTTGGGCAGCCCGTGATCGTCGAAAACCGCGCGGGCGCCTCGGGGATCACGGGCACCGAATTTGTGTCGCGCGCCGAGCCCGACGGCTACACGCTCGTCAATGGGCCGATGTTCAATCTCTCGATCAGCGATCTGGTCGCCCGAAACTCGAAATTCGATCCGCGCACCCTGGCGCCCATCAGCGTGCTGGCGGTCTATCCGACCGTGCTTTATGCGCGAGCGGACCTGCCGGTGAATACGCTGCCGGAATTGATCGCCTATGCGAAAGCCAATCCGAACAAGCTGACCTATGCCTCGCAGGGGCTTGGGCAGATCGGACATTTGACGGTCGAGGAGCTGAAGACGCGCGCGGATATTGAGATCCTGCACGTCCCTTATCGCGGCAGCGCGCCAGCGATAACGGACCTTCTGTCCGGGCAAGTCGATCTTCTGGCGGACTCGGTTTCGGCAGGCATCGAACACGTCAGGGACGGCAAATTCAAAGTACTCGCCGTCGGCAGCAAGGAACGGCTGAAGGTCTTCCCGGGGATCGCGACTTTCGGAGAAACCATTCCGGGCTTCTATTCGGACACCTGGATGGCGATCGCAGCCCCCGCCGGCACGCCGAAGCAGATCATCGAGAAGCTTTCGTCCGCCATCGCCAAAGGCTTTGCAAAACCGGAAGCAAAAGCGCGCGTCGCGCAACTTCAACTGGATCTTCTGGGCAGCACGCCGGAACAGATGGCGGCCATTGTGAAGGCGACGCGCGAGCGCTGGCAGCCAGTGATCACCAAGGCCAAGATCGTCATCGAATGATCCGTTGCCGCACGCGCCCCTCAACCTGCAGGGTCTGCGCCTACGGATTCTTCGCGACGAACGCGCGGGCGGCGGCGATCTCGGGGCGCACCGGATCGGCGGCCTGTGCAAGCGCGACCGCTTCGGCGTAGTGCTGCTTGGCCTTGGCAGTGTCGCCGGCCTGCTCGGCGGCCTTGGCGGCACCAAGCGTGGCGCCGAGACGGTGCGGCTCCTTCGCGAGCGTCGCCTCGAAGGCCGCCTGCGCCTCCTTCGGCATGCCGCGATCGAGCAGCATCGCGCCGTAGAGCTCGCGCGCCGGCGCGAGCGGGCCGGGAGTGACCGGGTGCTTGTCGGTCTTGTCCTCGGCGTCGGCGGCCGCGCTCATGGCCTTGAGCGCCTCGTCGTACTTGCCTTGCGCGTGAAGGAGCCATGCATCGGCGACCTGCCGCTGGATGTCGACGATCCCGGACCAATAAGCGTCCTTGGCATCGCGCAGCTTGTCCCGCAGCTCCGCGAGCTTGGCGATCTCAGCCTGGGCGGCCTCCTGATCGCCGGATCGGGCGGCGCCGAGCGCGCGGGCGAAATGGGCGATCGCCTCGACATGCGGGAACTTGGTCGTCGGCACCTCCAGCGCCGCGGCGCCCTTCCAGTCGCCGCGCTCGACCATGAAGCGCGCCGCGCCGGCCGTGCGCCCGAACGGCCCGCCGAGCGATTCGGGATTGAACTTGGCCGACTGCATCTCGTCGACCACCGCCTTCGCCTGCCCGTCCTCACCCAGTTGCAGGTAGGCATAGACCAGATAATCCATGCCGTGGACCTGGTCGTCGCCCTGCTTGTCGGCCTTGGCCGCCTTCACCGACGCAAGGTTGGAGGCGATCGAGTCGTTCCAATAGCCGACGCGGGTGAAGATGTGCGACGGCATGTGCTGGGCATGCGGCGCGGCCGGCGCGATCTTCGCGTAGCGCATCGCCGCATCGAGGCCCTTCTGCGCGATCGGCGGATAGTCGTAGAGATGGATCAGGTAGTGCGCGACGCCGGGATGGGTCGGCTGGCGGCGGAAGATCGGCTCCAGGATCGCCGCGCCCTTGAGCTGATTGGCGTAGGTCTTGTCGGCGGGCGATGCGGCGACGTTGAGGGTGATCGCGTAGGCGATCTGCGCTTCGTCATCGTCGGGATATTTCGCCGCCAGCGCTTCCATGGCCTTGAGGTAGGCCTGGACGCGGCTGCGGTGATCGATCTTGTCGTAGTCGGTGTACATCGTCGCCAGCGCGTCGATGTAGTCGCGCTCGCGCTCCGTCTTGGCGCCGACCTCTTTCGCCTTCTGGATGGCGGCAAGGCCGAGCGGCAGGTTGCTGGCCGGCGGCGGATTGTGCGGATTGTTGAGCTGGGTGAGCGCGATCCCCCAATAGGCGATGCCACATGTGGCATCGGCCTTGGCGGCGTCCTCGAAGATCTCGCGCGCCTGACTGTACCAGAAGGAGTGCTGATAGCGCATGCCGCGATCGAACCGGCGTTGCGCGGTGTCGTTGCACGAGGTCGGGAAGTGCACGGTGCCGAGCCGCTGGTCCGTATCCTCCTGTGCGAAGGCCGGCAGCGGGAGCGACAGTCCAAGGGTAGCGGCAATGGCGACGCCGAATGATGGCCTGATCATGCTCGTCTCCTGCGTCAGCCCGCCCGATCGCGACGATTTTAACAGGACCGGGCGCAGCCGACAATTTGCGGCAGCAGCCATTTGAGGTGGCGGACACAATTTGCTACAGCCGCGTGTACTGTCAACATAGCCACACACTATCGACAAGGCTGCCGATGATCCCGCGCTATACCCGGCCCGAGATGGCCGCTATCTGGGACCCGCAGACGCGCTATCGCATCTGGTTCGAGATCGAGGCGCACGCGGCCGATGCCATGGCCGAGCTCGGCATCATCCCCAAGGCCGCGGCCAAGAAGATCTGGGACAAGGGCAAGGCCGCGCAGTTCGACATCGCGCGCATCGACGCGATCGAGCGCGAGGTCAAGCACGACGTCATCGCCTTCCTGACCCACCTCGCGGAGATCGTGGGTCCGGAGGCGCGCTTCGTGCACCAGGGCATGACCTCCTCCGACGTGCTCGACACCTGCCTCAACGTGCAGTTGGTGCGCGCCGTCGACCTGATCATCGGCGACGTCGACAAGCTCCTCGCCGCGCTCAAGCGTCGTGCCTTCGAATACAAGCTCACGCCGACCATCGGCCGCTCCCACGGCATCCATGCCGAGCCCACGACGTTCGGACTCAAGCTTGCCTCCGCCTATGCCGAGTTCTCTCGCGCGCGGACGCGGCTCGTGGCTGCGCGCAAGGAGGTCGCGACCTGCGCGATCTCGGGCGCGGTCGGCACCTTCGCGCAGATCGACCCGCGCGTTGAGGAGCATGTCGCCAAGGCGATGGGGCTCGCGGTCGAGCCGATCTCGACGCAGGTCATCCCGCGCGACCGCCACGCCATGTATTTCGCGACCTTGGGCGTGGTGGCGAGCTCGGTCGAGCGCCTCGCCACCGAGATCCGCCACCTGCAGCGCACGGAGGTGCTGGAAGCGGAGGAATTCTTCTCCGAGGGCCAGAAGGGCTCCTCGGCGATGCCGCACAAGCGCAACCCCGTGTTGTCCGAGAACGTCACCGGGCTCGCGCGCATGGTGCGCGCCTATGCGACGCCGGCGATGGAGAATGTCGCGCTCTGGCACGAGCGCGACATCTCGCACTCCTCGGTCGAGCGCATGATCGGGCCCGACGCCACCGCGACGCTCGACTTCGCGCTCGCGCGCCTCGCCTCGATCGTCGACAAGCTCGTGGTCTATCCCGACAACATGCGCAAGAACCTCGAGCGTCTGGGCGGCCTCGTGCATTCGCAGCGCGTCCTCATCGCGCTGACCCAGAAGGGTGTCGCGCGCGAGGATGCCTATCGGCTGGTGCAGCGCAGCGCCATGCGGGTCTGGCAGGGCGAAGGTGACTTCCTCACCTTCCTCAAGGCCGATCCCGACGTGCGCAAGCATCTGAGCGAGGCGGAGCTCACAGAGAACTTCGACCTCGGCTATCACCTCAAGCAGGTCGACACGATCTTCAAGCGGGTGTTCGGCGAATAGCAGCCGCCCGGACGGTCCGTTCCCCTCTCCGTTGTGGAGAGGGGTTAGGGGGTGGAGGTCGTCGTTGTTGGTGCGAAACGACAGCGCGTAAGCAACAGAGCGACCATGACCACCTGGACCATCGGCGATGTCAGGGTCACCCGCGTGGAGGAGCAGCTCGGCTTCGCGAGCTTCCCTCCGGAGCAGTATCTGGTTCCGTTCGAGCGCGACGTGCTGCAGCGGCATCTGTCGTGGCTGGTACCCCACCACTACTCGCTCGAGCACGACCGGCTGGTCAGCAGCGTGCATTCCTGGCTGATCCGCACGCCGCGGCACACCATCCTGCTCGATTGCTGTGCCGGCAATCACAAGGAGCGGCCCGGCTTCGCCCGCTTCCACCAGCTCGACACGCCCTATCTCGCGCGCTTGCGGGCGGCCGGCGTCGCGCCCGAAGAGATCGACATGGTGCTGTGCACGCACCTGCATTCCGATCACGTCGGCTGGAACACCATGCTGCGCGACGGGCGCTGGGTGCCGACGTTCCCGAACGCCAAGTACCTGTTCTCCCGTACCGAGAACGAGTACGGCGACCCGCGCCGCAATCCGACGGCCGACGCTGATCCGCAGCGCAGCAACGCCTATCGCGACAGCGTCTTGCCGGTGATCGAGGCCGGCCAGGCGGTGCTGGTGGACGGCGCCCACACCATCGACGACACGATGCTGATCGAGCCCGCCCCGGGACATACGCTCGGCCATATCGTGCTGAAGGTCGCCGACCGCGGCGAACGCGGCCTGTTCTGTGGCGACGCGCTCCACCATCCGCTGCAGGTGTATGCGCCGCACTGGAACTCGTGCTTCTGCGAGGTTCCCGAGCAAGCCCTCACGACGCGCCGGCGGCTGCTGGAGCATTGCGCCGAGGAGAACGCCCGGCTCTTCCCCATCCACTTCGGCGCACCCCACGTCGCGGCGATCACGCGTTTGGGCGATGCGTTCGCGCCACGCTTCATCGTGGGCACAAGCCCGCGCTAGTTCCGACTTGTGCCGTATCACGCCCACCGATTGACAAATCGGTCCAAGTCGCGCCGAAATCAGAGCACGATCGCGAAGCCGATGGAGACGTCTTGTGAAGCGTAGCGATGCAAAAATCCTCACCACGCATGTCGGCAGCCTGCCGTTCCTGTCGCTCGACCATGGCGTCGCGACCGGCGACACGACACAGCTCACCGACGACGTCGCGGCGGTGGTCGCGCGGCAGCGCGAGATCGGGATCGATGTCATCAACGAAGGCGAATATTCCAAGGGCGGCGATTGGCTGCGCTACATGCAGACCCGCTTCGGCGGCTTCACCGAGATCGAGACGCCGGGTGGAAAGCCGCTGATCGAGCAAGGCAAGGATCGCGAGGAATTCGCCGACTTCTACAAATATGCCGCCGAGCGCGGCACGCTGTTCTACACACCGGGCGCGCAGATCGCCAAGAAGCGCCCGGTGCACGCCTGCACCGGCCCCGTCACGTATGTCGGGCAGGCCGAGCTCAAGCGCGAGATCGACGTCACGCTCGCGGCCGCGGGAACCGACGACGTGTTCCTCACCTCGACCGCACCGGGCAGCCTCGAGGTGTACCGGCACAATCGCTACTACAAGACGGACGAGGAGTATGTCTTCGCGCTGGCCGAGGCGATGCAGGTCGAGTACGAGGCCATCGTCTCCGCCGGCCTCCTGCTGCAGGTCGACGATGCATGGCTGCCGGCGCTCTGGGACCGCATCGGCATGGCCATGGGGCTAGAGGCGTTCCGCGCCCGCTGCGCGCTGCGCATCGAGGCACTCAACCATGCGCTCCGCAACATCCCGGAAGACCGCGTGCGCTACCATCTCTGCTGGGGCAGCTGGCACGGCCCGCACGCCTACGATCTCGAGCTCGACCACATCGTCGACCTCCTGCTGAAGGTGAAGGCGCAGGCCTTCCTGATCGAGGGCGCCAATGCCCGCCACGAGCACGAGGTCGCGGTGTGGGAGACGGTGAAGCTCCCCGCCGGCAAGATTCTCATTCCGGGCGTGATCACCCACTCCACCGACGTGGTGGAGCACCCCGAGCTCGTGTCGCAACGCTTGCAGCGCTATGCGAACCTGGTGGGAAGAGAGAACGTCATCGCCGGCACCGACTGCGGCTTCGGCGGGCGCTCGCATCCACAGATCGCCTGGGCCAAGCTGCGCGCCCTGGTCGACGGCGCCGCACGCGCGAGCAAGGCGCTGGGATTCAAATAGACGCGCGCAGCACGAACGGCCCGCTACCCCTCGATTCCGATCACGCGCGCCGGGGCGCCGTCCATGCCGGCGAGCTTGAGCGGCAGGGCGACGAGGGAGAAGCGGTCGCCGATGCGGTCGAGATGGGTGAGCAGCTGGATCATCGGGATACCGGCCTTGAGCCAGCGCTTGTGGTTGGCGCCGCGCTCGGCCGGCGTCAGGGCCATGCGCCAGAACGGCTTCTCGGGAAAGCAGTCCATGGCGACGGCGGCGATCCCGCAGGCGGCGGTCCATTCGCCGACGCTCGGCTCGAGGTGGATCGTATTCTCCCAGAATTCGGGCTTGCCCCAGGACCGGTCGGTCCACAGCGTCTTGATCACCGCGATCTGGCCGGGCGCGGGCTTGACGCCGGTGCGCACGAGATCGTCGGCGGTGACGCCCGCGCCGGCCTCCTTCCCGCTCACGTCGAGCACCACCGCCTCGCGCAGCGCCAGCTGCTCGAGCGCCACCTCATCGATCGCTCCGCCGTCCGAATAGAAATGGCGGGGCGCGTCGACATGGGTCCCGATATGGGTATTGAGGGTGAAGACCGTGTTCATGGTGCCGGTCACCGGCGCATCCGCCAGATGGTCGACGCTCGCGCGCGCCAGCAAGGCGCGCTGTGCGTCGTCGACCACGGTGACGGCCTGCACCTTCACGGGATGCTGCTGGTAGAGCGGGATCGTCGGAATGCCGGCCATGCCGGTGACGACGGGAAGCGTGAGATCGACGATACGAGGCATCATGGCCCCCTTCTGCCGCCATCAATACGGGGATGGCAGTCCCGCAACCTTGCGCATCCATCGCCCCAACTTCAAGAGGCGTGAACGCTTGAGCGCCGTCAGCTCCAGCAGCGCAAAATGATGGCGGGCATCCACCTCGCTTCCGCGCGGCCAAGGATACACGGAATCGCGCGGATGCCGCGGCAGATAATCGTGGAGGAACCGTGATACTGCCGCATCGTGCGCCGCTTTCGTGATCGAGGGTTTTCGCGAGCCGCAGCGCACCTCCCCGTACAGCCGCTCGACCGCATCGAGCAGCCGCTCCAGGTCGCCCTCTTCCCTTGCCCGCGCGCTGACCGCCTGCGCATCCGCGCGATCGTAACGGCGGACGTTCTCGACGACCCGGTCCGCCGTCACCGGCGCGGCGAAAGCACGAAGCCCGAAGTTCTTCTCGCGCAGCGTCGCGAAATTCTCCGACGTTACCAGGCCGGCGAGCCCGCGCGCATCGCACGCTACCACCGCGCATCCGCAACAGAGAGCCTCGAGCGCGGAGCGGCAGCTCCCGAACACCAGATCGAACCCGACCAACTCCTTCTCCGGGTGGCCGGTGACGTTGCCGACCTCGTAGCCGATCCCCTCGGTATCGATGGACAAGGCCTTGCAGGCAGAGCGTATCTCCTGCGTCACGCTCGACGCCTTGCCGAAGACCACGGCACGCCTCGGCCGCTCCGGCAGCGGCCGCGGACGCGCCGGTATGCGCTTGAGATCGACGGCATTCGGCAGCACCATGACGCACGCCGGGTCGATGCCGTGCATGTGAACCAGGCGGTCGCGGCAGGCTTCGTCGATCGCCACGTAGGCGCCGATCTGCGGAAAGTGGACCGGCGCCTCCACCCAGTGCGCGAAGGCGTGGCACACGTTGATCGCCGGAACGTCGGGAAACCGGATCAGCGCCTCTCCGCCAGGGACCGCATGATGCGCATGAATGATGTCCGGCGCTTCCGCGAGCGCGCGGAGATCGTCGATGACCGCGACGCCCTTTGCCACCAGCTCGCGCGCGACCGCGCCCAGGGTCGGTGCGTAGACGATCGGCCGGTGGCCGCGCGCCATCATGCCGACGGCAAGGTCGCGGATGACGACTTCCGTTCCCGCGTAGTTGTCGAGCCAGATATTGGTGAACAGGATCGTCAGCCGGTCGCGCATGCGCCCGCGCTCCGGATCGATTGCCGATGGACGAAGGGCGTGTCCTCGTCGGCACAGGAAATCGGCCGGTAATCGTCCCGGCCAAAAACATCCACCGCGGGCGCCACGCGGGCCCGCCCGCGCGCATCCAGGCATCCGACGCCATGCCAAGGCAAGAGGCTTTGACCCCGCCGCACCATCCAAATGGCGAGCCGGCCGCAACGGGGCTGTGTCGTGGCGTGGATCGCATCGGGAAAGCACAGCGGCCGTGGATCGAACTGATGAATGACCGCGTCCTGGACGTGATACCGCACCATGGCCGCGTGCACGCGTGCTTCCAGCGCCTCGTGTCCGGAGGGAAGCTGGCCGCAGCGCGCATGCGCCATAAGGTCCGCGACGAGCGCTGCGGACAGCGCGCGCAGGTTCAGCATGCCGAGCGTCTTGGAGAACGTGAGCTTCCATTCCGCGGTTCCGCGCTGCTCCCGCCACCATTGCTCGGCCGCCGATTGAAGACGCTCCATTGCTTCAGCGGGATCGAGTGCGGCGGTCCGCTGCAGCCTGTTGAAGTCCTCGCACCGCACGACGTCTGTCGCGCGCGCCAGCGCAACAAGCTGTGCGAAACTGGCTTCGTAACGACGGATTTCCTGGAGTTCTATCCCGAACACATCGCCGATGAGCGAGCCGTCGTGCAGAATGTGCAGCTCCAATCCGGGAGGATAGACACGCTGCACGGCATCGCGGAGCCGGCAGAACTGCTGGATTGCGGCGAACTCGGCAAAATCCGGCAAGGTGCGCGCGCCGACCTTTGCCGGGTTGGGGACCTTGAACGGAAAAGCGAGCAGCGTCAGTTGCACCGGATGTCCGCATTTGATGCGGCGCTGCAAGGTGGACAGCATGGCCGGGCCGCATTCGGCCAGGTTCAATTGTGGAAGACTGTTCTTCCGGAATGCGCTCGAGATCAAAACGGAAAGCACCCGCTCCGCAACGTTCGCATCGGGCAAACTGGCGGGGGCATGCATCGTTGGGTTGTTCCGAGGTCGCCGAAGCCAATCACGTGGAGATGTCGCGCATCGCAATTCTGGCTAGTTGCGCTGCTGCTGGGTGTAGCCGTAGTGCCAGGCCAGCACGCGGCTTTCGATGGCGAGAAAGACGCGGTTGAGGATGTAACCGAGCGCCGCAAGCGTCAGCACGCCCGCGAACATCTCGCGGATCTTGAAGCCGCGCTGGGCGCTCAGGATGAAGTAGCCGATGCCGCTCGAGGCCGCGACCATCTCGCTGATCACCATCACGATCAGGGCGACCGCCAGGCTCACCCGCATGCCGGTGAAAATGTAAGGAGACGCCGCGGGCAGCACGATCTGCCACAGGAGCTTGCGGCCCTCGACGCCGAAGGTGCGGGCGGTCTGCAACTGGATGGGGTCGACGCTGCGCACGCCGCTATAGGTGTTGAGCAGGACCGGAAAAAGCGACGCGAAGGCGATCATGAAGATCTTCATCTCGTCGTCGATGCCGAGGAACAGGATCACGATCGGGAGATAGGCCGGGCTCGGGATCGGCCGCAGCATCTCGGTGATCGG